>JADHEF010000701.1_pt1 | contig 29859 bp, 26 predicted proteins | sample 8952391 | NCBI WGS metagenome assembly JADHEF01 (sample SAMN16124439, study PRJNA663245) | bioreactor sludge metagenome | isolation source: sludge (nitrite) | place: India:Bengaluru | collected 2019-02-28 | reverse complement strand
GTATTGCAAACGCAATTCGTGTATTGGCAATGGATGCTGTGCAAAAAGCAAACTCTGGACATCCAGGTGCGCCAATGGGGATGGCTGATATCGCTGATGTGGTATGGCGTGAGTTTTTCAACCATAACCCGACTAACCCTCAATGGGCGAACCGTGACCGTTTTGTACTATCAAATGGTCATGGCTCTATGCTGCAATATGCGTTATTGCACCTTACGGGCTATGATTTATCAATTGAAGATTTAAAAGCATTCCGTCAACTGCACTCTAAAACGCCGGGTCACCCAGAATTAGGTTATGCACCAGGTATTGAAACGACAACTGGCCCGCTTGGTCAGGGGATTGCAAACGCAGTTGGTTTTGCTCTAGCTGAAAAAACTCTAGCAGCGCAGTTCAACAAAGATGAGATGAGTGTTGTTGACCATTTCACTTACTGCTTCTTAGGTGATGGCTGTTTAATGGAAGGTGTTTCTCACGAAGCATGTTCACTTGCAGGTACACTAGGTCTGGGTAAACTGATTGCTTACTATGACGACAACGGTATTTCGATTGATGGTGAAGTAGAAGGTTGGTTCTCTGACGATACAGAGCAACGTTTCTTGGCTTATGGTTGGCAAGTACTTAAAGCTGATGGTCATGATGCAGATGCATTACGTGCTGCAACTTTGCAAGCAAAAGCTGAAACGAAAAAACCAACGATCATCATCTGTAAAACGATTATTGGTCTAGGTTCACCAAACAAGCAAGGTAAAGAAGACTGCCACGGTGCGCCGCTAGGTAATGACGAAATCGCATTAACACGTGAAGCATTGGGCTGGACTGAAGGTCCATTTGAAATTCCTGCTGACGTTTATGCAGCATGGGATGCAAAAGAAAAAGGGACGGCTTCTGAAGCAGCTTGGAATGAATTATTTGCGCAATATGCAGCAAAATATCCAACTGAAGCAGCTGAACTGAAACGTCGCCTTTCAGGTGAATTGCCAGCTGAATTCCTTGCTCATGCAGATGCGTTTATTGCTGACACTAATGCAAAGGCTGAAACCATTGCTACACGTAAAGCAAGCCAAAACACATTACAAGCTTTCGGTCCATTATTGCCTGAATTATTAGGCGGTTCTGCGGACTTGGCTGGCTCTAACTTAACCCTTTGGAAAGGTTGCCAAGGCGTTCAAGACAATCCAGCTGGTAACTACGTACACTATGGCGTACGTGAGTTTGGTATGACTGCAATTGCTAACGGTGTTGCGCTTCACGGCGGTTTCATTCCTTACGTTGCAACATTCCTTATGTTTATGGAATATGCGCGTAATGCAGTACGTATGTCTGCGTTGATGAAACAGCGTGTAATCCATGTATATACGCATGACTCTATTGGTTTGGGTGAAGATGGTCCGACGCATCAACCTGTAGAGCAAATTGCGTCTTTACGTGGTACACCAAACTTAAATACTTGGCGTCCATGTGACACAGTTGAAGCTGCTGTGTCTTGGAAATCTGCACTTGTACGTTCAGAAGGCCCAACTGCGTTGATCTTCTCGCGTCAAAACCTACCATTCCAAACACGTACAGATGCACAAATTGCAAATGTAGTGAAAGGTGGTTATGTATTGGCTGAAGAAAAAGGCGAATTAAAAGCGATTATTATCGCGACGGGTTCTGAAGTTTCATTGGCGATGGAAGCCTATGCGCAGCTTGAAGGTGTGCGTGTCGTGTCTATGCCGTGTGCTGAAGAATTTGTGAAGCAAGATGCAGCGTACCGTGAAGCGGTTCTTCCATCAAACATTCGTGCACGTGTTGCAGTTGAAGCAGCACATGTAGACTACTGGTGGAAGTTTGTAGGTTTAGACGGTCGTGTAATTGGTATGACGACTTATGGTGAATCTGCACCTGCGAAAGACTTATACCAATACTTCGGTATTACCACTGAAGCAGTTGTTGCTGCGGTAAAAGAATTGACGGCTTAATTTTTAAAATTAACTGTTTGAAGGACGCTCCAGTTTAGGGGCGTCTTTTATTTTGAATGGCGTATATAATATGCAAGCTGCTGCTGAAGTAGCTGCATAAATTTTAGGTGATGATATGAGCTTGTACGATCAAATTCATGATGAAGTTGTATTGATGGATGCGGGTGAACAGAAGTGGATTGGACCAGATCTACCTTTGGAGGCGATGGTTGCTGTTGAACTGTTATTGCAAGATTTAGCAGAAGATAAGCAAATTAAGATCCGTCGTAAAAACCATGAAAAGCAGACAGGTATGAAGTTGATTGATCGGATTCTGATTGAAAAACTATGATGGTTGTCACGTCTAAAAGAAGCCTTATTGAAGCGATTCAATAAGGCTTTTTCTTTGTGGAGATTTCAGCTTAAATATAAGCCTTAAAAAATAAATAGTACTTTGGGAACAAAATGGAAGTACCAAATATTCATATTGTGCCACTGACAGAAATTGATAAGTCGATCTGGGTTACACTATGGCAAGCTTATCAGGCATTTTATCAGGTTGATTTATTGGAGCAGATATCTGAAAACACGTGGCATAAACTGACTGATTCTAAGCGTGAATATATGTATGGTTTGCCGCACTTATATAGCAGGTCGGCTTGTAGGCATTGTGCATGTGATAGAGCATGATAGTACGCATACTTACAAGATGTGTTTACCCATGAGGACTATCATTGGCTAGGTGTTGCAACAGCTTTAATCGAACACGTCAAAATGTATACCGAAAAGCGAGCATGTGATCGGGTCTATTGGCTCACCCATCAGGATAATTTAGTCTCACAGCAAATCTATAATAAAGTCGTGAAGAAGACTGGTTTCATTCAATATCGGGCGTAGCTAAGTTGCTACATTTAAAAACAATTATATCGTTCTAAAGTTGCAACATATCGTTTTATCTTTATAGATGTATTCGTTGTAGAACTCTATAGACTAAGCAGTATTCTAATGTGAGATAAAAACATGAACTTTAAAGCTTTAACAATCGGTTTGGCTGTTGCAACTGCGACTACATTTGCTATGGCAAAACCTGTGGCATATCAAATTGACCCTACACATACAGCAACAGTTTTCACATGGAGCCATTTTGGTTTTTCAACGCCATCTGCAAACTTCAGCGACATTCAGGGTGTGATTAATGTTGATAATGCAAAACCTGCAAACTCATCGGTGAATGTAACGATTCCTTTATCTAGCTTAAACACCAACGTAAAAGCTTTAGATGAACACTTACAAGCGGCTGATTTCTTTGATGCAGCAAAATACCCAACCATCACATTTAAAAGTACAAAAGTACAAGCTGTAGGCGCGAATAAGTACAAAATCACAGGTGATTTAACCATTAAAAATGTGACAAAGCCTGTCGTTTTAGATGCAGTGTTGAATAAACAAGGTGAGCACCCAATGACCAAAGCACAGTCAATTGGTTTCAACGCAACCACTTCATTTGACCGTTCTGCTTTTGGTGTAGGCGCATACGTGCCAAACGTGGGTGATAAAATCACTGTAAATATCACCACTGAAGCATCAGTTCCACAGCCTAAAGCTGCTGCGAAATAAGCGGTATCCACTAAAAAAGCACCTCATAGAGGTGCTTTTTTATGTCTGCTGTAAACTTAAAATTTAGAGCAATAGGCGCATGGAGCGGATTATGGCTGAATTATTAAACCAAGGCTTTTAAATATGCTGTCAAAACTTGTCCAGAAACATGTTCTAGTTGAGCTGCACAGCGTTGGTTGTCTGCACGTAATGCTGGAATGTTGATGTTCGCTTGACGAAGTTCAGCAGTATGCCCAATTAGCCATTTTTCTAAACCATCCGCTGCGACTTCAGGATGGAACTGTAAGCCTAGAATATTTTTGCCTACACGAAAAGCTTGGTTGGGATAAACATCTGAGCTGGCCAACGGTTCAGCTTGAGCAGGGAGTTCAAAGGTGTCTCCATGCCAATGTAGTACTTCAGTTCCTACCAGTGCTTGTAATGGGTTATGTTCAACGATATTGAGCTGTAACTGACTCCAGCCAATTTCTTTGCTATGACCTGCATATACTTTTGCACCGAGTGCATGTGCAATCAACTGTGCACCTAAGCAAATGCCTAAAGTGGGTAAATTCTTTTCTAAGCGAACTTTGAGTAAGTCTATTTCTTGTTGTAAGAAAGGGTAATCATCAGTTTCATATACCCCAATCGGGCCACCTAAAATGATGGTTAGACCTGTATAGTTCAACGCTTTAGCTAAGTCATCTTTGCCGGCTTCAAAATAGCGTACCCGATAACCCAATTGATATAACACATCTTCCCATGCACCTAAATCTTCAAAAGCAAGATGCTGAATCGCGTAAATGGTATCGGGTAGTGTCGTCATAGCAGGCTCGTTCACAGGGGGTAAAGGAGTGTAAAAATGTACAGGGAAATGCGCAGAAGTTGAAGGCAAAAAATCAGAAAATATGTAGAAAAAAACTATAAATCCAATCCAAGATTTTACTTGAGCTGTAGCATGTTTTTAATCATCCATTTGCTTGAGTTTAAAATTTCTCGTTGTAGATGTTCATCAGCCATGCTCCGCGCCATGACGATTGCGCCGACCAGTTGAGATAGAACCGCCCAAGCTTGTATTTCACTGCCTAGATGTTGTGTAAAGAGTGCGTGACCACGAAGCATTTCCTGTTGAAAACACAGTTTTGTTGTTTCACTACTACGTGCTACCTCGGCTGCAAGAGAAGGAATAACACAGCCTTGATCTGGACGTTGCACATGAGACAGCGCTAAATAACGTTCAATTTCGAAGTCAATCCACTCTTCGATATTGTCATGCGGATTGGCTTGCCATGCTTGAAAGCTGTGTTGTAACTCGGACTCGATCAGTGCTTCAAACAATTCATGTTTTGATGAAAAATGCGAATAAAAAGCACCGCTGGTCATTTGAGCCGCTTTCATAAAACCGTCGACACCTGTATTGGCAAAGCCTTGTTTCTTGGCCAGTTGAGCACTGATTTTGAGTAGCTCTTGACGTTTTTCTTCTTTATAGCCTGTTTTATAGCGCATAGGAGTTTCATCAAAATAAAATTGACTGATGCTGAAAACTATAACATAGTGATCGTTATGATAACGATCGTTATTTTATAAGGGGGAGTGTATTTATGGATGGACTACAGCCAGAACAGCAGTTGCAAAAAGCTGATGCTAAAAAGAAAGTCGCGTTAGTGATTGGCGCAGGAGATGCTACAGGGGGTGAAATTGCGAAACGTTTTGCACGTGGTGGATACATCGCCTGCATGACGCGAAGAAATGCCGAAAAACTCCAGCCCTTAATTGCAGAGATAGAAGCTGAAGGTGGCATTGCATATGGCTTTGCGTCTGATGCACGTAAAGAAGAGCAAGTTATCGCTTTGGTGGAAGAAATTGAAGCCAATATTGGTGAAATCGATGTTTTAGTGTTTAACATTGGGGCGAATGTGCCATGTAGTATTTTAGAAGAAACTGCACGTAAGTATTTTAAAATTTGGGAAATGGCTTGCTTCGGTGCGTTTTTGACAGGGCGTGAAGTGGCAAAGCGTATGGTCGTGCGTGAACATGGGAGCATTATTTTCACGGGTGCAACCGCAGGCATAAGAGGTGCAGCAAACTTTGCCGCTTTTGCAGGGGCGAAACATGCACTGCGTGCATTAGCGCAAAGTATGGCACGTGAGCTCGGCCCGAAAAATATTCATGTGGCACACGTGGTGGTGGATGGGGCAATTGATACTGACTTTATTAAAGACACTTTTCCTGACATGTACGCGCGCAAAGAACAGGATGGCATATTAAATCCCGCGCATATTGCAGAAAATTATTGGCATTTGTCGCAGCAACCGCGCGATGCATGGACGCATGAGTTAGATTTAAGACCTTGGATGGAAACTTGGTAAAAGGACAAAGCATGAAAAGCGTAGAATTTTATTTTGATTTGGGCAGTCCATATAGCTATTTGGCCTACTATCGTTTACTGAAAATGGCAGAGCAGCAAGAGATTCAGATTGTGTATAAGCCTATATTATTGGGCGGGGTGTTTAAAGCAACAGGCAATCGTAGTCCGATAGAGATTCCTGTCAAAGGGGTTTATTCAATCTTAGATATGCAGCGCTGGGCGGAGTATTACCATATTCCAATGCAAATGAATCCGCATTTCCCGATGAACACTTTAACCCTAATGCGCATTTTGACAGGCGTTCAATTGTTGCATCTAGAAAAGTTTGAGCAAGTTTTAAAACTTTTATTCGATGCGATGTTTGGTACACCACAAAATCTGAATGAACCTACTGTCTTGGCAGAAGTGCTAGAACCAAGTGGCTTTTCTGTAGAAGATATTATGAGTATGGTTCAGTCGGATGTGGTGAAACAAAAACTGATCACTGAAACAGAACAGGCCATTCAACGTGGCATTTTCGGCGCACCGACATTCTTTGTGGGTGATGAAATGTATTGGGGCCAAGATCGCCTACATTTTGTAGAACAAGCGCTAAACAAAGCGAGCTAAAAAACCAAGATAACAGAACACGCTATTTTAAGATCAGCCGTAAAATCACGGCTGATCTGCTCCAAATTAAAATAATCGTTTAGGCGTATGTTCCGTGTCTAGACTGACCATTTCATGTTCATCTTTTAAGTCTACACCTGAGTAGCCGAGTTTCTTAGAGCCACGCATGAGAGACATTAGTCGTTGTACTGCAACAGGAATGCTTAAGCCTTCAGGTCGAACATTTGAAATACAGTTGCGTTTAGCATCCAAAGTGCCTGAGGCTGCTTTCCATGTATAGTAAATGCCCATACTATCAGGTGAGCTTAGGCCAGGCCGTTCGCCAATCAGCATCACGAGCATAGTCGCCTGTAGGCACTCTGCAACTGGATCACCCAAAGCGACTCGGCTTCCAGTAGCAATCACCATCGGTGCAATGCTCCAGTGTTCCGCTTGGAGATGTGAGATCAAATGCTGAATAAAAGGCACTGCATTTTCTTCAATCGCCCGTGCAGATAGTCCATCACCAATTACAATACAGACATCATAAGGTTGTGGGTTGCTGGCTTTAAAAACCTCTAAGCCATGTTGTGAAGCTGGATTTAACAGGCGACCTAAGTCAGGACGTTTTAAGTATTCTTGCTTATTTTCAGCTTGACTGTGTACCGTCAGACTATCCAAACCTAGTGTATTAAAACTCGCAACTAAGTGTTCGACATCTAAAGCTTGATGTACCGCATCTTGCGCTTCCGCATGCGCCAGTTGAAATTTCAGCAGTTCATGGGTCGGGATGCTACAGCCTGCACGTCCAATGGCGATGCGCGCATCGGTAAATTTCTTTAAGTTTTCCCAAACATCCTGATGCTGTTCAGATTGATAGTTTTCTAGAGGAACAAGTGACATAAGTTGCTCCTTATATATGCAAAAGTTTTTCAAATTGTGGCGGGATATGTTCCGGCCAGAGAATATGCTGCTGTTGTTGTTTAAAAATGCCTTGTTCCGCCAACCACAGATCAAACTCAGGTGCGGCTTTTAAGCCCAGAAGTTGCCTTAAATACAGTGCATCATGAAACGATGTAGTTTGATAGTTCAGCATGACGTCATCCGAACCCGGAATGCCCATAATAAAGTTCAAACCTGCTGCACCGAATAGGGTGAGTAGTACATCCATGTCGTTTTGGTCGGCATCGGCATGGTTGGTATAGCAAATGTCGCAGCCCATAGGTAAGCCTAGGAGCTTGCCACAAAAGTGGTCTTCCAAGCCTGCACGGATAATTTGTTTGCCATTGTATAAATACTCTGGCCCAATAAACCCAACTACAGTGTTCACTAGCAGAGGGTTGAATTTACGTGCTACCGCATAGGCACGGACTTCTAAGGTTTGTTGATCTACGCCGTGATGTGCATTACTAGATAAAGCACTGCCTTGACCTGTTTCAAAATACATCACATTTTGTCCCACAGTCCCACGCATGAGTGCAAGTGTCGCTTCATAGCCTTCACGCAGTAATCCGAGATTAATACCGAAGCCTTCGTTGGCGCGCTGTGTACCTGCAATCGATTGAAACATTAAATCAATCGGCACGTTTTTCTCAGCCAGTTGAATCCCCGAACTGATATGCGTCAGTACACAAGACTGGGTCGGAATGTGATGCTCTTGGATCACAAGATCGAGTAGTTTGAGTAGCTCCGATAAATTTTGTAGGTTATCGGTTGCAGGATTAATTCCAATGACGGCATCACCATTGCCATACATCAAGCCATCCAAAATACTGGCCGATATCCCTAAGAGATCATCGGTCGGATGATTCGGTTGTAAACGGGTCGAGAGATGACCTTTTAAACCAATGGTGTTGCGAAATTGGGTGACGACTTCACATTTACTCGCAACCAAGATGAGGTCTTGATTGCGCATAATCTTACTCACCGCAGCCACCATTTCAGGGGTTAGACCGAGCGCAAGTTGTTGTAATTTCTGCGTAGTCGCATCTTCACTGAGTAGCCAGTTACGAAAGTCTCCTACGGTAAAATGTGAAATCGGCGCAAATAAATCACTACGGTGCTCATCGATAATCAGGCGGGTTATTTCATCCTGTTCATAGCTGATCAGCGCTTCAGTTAAAAACTGCTTCAATGGAACATCGGCCAATGCCATTTGTGCGGCAACACGTTCAGTGGCATTTTCCGCCGCAACACCTGCAAGTTGATCACCTGAGCGCAGCGGGGTTGCTTTTGCCATTAAAGTTTTTAAATCATTAAACACATAGTGCTGATGTCCAATCAACGTTTTATAAGCCATGTCATAAGTCCTTCTATAAGTCTTGTTCGGCCTTACGAATACTTTCAAACTCTTCTTCAGGTGTACCTTGAACGAGTCGATGGCGACTATGGAAAATAAAGTAGGCAATAAAGACCGCATAAATAGCGGCAGCCATAAACCAAACTTTAGGATCCACCACAAAACCAGCTATCACCGCAATACTGGCTAATACCAAAGCAATCGATGAGGTGACAATCCCACCTGGGGTTTTATAGGGACGATGCAACTCTGGACGGCTGATGCGCAGTTTAATGTGAGAAAGCATCATCAAGACATAAGAAATAGTCGCACCAAATACCGCCATCAGGATGAGCAGATCACCTTCACCTGTCAGGGACAATAAAAAACCAATGATGCCGGGAATAATAATTGCTAAATAGGGCGCTTTGTTTTTATTGGTCAGTGATAACGAGGTTGGTAAATAACCCGCACGGGATAAGGCAAAAATTTGACGTGAATAGGCATAAATGATGGAGAAGAAACTCGCAATTAAACCTGCTAGACCGACAAAATTGACAAAACTGCCTAACCAGCTGTTTTGACCATAGACGGCTACCAGTGCATCAACTAAGGGTGCGCCTGATTCTTTAAGTTGTTCAGCGCCAGCGGCACCAGCACCTAAGAACAGAATAAGTAGGGCAAAAGCGGCCAAAATCAGCATCGAACCGATCAAACCACGTGGTAAGGATTTGGATGGATCTTTGGCTTCCTCTGCTGCCAGTGGAACACCTTCCACCGCTAAAAAGAACCAAATGGCATAGGGTACCGCCGCCCAAATGCCGATATAACCCATCGGGAGGAAGCTACTTGCACCGATATTTTCAGTTGGTGCAATGTTAAATAAGTTGGCGCTGTTAAAATGTGGTGCCATTGCGATGATAAAGACAAAAAGAGCTACGGCTGCAATGGCGGTAATGACAAACATAATCTTGAGGGCTTCACCTGCACCTTTAAGATGAATACCCATAAAAACCAGATAGCAAATGAGATAAATGATCCATCCACCGACACCAAATAAGGACTCGCAGTAGGCACCAATAAAGCATGCGATAGCCGCAGGGGCGATGGCATATTCAATTAAAATCGCCGTGCCAGTGAGATAGCCACCAAATGGGCCAAATGCGGTACGCGCAAAGCTATAGCCACCTCCCGCAGTGGGCAGCATGGTGGCCATTTCAGACATCGACAGGCACATGCATAAGTACATGATGGCTACGACAACCGTTGCGATAAACATACCGCCCCAGCCACCTTGAGCAAGACCGAAGTTCCAGCCAGCAAAGTCGCCGGAAATGACATAAGCCACGCCTAAACCGACTAATAATAGCCAGCCTATAGCACCTTGTTTCAGTTGCCTTTTTTCAAAATAGTCGTCAGATGTGCTTACTGTTGAAGTAGAGAGCGGAGTCGTTGAGCTGTTAATGGGAGAATCTGTCATGTGAAGCTCCATATCTTGAGTTTTTATAGATGGCTTGATGGATGCAATATTTATGCAATTTCAGTACCAAGCGACTAGACGTCCTGTCTAATATTTATATGACACAGTTTTGAATTATTGTTTTGATGTTTGATGTTTGATGTTTGATGTTTGATGTTTGATGTTTGATGGAGAAATGTTTAGGGTAACGAATCACCCTAAACACATAGAGAACTGTGTGCGAATAAGCTAAGTGCTTAGAAGAAGCCCATAGGCTTGGTTGCATAGCTCACAAGTAAGTTTTTAGTTTGTTGATAATGTTCTAACATCATCTTGTGGTTTTCACGACCAATCCCTGACTTTTTATAGCCACCGAAAGCGGCATGTGCAGGGTAAATGTGGTAACAGTTGGTCCAAACGCGACCCGATTGAATTGCACGACCTGCGCGGTAAGAGGTATGTGCTGAACGTGACCATACACCAGCGCCTAAACCATAAATAGTGTCGTTGGCAATTTTAATTGCATCGTCAAAGTCTTTGAATGTTGCCACTGAAAGTACAGGCCCAAAAATTTCTTCTTGGAAAATTTTCATGTCATTGGTGCCTTTGAAAATGGTTGGTTCAATATAGAAACCAGAACCCACTTCATTACGCTCACTACCACCTGTTAGTACTTGTGCACCTTCACCGCGACCTGTTGCGATACAACCCAAGATTTTCTCTTGCTGTTCAAGTGAAGCTTGCGCACCAATCATCGTTTCTGTATCGAGCGGGTGACCCGTTTTAATGCGTTTCACACGTTCAACTGCCATTTCAAGGAATTTATCTGCAATACTTTCTTGAACTAAAGCGCGTGATGGACATGTACAAATTTCACCTTGGTTAAGTGCAAACATGGCAAAACCTTCAAGGGCTTTGTCTAAGAACTCATCGTCTTGATCCATAATGTCTTCAAAGAAGATGTTTGGAGACTTACCACCTAATTCCAACGTTACAGGAATTACGTTTTCAGTGGCATATTGCATGATCATTTGACCCACAGCAGTAGAGCCAGTGAATGCAATTTTAGCAATACGTGGATTGGTTGCGAGTGGACGACCCACTTCAACACCATAACCGTTGACGATGTTTAAAATACCGGGTGGTAGTAAGTCTTGAATGAGTTCAATTAAAACCAAAATGCTCGCAGGGGTCTGTTCAGCAGGTTTTAAAACAATACAGTTACCCGCAGCAAGTGCAGGAGCAATTTTCCATGTCGCCATCAAAATTGGGAAGTTCCATGGAATGATTTGTCCTACCACGCCTAATGGTTCGTGGAAGTGATAGGCAATAGTATCTTCATCAATTTCAGAAATGCCGCCTTCTTGCGCACGGATACAGCCTGCGAAATAGCGGAAATGGTCAATGGCTAAAGGAATGTCCGCTGCGAGCGTTTCACGAATCGGTTTACCATTGTCCCATGTTTCAGCCACAGCCAATTTTTCTAGATTTTGTTCTAGACGATCTGCAATTTTAAGGAGTAAATTTGAACGTGTAGTAGGAGAAGATTTGTTCCATTGTTCTTTGGCTTTATGCGCAGCATCCAGTGCAAGCTCGATGTCTTCTACAGATGAGCGAGGGACTTTTGTAAAAACTTTACCGTCGACAGGAGAGATATTTTCAAAGTATTCACCTTTTACTGGAGCAACCCACTCGCCACCAATAAAGTTGTCATACTGTGCTTTAAATTCTACTTTAGAACCAGATTGGTTAGGGTCTACATAGCGCATATTGAAGTTCCTTTGCTTATTGATTTTTTAAAAGCATCTACAGCTTTGGTATAAGGTACATCTGTACAATATTTAAGTAGCATAACTAATATAAGGTTGGAAAAAGGTTGGAAGGAAGGAGGTTTACAAGCCTTTGACAAATGTTTACAACCAAGTAATACAGTGGACGTATATCAGGAATTGTTTTGAGAATAAGGAATGATGGCAATGCAACATTTAATACAGAAAAGACAAGAAATAGAAAAGCTTAGAACCAGTAGCAGTATTTCGACGGTACAAGCTGAACAACTGGGAAAAAGTATTGCAAGTTCATGGCAGCGCTCTAACTCCGCAGAAATTCCAAAAGATCGCTTTGCTGCGCCCATTTCTGAAGGTTCTATGTCACAAGGTTCAGCGCTACAACATGCTTTGAGTTACTGCGCAGATGAACTAAGACATATTGCACAACAGTCTTCGATGGTGGTCGCTGTAGGCGATATTGGGAGTACGATTATTTGGAGTGCGTCCAGCAGACAAATGCGTAATGCGGCAGAAAGTGTACATTTTGTTGAAGGCGGGCAGTGGCGAGAGGAATTGGTGGGGACCAATGCATTGGCCTTGTCCTTAAAAACGCAACAGTCCAGTTGTGTCTTTTCAAATGAACACTACATGAGCTCCATCCATGATTGGGTCTGTTATGCGGCGCCGATCATCGACCCTTACTCAAAACACGTCCTTGGGGTGATTGATTTATCCACCACATGGAAAAATCATAATAGCCTTGGTCTACTCGCAGCAGAGCGCTGTGCATCTATCATCCAAACGGCACTGTTAGAATATCAGCGTCAACAGTTATATATCCGTGCTTTTGGTGTGCCGCAAGTACATTTCAATGGCAAAGTGATGGTGCTCACACCGCGACAAATTGAAATTCTGACCATCTTAGCGCTGTGCCCACAGGGCATGACTTTAGACACTTTGCATCAGGCCTTATATGGTGAGCGCAAGGTAAGTGTGGGAACACTTAAGGCCGAAATGTCACAACTGCGTGACTTGCTCGGTGGTATGTTGGGATCTCGTCCCTATCGAATTTTGGCGCATATCGAGGCCGATTTTTTACAAGCCGAGCAAGCCTTAGATGCTGCATATATCGAAACCGCGTTAAAACTTTGTTCAGGTGTTTTACTGCCTAAAACGGAAAGTCCATTTCTATGTGCATGGCGCGACTGTTTGGAGTCACGTTTAAGCAGTGCGATTTTTAAAGCCAATGAAACCGATATGTTGTTTAAACATGTCGCACGTTACCCAGAGGCGATTGATGCCGTTGAGCGACTCATTGAGCTGACACCGGATGGACATCCTGCGCATCAGCTACTTGAGAAATATAAAATTTAAGAATTCTTAATTGTGTTGGAAAGGTATATTTACACTATTTTTTGCTCGAGCCATTGGAACAGCTTAGTATAAACTTCGGTACGAACTTCAGGTGCGGAGAGTACTAAGTCGTGTAAACCGTTTTGAATGGTCACGACACTGACGTCACCTTGTAAATTTTTAGCCTGCTTTTCAATGTCTTTAACATCTAAAATCACATCACTGGTTTGCGCGGCTAGGCCCCATTTCTTCGGGTTAAGCGTTTGATGTGAATGCATAATGAGTGCAGGAACAGAGAGCTTTAAACCACCGCGATGAATTTCTTTCTGTGCTTCATGAATTGCACGTACAAAGCTGATGCGAACCATAGAGTAGCTTGGTTGTTTCCACTCCAAATCAAAGTTCCATTCACCATGCTCGTTTTGATGCAGGCTCGGTACATACCATTTATTCAGTTCACTTGGAAACTTGATGTCAGGAAAATGCTTTGCGAGTCGGCTGAGCTGCGGCACGCCAAGTTTGCGCTTAATGGGATGCATATTAAAATCATAAAAAGGGCTATTGGCCCAAAGTGCTTTGATCAGCGGATGCTTAGGATTGTGTGCAGCGTATAAAGTCGTGATTAAGCCACCCGTAGAGTGTCCTGCAAGCAGCACCGTAGTATGGCCTTCATTGCCAATGATCTCTAAGGCTTGGGTAATTTCAGCATCGTATTCGCTGAGATCACGGACATTGTAGTATTTTTGATGACTTAAATAAGAGCGCCCGTATTTACGTAAATCCAGCGCATAAAAATCATAACCATGTTGGTTAAATTGTTCAGCCATTTCGGTTTGAAAAAAGTAGTCAATAAAGCCGTGGATATACAGCACAGCTTTTTGAGTATTTTTCGGGGCTTTTTTGCGCACGAGGGTTGCGCAGACTGCACCTTCATAATCGTCTGGGAAACTGAGTTTTAATTGTTCATAGCCTTCGCCGAGGACATCAGGTGTATACGCAGGATGAGTTTGATTTTCTGACATAATTTGCTCTGGTTGTTATTGTCATGAGTTTTCTTATCCTTGATGAAGTGCAAAACTTTGTCAACCACAAATAAAAAAAGACAATTTAAGTGCACGGGTAAGCAAGGATTAGGCTTACCTGAATGAAACAGTATGGACGTCTGTTTCATTCCACTTAAATTGTCAAAGCAAACTAAAAGTTAAGGAGAGAACTTAGACCGCTGCTTTAAAATCGACCACTGAAGCACCAGATTTGAGTGCCGCTTTGAAGATGTCGACCACTTGAGCATGGTTTGCTTTACGTGGGTTCGTCAGCATGCAGGCATCTTTTTGCGCATTTTCAGACATAACACCCAAATCTTGCTCTTTCACACCCAGTTCAGATAAGCTCGATGGAATACCAATCGATGCAGATAGTTCACGAATTGCGTCAATGGCAGCATATCCAGCTTCTGTCACAGTTAAACCTGTGATGTTAACTCCCATCAGTTCAGCAATTCGTGCATAACGGTCAGGGCAGGCAATTAAATTGAACTCACAGACGTGTGGAAGTAGGACTGCATTACATACGCCGTGAGGTAGGTTATAGAAGCCACCGAGTTGGTGAGCCATCGCATGGACATAACCTAGAGATGCATTGTTAAATGCCATACCTGCTAAATATTGTGCATAACTCATGGCATCACGTGCTTCTAAGTTTTCACCGTTCGCAACTGCTGGACTTAACCATTCGCTAATCATTGAAATGGCTTTTTCAGCACAAGCATCAGTGATTGGGTTTGCTGCTGTTGAAACATAGGCTTCTACTGCATGGGTTAAGGCATCCATACCTGTTGCTGCCGTTAAACTTGCAGGTTTTGCAATCATTAGTTTAGGGTCATCAATTGCAATCAGTGGAGTGCAGCGCCAGTCCACAATCGCCATTTTTACATGGGTATCTGTATTGGTAATAATACAGAAACGTGTCATTTCTGATGCTGTACCTGCCGTGGTGTTGATGGCAATAAGAGGGGTCATTGGAACCGTACTTTTATCGATCCCTTCGTAGTCACGAATATGACCACCACCCGCAGTCACGAGTCCAATACCTTTAGCGCAGTCATGGGAAGAACCACCACCTAAGGACACAATAAAGTCACAACCTTGTTCGTTATACGCAGTCACGCCGTTGTGGACATTGATGTCAGTTGGGTTCGGTTCTGCACCTGGGAAGATGTGGCTATCAACACCTGCATCTTTGAGATATCCTGCAATGGTGTCGGCTACGCCAAATTTAAATAAACCTGCGTCGGTCACAATCAGCGCTTTCTTTGCACCGAGGTTTTGTGCTTTGCCACCAATTTCTTTGGCACAGCCTGGGCCAAAAAGTGAAACACAAGGGATATAAAAACCGTTCGTTTGATCTGCAATATTTTTAAAAGCCATGGTGCGATTCCTTCTACCATTATTTATGTTGTTATCGGTGCTCATTACCGTTTTTAGAGTATTGAATGATTCCAAAAACTTGTGTACCTACCAAATACCTACCATGAGTAAGGGAATGAGGAAAAATGGCTTCACCGAACAAAATGGCTATCGATAAAAGGCATAGCCTGTGGTTCAGGATTTGTTTATATTGGTTTTGAAGTTGTGGTGAAAATAGCCAAATTCAAAGAGGGCCAGCCGTGGAGCAAAACGATAAGCTTAAGCAATATCAAAGTCTTGCTATACAGTTAAGACAAGTTTTTCCGAGTATTCAGCAGCTTTATCACGAGCAGTCCGCGTTTCTCTCTACACTCAATGTACAAAACGTTTTAAGTGTCGACGTAAAAAAACAACGGATTCAAATTTTAAATCATTGTTTTCATATTCAGTTTTATACACCGACGGAACAGGCGGAGCTGTGTGTTCCACAGTTTATCTATCAAGGGCACTATGCAGAAGCACTCGAAGAGTTTTGTTTACACGACATTGTATTTTTAGTGGGTGATCAATCTCCACAACATTCTTTGTATTTGCGCAATAAAGTTAAACAGTTGCGTCAGCTGATTCTTCAACAGCTGTTTTTTTTGTTCGATGGACCGAGTCGCGTACAAACAATTTTGACTGAAATACGGCAAACGCAATCAGAACTCTTTCAACAGCTGTGCCAGCAAGTTGAATTCAATACAGATGATTCAACCTCTGAGCGAAGTTTGCTGGCCGAGTTGCAGCGCTTATGCTGCTTAGATGCAGATCAGGCGGAAGATATTTTACCCTTACAGTCTTTGATGAATAGTTATGATGAGCTGTGTTGCAGTGCCAATCAATTCTTAGAACCACATGTTTATCGCATTATACAAACGGCATTTCCTGAACGGTTTTCTTTACAAGAGTTGATGGATCATACGCACGACATTCACTTGTTATATCCGCATGCTAAAGAGCAGTCCCATATGCTCGGCTTTGTGCGGCTTATGCATCGGGATCTTTGGTCATCGCGTGATTTGTTGTCAAAGCAGCATTTTTTAAAAACTGAAACCAAGCTATGGCAAAAGAAGGTCGCCAAACTCCCGATTTTTGATGAAAGCCGTACCGTAAATTGGTTATTCAAACAAAAAGCGGTGGTGACAGACTGGGTGAGTCAAAATATTCAGCACAGTAGTATACGCGTTGCCGTAACGGCCTTGAGTTATCTCGATACGCAGTCTTATCATCCTGAAATTATTGTGACCACCTTAAAGTACTTCCAACATGTGGCGGCTCGCTTATTTATACAAAGTTGCTATGAACATGCCTTACAACAGCATTGGTTTGAGCTGGAGGCCAACCAGCATGTGGTCTTAAAAAATAGACGCCAAGATATGGATGATCAGCGTATAGCGATCAGCCCGTCTATTTTGTATTTAGATGAATGGCTCGAACTGCTACGCCGTGTGGTAGAACAGCAGCCCGAATGGGGGAAACGGGTATACACAAAATTGAGTCGCGTAATGCAGGCCTATATTCAGCATCTAGATAAAATTGCGCAGAAACTCCCAGAAGACTTAGTGATTTATTTTAGCGAAGATAAGCAACAACACCGTGATTTTTATCTTCAGTTAAAGCAACATAAACTGCATATTGAAAGCTTTCGACAGTTGTTTTATTTAAATCGGCCGCCTTTACGAGTTTCGGTGTTTGATGCTTATGTGCGCGATTATTTGCCTGAACATTTTGAGACGCAAAAGGAGGTTTTAAAAAATGTCACATGGAAGAGCCTATTTCATCAGGCTGTGCAGTGGCATGATCAATTGCATAGCCAAGAGCTACTTGCGGAGCTGAAACGAAAGCTTGGTTATGTCTCATGGCAACCGATCAGCCATGAAGCTTATTATTTTATTGAGAGTTGGGTGCTTGAGGAGCTCAAAGATATGGATCGCATCATTGCTGAGTCACGTCGCTTTCAACATTGTTTAGCAGCCAGTTTTGCCGAGCGAATTATTGTGCGCGAATATGCTGCATTTCATATGAGTCATACCGACGCACAGCGGCATTTGACGCTCGGTTGTCACTATATTGCAGGGCAACTGTTATTTGATCAGCTTGAATATCCAAACAACCAAAAAGCGCTACCGGATGATGTTGTCGTCGCTGAACAATTCATTGCTATGCTGAATCAAACCCAATAACCCAGCTCTTAAAATTTAAACAACAATGGACTTAATTTGTCGCACATCATTTACTGTGTGGCGAGATCTGCTTAACTTTTTAGCAAAAACTCGGTAGGCTATAGCCGTTCATTAATGGTATAGGTCTTATGAAGCAAGAAACTGCACTCAAACTCTTAAAAGCGGGCGAAAATGTCTTTTTAACTGGTTCCGCTGGTGCAGGAAAAACCTATACGCTGAACCAATACATTAACTATTTAAAAGCTCGTAAAGTGCCTGTGGCGATTACTGCTTCTACAGGTATTGCCGCAACGCATATGAATGGGATGACCATTCATACTTGGGCTGGCATTGGAATTAAAGATGCGTTGGGGGAAGATGAACTCAAACGCATGAAAGAACGTAAATACTTAAAAGAGCATTTAGAAAATGCCCAAGTCTTAATCATCGATGAAATTTCGATGTTACATGCTAAGCAACTCAATTTGGTCAATAAAGTCCTTAAGTTCTTTAAAGAAAGTGAAGAGCCATTTGGCGGGATTCAAGTGATTGTTGCTGGTGATTTCTTCCAGTTACCGCCAGTTGGTAAAAATGAAGAACGCAACCGCGATAAATTCTGTTTTATGTCTGATGCTTGGGTCGAAGCCAAGTTTCGTGTGTGTTATTTGACTGAGCAGCACCGTCAGGGCAATGATTATCTCAATGATATTTTAAATGCCATCCGCAGTCAGAGTATTAACTCTCAGCACTTGCAGGCTTTACAAGCTACACGTCAGCAAGATATTGGAGAAATCTTTACACGTTTATATACGCATAATATGGACGTGGACACCATCAACTTCAAACATTTGAATGAAATTGAAAATGAAGGTCGACAGTTTGAGGCGGTGTGTGATGGCAATGACAAGCTTATTGAAACGTTAAAGTCTTCTGTGCGTGCACCTGAAAACCTAACCCTCAAGAAAAATGCCAAAGTGATGTTTGTAAAGAACAACTTCGATGTGGGCTATATCAACGGTAGCTTAGGCGAAGTAGTGGGCTTTGAAGAAGATGATGACTTTGGGATATTGCCGAAAGTCAAACTGACTGATGGCACGGTACTGGTGGTTGAGCCTGAAATATGGTCAGTGGACAATGATGCAGGCAAAACCATTGCCAGTTTTCAGCAAATTCCATTGCGTTTGGCATGGGCCATCACCATTCACAAGTCACAAGGAATGACTTTAGCAGCAGCGGAAATTAATCTTAGTCATACTTTTGAAAAAGGACAGGGCTATGTGGCTTTGTCGCGCTTAAAGACTTTGGATGGTTTAAGGCTGCTGGGATTTAATGAACAAGCTTTGGAGCTAGATAGTCTTGCCATTAAAGCAGACCGCCGCTTCCAAGAACTGTCCGATGAAGCTGAAACACATTTTGAGGCCATTGATCTTGAGCCACAGCACAAGGCCTTTATCCGTCACTGTGGTGGAACGCTCAATGAAATTGAGATTGAGCGGAATGAAAAGAAAATTGCCCGTAATGCAGGTAAAGCCAACTATGCTTCTGCAACACTCGATGAAACACGTGAATTGTTTGAAGGTGGTTATGAAATTGCCGATATCGCACAAGAGCGCGGTTTGACAGCTGCAACTATTATCAACCATTTGGCAAAACTACACAAAGAGCAAGGCCTAGATATTTCCGTAGCACATCCTGGAGAAGAAGTAGTTGAGCAAGTGCGGAAAATTTATAAACGCTTAATGAAGCGTCAGCAAACAGAACACTTTAGCGAAGATGGTGCGATTAAGCTTCGTCCTATTGTGGAACTGACAAATCCGCGTATGGGCTATGACCAAGTTCGCTTAGCGCTGTTATATATTGAATAACATCTTAAAACTAGGACATTTCGTGCAGAAATTTCTTACTTACATTGCTCAGAACTTCAGTTAAACTGAATTTTAAGGGATAAGAATAACTTAGAATCGTAATGAAATTGACAGCTTGGTACACGCTACGCAAATTTGTTTATAACAATTTGCATAATGAGGATTATGAGACGCCCTTAAGTCGAGGGTTAAACTATTTTCTCATTGCACTGATTATGAGTAATGCTGCTGCGGTCTTGCTGGAGTCGGTGCAAAAGTACTATGTGTTGTATCAAGACTTTTTCTATTATTTTGAAATTTTTTCTATTGTCGTTTTTAGCGTCGAATATCTCTTACGTTTTTGGTCGATTGCTGAATCTAATAGTTTTGAGTCGGATTGGAAAAACCGTCTAAATTGGGTCAAAAGTGGTGGGGCGATTATCGACCTTTTGGCTATTCTACCTGCGTATTTAAACTTCGTTGTTCAGTTCGATTTGCGATTCTTAAGAATTGTTCGTCTGCTCCGACTTCTCAAGCTCACCCGCTACTTTGTCTCTCTACAAATTCTATTGCGGGTCATTGAGCGTGAAAAAGGTTCATTTCAAGCAGTTATTTTCATCTTAATGATTATGATCATTATGGCAGCTGCAGGGGTGTATTTGATTGAAAGTCAGGCACAGCCTGAAGTTTTCAGCTCTATTCCAGCTTCAATGTGGTGGGCCGTGGTTACACTGACCACCGTGGGTTATGGCGATGTGACACCTATTACGCCGCTAGGACGTTTTTTGGGTGCGATTATTACCATTTTAGGGGTAGGTTTAGCGGCATTGCCTGCGGGTATTTTAGCCAATGGTTTAGCCAATGAACTTGAGCAGCGTAAAGAAAAACTTGAACTTAGATTTCGAGAATTAATCCAAAATAGCGATATTGATTTTGTTTTAGAAACAGAAAAAATTGAAGAAGTTCGTAAAGAAGTTGGGCTGACCAAAGAGCAAACACAAGATATTATTTTACAGCTCATTCGTGAACAAAAAGAAGAATCTTTAAGGCAAGAGCGTGAGCAATATGCCTATTGTCCACACTGTGGCAAGAAACTACCTGAATGATTATGCCAGTCAGTTCAGGAGTTTCGTATTTAACTTCTTAATGCGGATGACGTTATCGCGTATCGAATAAAACCTAGAATTTAAAAAATGCCAGTAAGATTCTTAACGGCTTGATATTAATCTAAATGATGGATTGTAAAAGCGTGCATAACAATACGATTGAATTTTTATGCACGCTTATTGTTTTTAGATAAAAGTCATTTATAGGGGGTTAACAAGTCTGGTTTGCATCGCTTTTACATGCTGATATCGATTTTTTCTCATGCTGAAAAGCCAACAATAAAATCATCAGCCCACCCAAACTTAGTAAAACTCCGACCCAGATTGGAGCTAACCAACCAAAACCTTGGCTAATTAACCAGCCGCCCAGGAAGGCACCAAAAGCATTGGCAATATTAAATGCAGAATGATTCAGCGAAGCGGCTAAGCCTTGTGCATTACCAGCGACATCCATTAAGCGGGTTTGTAGTAAAGGCCCCAAGCCTGCAATACTGAAGCTGACCAAGAAGAGTGCAATAAAAGCAGTGGCAAGGTGATCCATAGATAGGGCACAAAGCACATAAGAGCAGGCATTGGAAACTAAGACCCAAATAATCGCCTTGTTTAAGTTTTTATCGGCAAAGTGTCCTGCGACAACACCGCCGACGACCAACCCGAGCCCAATACATGCCAGTGCAAACGGAATGACTTGAATGCTAGCATGGGTATATTCAGTCAAAATAGGCGATACATAACTATATACAGAGAATAGTCCACCAAATCCAATTGCACCGACAGCAAGCGTGATCCACATTTGTGTATTTTTAAGTCCACGTAGTTCATTTTGAATGCTGGCTGTGTGATCCAGCTGCATTTTAGGTAGGCCAAAACAAATCGCGACCACGGTCAAAAATGCGATAGATGCAGAAAACTCAAAACCTGCACGCCAACCATACAGCTGACCCAGCCATGTCGCAAAAGGCACACCAATCACAGTCGCGACATTCAGCCCCATCATGAGCAGGGCGACCGCCGAAGCGCGCTTTTGTTTTCCTGCAAACTCTGCAACCACCAAAGCGGCAATACCAAAGTAAGCGCCGTGAGGGAAACCTGCAATAAAACGTGAGACTAACATGGACTCATAGCTGTTTGCGAATGCTGTACTGGCATTGGCGATGCCATAAAACAGCATGAGTCCAATTAAGAGTGTTTTACGCGGAACCTTTGCGGCCAGAATGGCAATTACAGGTGCGCCAATAGTCACACCTAAAGCATAGGCACTAATAAAATGCCCTGTGACAGGAATGCTGAGATTGAAACTTTGTGAGATCTCTTGGATGAGTCCCATCGCAACGAATTCAGTCGTACCAATACAAAAACCACCGAGTGCTAATGCCAAAATAATGACAGATAAGTGGCTTGTGGGAGAGATGCTATTTTCTTGAGAGGACATAAATAGAGGAGAAAATGAAAAGTATTATACGTTCTTTATCACATGAAAATTTGGTTGTTCAAAAAAGTTATAAGTAAACTAAGCAAGCATAATATTCATACGAACCTTGAAGATTCTGCACGATGAATATTTATTCATAGTGCTACATTAAATGATCATTCTATAAAATAAACAAAATTTAAAGGCAGCAAATACAGATTAATTCGACCTAGCTTGAGAATTTGGATTTGTTAGGCTAGGGCTGTCCTGTACCAATGATTAGGGTAAGTAAACCAGCCGCAATGAGTGGGCCGACTGGGACGCCACGTAGTAAAGCCACTCCTGCAACGGTTCCGACCAGCAAGCCTGCAACAACATCGGGTTGGTTGGACATCAGTTTCACACCACGGCCACCTAGCCATGCAACCAAAACACCAATGGCGATAGCAAGTAACGATTTAACACTTAAAAAAGATTTAAAAATACTTTCACCGCTAATTCTGCCACTTGCAATAGGCACTAAAACTGCAATGGTTAAAATGATGATCCCGATATTTAATCCATGTTGTTGGATGAGTGGGAAGTATTCACTCAGTGGTGTCATCCGCAAAATAATGAGTACTGCCGCAGCAATGGTTACCGCAGAGTTGTGACTGAAAATACCGCAAGCCAGTAGGATCAGGAGGACGATCAAGTTCAAATCTAAGTTCGGCATAGGGAGCGAGACTGGTCAAAAAAACATGTGCATTGTAACGTTTTTTTAGCCACTCTGCCGAATGATCCGAGTCCTTTGATTGATGTTCCTGTATTTCAGTATAAAATGAGCCTTTATTTAAAAATGTGGTGTGCTGATGCTGTTGGAAAAAATGTTGCAGTCGCAAGGATTTGGTTCGCGAAAGCATTGCCAACAGTTGATTAAAAATGCAGTCATTGAAATTGATGGGCAGATCATTACTGACCCTAAATATAAACTCAAATTGGATGCGCTGCACTACAAGGTACATGGCAAGAGCTTTGAATACCGTGAAAAAGTCTATATCGCCTTAAACAAGCCACAAGGCTATGAATGTTCACATCAGGCGACGCATCATTTTAGTGTTTTTGATTTTTTTGACGATGTGCTCTTAAATCGTGGTATTCAATGTGTAGGTCGTCTAGATCAAGACACCACAGGTTTATTGTTACTCACCGATGATGGTCAGTTTTTGCAAGCGCTGACACACCCTAAAAAACATGTGGCAAAGGTGTATCGGATGAAAACGGCCGACCCTGTTACAGATGAACAAATTCAACAGCTGGAGCAAGGGGTTGAACTGCGAAATGAAAAAGGGAGTTTTGCTGCAACAGATGTAAAACGCTTAGCTGAATGTGAACTGCAAATGACTGTGCATCAGGGGGTATATCATCAAGTGAAACGTATGCTTGCGGCAGTGGGAAATAAAGTTGAGAGCTTGCATCGTCAGCAAATTGGATCGCTCGACTTAACGGGGATACCAGATTTAGTCGAGGGACGTTGGATCTATTTAAATGCTGAACAAGTGGCTTTAGCCAAGACACGCAATGATCTTGAGAGTGAAGGTCTTTAGATGCTGAATGCTATAGAAAGCAATGATAGGTCTTAAACTCATTATCCGCTACAAAGCCCATGGCTTCATATAAGCTGTGGGATTGATAATTATTTTTTTGCGTTTCAAGCGTAATACGAATGGCTTTTTCGTGTCGCGCAAACAAAATAGCGGTATCAATCAATTGTTTTGCTGAGCCATGGCGACGATGCGGTGGAGAAACGTAAACATCATCTAAAATATAGTAAGTTGCGCAGGCCACAGAAGAAAAACCTAAATACAGCAGCACAAAACCTGTAATCACATCGTCTTTGACATGAATGAAGATGACGCTTTGTTCGTTTTCAAGGCGAAGTTTAAGGAACTTTTGGGAAAGCGCTAAGTTGGACGATGCACCATAAAATTGGCGATATTCATCAAATAATACAGCAAGTTTTTCTAAGTCTTCTAAAGTGGCACGTCTAACGATCATGTATTACTCCATGTTGTATTTATAATATTTACATGAAGCATACCTAAGTTTTGAAAGGGATATTTCTAAAATTTGTTTAAAAATGCAACACTGTTAAGTTTTGTCACTTTCTCCCAAGATTGCAGCTAATTCCTCAAATAGATCAATATGTTCATCGTCTGCAAATAAATCATTGGTTGCTGTTGAGTCTGCACTGGTGATGTGTTCAACCGCTATTTGTTCTTGCTTAAGCTTACGTAGCTTAATCAGCTGTTCAAGATTGATGTTCTGGTTTTCAATTGAGAATGGGATAGATTTGGTTAAAACCACTTGTTTGAAGAACAAACGAACGGCTTGTGCAGGTGTAATTCCCAGTTGTTTAAACACTGCAAAAGCTTGTTTCTTTTCTTGGGAATCGAGTCGAATTTGATAGACTTCTGTTTTTCTCATGATTTTTTAAATAATTTGAACGACTTAAGGGTAGAAGTTATTTTAATCAATTCCATTGTAATTTCAATATTCATACAATGGAATTTTAAATTATTTTGTAATGACAAGCAGATTACAATGTCAATTCAAGATTGGAGCTAAACTGCATAAGCTGTTGAGTTACTGGATCTTTAAATGAAAGATGCTTAGCTAAGAGCTGTAAAGGCTGACTAAAATCATCGTCGGCTTTATGTACAACTTTAGGATAGAACGGATCATTTTTAATCGGAAGACCTAAGAAGTTGAGGTGTACACGGAGTTGATGTTGCTTCCCTGTCTCGGGTTTAAGCTCATATTTTGCCCATGTTGCATCATGCTCTAAAAGCATGATTTCGGTTTCACTGTTCGGTGCTTTGTCTAGGACTTGCATGGTGTAGAACGGTTCACCTTTTTGCATGTGTAGTTTTACAGTATGTGGAAAGTTGAGTTCGCGGTTAAGCGGTGCAATCGCATGATAGATTTTTTGAACCTGTCGATCTGCAAACATTTGCTGATACAGACCTCGACTGTGAATACATTTGGAAAACATCACCAAGCCAGCGGTTTCACGGTCAAGACGGTGGATAGGCGTTAAATGCTCAATGCTTGTTTGTTTTTTTAGGCGCACCAATAGGGTTTGTTGAACATATTGCCCCGTGGGACTGATGGTCAGAAAGTGCGGCTTATCCACTACTAATAAATGATTGTTTTCAAATAAAATATCATGCTGAAATGGTACTTCAATTTCATGCGCTAAAAAGCGGTAATAAAACACATGCTGATTTTCAAGATATACCGAATCTGTATGGAGTACATTACCTACAGCGTCATAGACCAAGCCATCATGAAAACGTTGCTGCCACTCAGCTGCTTCAATATGCGGAAATTGGTCAGATAAATACGCCAATACGGTGTGTGGTGCGGGCGTCATTTTAGGTAGGAACACTTTACTTGCGCTCACGCCATTGAGCATAGGAGGGCAAAATTCAGCAGGTTTTATGTTGAGCATGATGTGCAGGCAATATCTAATCGGTTGGCGCAGTTAAATACGAGATTTCAAGCTTGTGGCTTGGGCATTTTGTGAGTCCAGTGCTATCATAATTGTTCTTTTGTCACTTGTCGTGAGTATTATGCAGTATTCATTTAATTTAACGCTCAATAATGAACAAGATACCCAAAATTTAGCACAAATTTTGGCACAGCATTTTACGACGGGTGTGGTGTATTTAATTGGGGATTTGGGTGCGGGCAAAACCACACTAACACGCCATTATTTACAGTATTTAGGCCATCAGGGTTCCGTAAAAAGTCCAACCTATACCTTGGTTGAGCCTTATCAAATTCAAGGACGTGATATTTTTCATTTTGACTTGTATCGTTTAAATGATCCGTATGAACTGGAGCTAATGGGCATTCGTGACTATTTGGAAACGCCCAATGCACTGTTTTTGTTTGAATGGCCGTCTAAAGGGGGTGATGAAATCCCTCATGCAGACTTAATTATTGATATTCAAAAATCGGAAGATGAACTGACACGGTCTGCTACCTTAAGTTTTCATTCAGTAGCATTATTACAAGCATTAGAGAGCCAATTAAACAATGCGTGATGATTTAAAGATACGCCGTATTCATACTTTGAATCCTGCTTTAGCCAACCAAATTGCAGCAGGTGAAGTCATTGAGCGTCCAGCGTCTGTGGTCAAAGAGTTACTTGAAAACTCGATTGACGCAGGTGCGACAGAGCTGATTATTCGGGTAGAGCAAGGCGGCAGTACTTTAATTGAAATCATGGACAATGGTCGAGGGATTCACGCTGAAGATCTCCCTTTGGCGGTGATGCGCCATGCGACCAGTAAAATCCAAACCGCTGAAGATTTACATGCAATTGTCAGTTTAGGCTTTCGCGGAGAGGCATTGGCTTCTATTGCAGCGGTGTCGCGTTTAACCTTGACCAGTAGTCAAGCGGATGATGGAATTGGCTATCAAGTTGAAGTCAATGGAACTGCATTTGACCGTCAAGAGATTCAGGCTGTAGCTGCGCCGAAAGGTACGCATATTCGGGTACAAGATTTATTTTTTAATGTGCCTGCGCGTCGAAAATTTCTCAAAAAGCCTGGCACAGAGTTTGGTCATATTGAGGAAATTGTCCGACGTTTAGCGCTGACGCATTTCGATATTCGTTTTGTGCTTGAACATAATCAAAGCATCAAACTAAACTTGCCGATTGCAGATAGTGGGGAGCTACGTTTTCAGCGCGTACAGCAGTTGCTAGGGCGCGCATTTACTGAAAATGCTTATTGGATGGATGCAGATAGCATCAACATGCGTTTAACAGGTTGGTTGGGACATCCCTCCGATGCGCGGGCTCAGGCTGACTTGCAGTATGTTTATGTGAATGGTCGAATTGTTAAAGATAAAACCATCTCTCATGCGCTGCGTATGGCTTATGATGGTATTTTGCATGGACATCAGCATGCGGGTTATTTACTTTTTCTGGAAGTAGACCCTGAAAATATTGATGTCAATGTACATCCGACCAAACATGAAATTCGCTTTTTGAATCAACGTGAAGTACATGAATTTGTACGTCATTATGCCAAAGAGACTTTATCGCAGTTTCAAACGGCAACCGCAGATTTATCTGATGCAATGAAGATTGCAGAGAGTCACGCTTTGATGTCTGTGCAGCCTCGCTATCAAGAGCCTTTGCAGTTGCATCGTCATGTTGAGTCTGAACAAGCCGTTGAGCAAGCCCCATCGGATATACTCACTGACTTTAGTTCAAGTCAACCACAAGGTGTCCATTATTCGGCGCAATCTTCACGCTATCAGGGCTCACAACAGCTCAATAATGCCTTGCAAAGCTATTTAGCACCACTGCGTGATACGTCATCTACTGTTGATCAAGCTCAGTCTTTGGCTGATTTTACAGTGCAAAGCCCAAAAGTCGATGAACATCCGTTGGGAATTGCAATTGCACAATTGCATGGTATTTATGTGCTGGCTCAAAATACAGAAGGACTGATTATTGTTGATATGCATGCAGCCCATGAACGTATTTTGCTACAGCAAATGAAGTCAGCGTGGGATAAACCAGAGTTTTGGACTTCTCAGCAGTTACTTATTCCCAAAGTGATTAATATCACGCGAATGCAAGCGACACGAGTGGAAGAGCTCAAAGATCAATTGGCGCGTTTGGGTCTTGAAATTGATCAATATGGCGATGAGCAGGTCATTGTTCGTGGTGTGCCTGCGATTTTACATAAAGCCAATTTTGAGGCGCTGGTACCTGAATTACTGAACGATTTGGATCCAAATGATGAAGCGCAGGGCTTACTGCAAAAGCGTGATCAAATTCTAGCGGGTATGGCCTGTCATGGTGCTGTTCGCGCCCATCGCATTTTGGGTCTTTCTGAAATGAATGCTTTGCTTCGTCAAATGGAACAAACTGAATTTGCTAGCCAATGTAACCATGGTCGCCCAACTTGGCGTGCGTTTCCATTGGCTCAACTAGATAAGCTTTTTGCTCGAGGAGAGTAGTTGTACATGTCAACTCAATTGCCGGTCATCAATTTAATGGGGCCAACTGCAAGTGGTAAAACTGCTTTGGCATGTCAGCTCTATGAGCAAGGAAATTTTGAACTGATATCTGTAGATTCAGCATTGGTCTTTAAAGATATGGATATTGGTACAGCAAAGCCGACCAAACAGGAGTTGCTACAATATCCACATCACCTTATCGATATTATTAGCCCATTAGAAGTGTATTCGGCTGCAAACTTTGTTGAAGATGCATGTAGCTTAATTGATGACATGCATGCACAAGGTAAAACCCCGATTTTGGTGGGTGGAACCATGCTCTATTTCAAGGCACTTTTAGAAGGCCTTTCAAGCAATTTACCGAGCGCAGATTATGCTGTTCGTGCTCAAATAGAAGCCAAAGGTGAAAGTGAGGGTTGGTCTGCGGTCTATGCTGAATTATGTAGTGTGGATCCACTGGCGGGCGAAAAATTTAAAGTGAGTGATAAACAACGGATTATTCGCGCTTTAGAAGTTTACAAATTAACAGGGCAGCCCATTACTAAACTTCAAGCTGAACAACCTAAAAACGTGCCTTATCGCTATAATTTTCATAATTATGCTTTGATGCCAGACCGTGCCGAATTGCACCAAAGAATTGCACAACGCTTGAAAATTATGTGGGACATCGGATTTTTGAATGAAGTGGAAGCACTTATGAAAAAATACGATTTAGATGAAAATTTACCCGCTATGCGCTCAGTTGGGTATCGACAAGCACTCGAATTTTTACAGAAAGGAGATGAAACTGTCGAAAAACAACGTGAAATGAAGGATAAAGCACTTTTTGCGACACGACAACTTGCCAAACGTCAATACACTTGGTTAAGATCTTTGCAAGAGGCACATAAATTTACAACGTATTCTACTATCACGCAGGCACAAGAAGACTTGCGAAACTGCTACGGATAAAGCAAAATTTAGCTACTATCTTTTTTATAATTTTTAATTGAAAAATAAAGATAGTTTTTTGCGCTGATTTTTAAATTTTTTTGGAGTTATAACATGTCTAAAGGTCAAACTTTGCAAGATCCGTTCTTAAATTCTCTCCGTAAAGAACGTATTCCTGTCTCTATCTTCCTTGTAAACGGTATTAAGTTACAAGGTCATATTGAATCTTTCGACCAATATGTTGTTTTATTAAAAAATACAGTAAGCCAAATGGTTTACAAGCATGCAATTTCTACAGTTGTTCCTGCACGTAACCCACGTCCAGCTGGTGCACCTGCTGGCGCTGGTCAACAAGGTAGCTTTGGCGGTCAACAAGGCGGCTTTGGCGGTCAACAAGGCGGCTTCGGCGGTCAACAAGGCGGCTTTGGCGGTCAACAAGGCGGCTTTGGTGGTCAACAAGGTGGCTTTGGTGGTCAAGGTGGCTTCGGTGGTCAAGGTGGCTTTGGTGGTCAAGGTGGCTTTGGTAGTCAAGGTGGCTTCGGTGGTCAAGGTGGCTTCGGTGGTCAATCGACTGGTTTTGA
>JADHEF010000700.1_pt1 | contig 29866 bp, 25 predicted proteins | sample 8952391 | NCBI WGS metagenome assembly JADHEF01 (sample SAMN16124439, study PRJNA663245) | bioreactor sludge metagenome | isolation source: sludge (nitrite) | place: India:Bengaluru | collected 2019-02-28 | reverse complement strand
CGGCCGGCGTTTCATACGCCGGCCGTTGTCATTGAACGGCCCAGAACTCAAGGAAGCTAACTGCAATTCCAGTCCGCGCGCATCGAATTCATGCGTCGGCAGCGCCATGATGCCGGCGCTCAGAATACGCAATACCGGCGGCGATTCGCCTGATCAAGGCACCCATAATATGCACAATGTATATTATGTAAACTCATAGAATATGCAGGCGTAGCCGAACTTCCCGTGATGCATTCTTTGTACACTTCTTCTCCAATACTTCAATAATCGTTTTCATCTCTTTGTTTTAATTAGATAAATGATGAGCTTCATCAACGTGCGCTCGCCGCTTGGAGTTCATCGTCCGTCAGAACAAGGGCCGCGCTGTCGCGCAAGCGCGCCACCGCCAGATCGATGAAGGCGCGAACCCGCTTGGGTTGGGCTGCGCGGCTTCCGTAATACAAATGCAGCCCGAGGTGATCGGTCAGATACGGCACCAAGATCGGCACCAGCCGGCCGGACCGCAGATGCCTGACGGCCTGGGTGTTCGCCAATTGCGCGATCACTTGTCCGGCCAGGACCGCTTCCAGCTCCAGTTCCGTGTCGTTGGTGGACATGGCCGGCGTCACATGGCGGTGCTCGACTTCGCCTCCCACATTCAAATACCAAGGCGCGACCTTGCCCGTGGTCGGATGCCGGAACACGCTGCAACGATGCGCGGCCAGATCGTCCAAGGTCGTTGGCACACCATGCCGCGCCAGATAGCTCGGTGCGGCGCAAACGATCAATTGCACTGGAAACAGCTTGCGGCTGATCACCCCTTCGTCGGGTGAAGTCCCGATCCGAAAACCCACATCGGCGCGATCCACCACCCAGTCGTTGAGGCCATCGTCGAGTTGTACGTCGGGGCGCAGGCCGGGATGCAAGCGGCAAAACTCATCGAGGACCGGCATCAAGACCGCCGCGAACGACGACCGTGGCCCGACGATCCGCAGCGGCCCAGCGATTTCGTCCTTGGCTTCACGGGCCGAAGCCAATGCACGATCGAGCGCCGCAAGCGCCGGCAGCGTGTTTTCGAGGAAATGCTGGCCTTCTTCGGTCGGCGCCAAACTGCGGGTGGTCCGGTGCAACAGCCGCACACCGAGATGCTGTTCGAGCTGGGCGATCGCCTGGCTGGCGGCCTGGGGCGTGATGCCTTGCGCCATGGCGGCCTGGCGGATGCTGCCCAATTCGACCGCTTTGGCGAGCATGGCGATGGAGCGGAATTCGTTGATCGGCATGGCGGGCCTATTCGGTCTTGGGGAATCGGCCCGAGTATCAACTTTTGCTTGTTACTGATGCAAGTCTGCATGCGCTAGTGGATTGCGACCGACCTGCCTACAGTGCTTGCCGGTGCACTCACGGAGATCTCAATGCAACAACGCGAACTTGGCCGCTCCGGCCTCCAGGTATCAGCGCTCGGCTTAGGCTGCATGGGCCTGAGTTTCGGCTATGGGCCCGGGCTCGACCGGGCCGCCGGTGTGCAGATGATCCGCCATGCGTTCGAGCGTGGCGTGACTTTCTTCGACACCGCCGAGGCCTACGGGGCCCTCAACGAAGAAGTGGTCGGCGAGGCCTTGGCGCCGGTGCGTGACCGCGTCGTGATCGCGACCAAATTCGGCTTCAAGGAGGGCATCGCGGCCCAGGGCATGGACAGCCGGCCGGAGCGTATTCGCACCGTGGTCGAGACTTCGTTGCGGCGTTTGCGCACCGATCGCATCGATCTGCTCTATCAGCACCGGGTCGATCCCGCCGTCCCGATCGAGGACGTGGCCGGAGCGGTCAGGCAATTGATCGCGCAAGGCAAGGTGCGCCATTTCGGCATGTCCGAGGCCGGCGTCGATTCGATACGCCGTGCGCATGCGGTCCAACCGGTGACCGCGCTGCAAAGCGAATATTCGATGTGGTGGCGCGAACCCGAGCGCAACGTGCTTGCGGTACTCGAAGAACTCGGCATCGGCTTCGTGCCGTTCAGCCCGCTCGGGCGTGGCTACCTGACCGGCGCCATCGATCCGAACACCAGCTTCGCGGCCGACGACTTCCGCAACAAGGTGCCGCGTTTCAGCACTGCGGCCCGGCAGGCCAACCAGGTCTTGGTCGAGTCGCTCAAGCGTCTTGCCCAGGCCCGCGGTGCGACGCCAGCCCAAATTGCTTTGGCTTGGCTGCTGGCGCAAAAGCCCTGGATCGTGCCGATTCCCGGCACCACCAAACCGCATCGGCTCGACGAGAACCTGGGCGCCGCCACCCTCGCCCTCAGCTCCGCCGACCTGAGCGAAATTCAACAAGCCCTGGCCGGCATCGCCGTGCAAGGCGACCGCTACCCGGCCGCCCTCGCCGCCGCGGTCGGCCGCTGAACCACCGGCCTACGCACACCCAAGGATGCAGCCCATGAGCTATCACGTCAGAAGTTATGCCGCCCATTCGCCGACCGGCCGGCTCGGACTGTTCGAATTCGAGCGGCGCAGCCCGCGCGCGGACGATGTCGTCCTCGAGATCCTGTATTGCGGCGTCTGCCATTCCGATGTGCACAACGTGCGCAACGACTGGGGCAACGCGCAGTACCCGATGGTCCCGGGCCACGAGATCATCGGCCGGGTGGTCGAGGTCGGCCCGCAAGTCAGCCGCTTCAAGGTCGGCGATCGGGTCGGCGTCGGTTGCATGGTCGATGCCTGCCGTCATTGCGCCGCCTGCGCAAAAGGCTGGGAGCAATACTGCGAGAACGGTTCGACCTACACCTACAACCATCGCGACCGCATCGACGGCAGCCCCACCCATGGTGGCTACAGCGAAAAGATGGTCGTGGCCGAGCGTTTCGTGCTCAAGGTCCCCGACGCGCTCGATCTTGCCGGCGCCGCTCCTTTGCTGTGCGCGGGTATCACGACCTATTCGCCCTTGCGCCATTGGCAGGTCGGGCCGCACAGCAAAGTCGCCATCGTCGGCCTGGGTGGCCTGGGCCATATGGGGCTGAAACTCGCCAAGGCGATGGGGGCGGAAGTGACCTTGTTCAGCCGCTCGCCGGGCAAGGAAGCCGATGCGCGGCGCCTCGGCGCGGATCGCATCGTGATTTCGACCGACCCGGCGCAGATGGCCGCAGTCGCCGGCCGCTTCGATCTCATCGTCGATACCGTGCCTTACGCGCATGACGTGAATCCGTATGTGCCGACCTTGGCCTCGGGCGGCACCATCGTGATGGTCGGCTTTCTGGGGCCGTTGGCGCCGACCCTGAACACGGCACCGCTGGTGTTCGGCCGCAAAGCGCTGGCCGGGTCGTTGATCGGCGGCATCGCCGAAACCCAGGAAATGCTCGACTTCTGCGCGCAGCACGGGATCCATGCCGACATCGAAGTCATCCGCATCCAGGACATCAACGAAGCCTATGAACGCATGCTCAAGGCCGACGTGAAATACCGCTTTGTGATCGACATGGCCTCGCTCAAGCCTGCCGCATGAGACGGCGCGCCGGTCGTTCGACGGGCGACCGGCGCCGGGGCACTTGTTTCGCGCAAGAATGCGGTGGGACAATCAGCCGCCACCTCCATTTCTTCGGAACATCGCCATGCAAGGTCAACCTGCGGTCCTCGATGCGCTCAATGCGCTGCTGGTCAACGAACTCGCGGCGCGCGATCAGTACTTCATCCATTCGCGCATGTTGTCCGAATGGGGCCTCGAAAAGGCCGCCGAACGCATCGGCCACGAAATGCAGGACGAGACCGAACATGCCGACGCATTGATCCGCCGCATCCTGATGTTGAGCGGCACGCCGCGCATGACACCGGCGGCGCTCAATGTCGGCGCCGATCTGCCGAGCATGTTCGCCAATGATCTCGCGGTCGAACTCTCGGTCACCAAGCATCTGCGCGAAGTGATCGCGCTGTGCGAACGCGAAGCCGACTTCGTCAGCCGCGCGATGCTGTTGCCGATGCTGCGCGATACCGAGGAAGACCACGCGCACTGGCTCGAACAGCAATTGAACCTGATCAAACTCGTCGGTCTGCCGAACTATCTGCAAAGCCAGATGCGCTGATGCCGGCGGCCGTGTCGGTCGCGGCCAGCGCGAGCACCAGGAAGTCGACCAAGGCGCGCACCTTGGGCGCCAAGTGCTTACGGCTCGGATAAACCGCATAGATGCCGAATTCGGTCGCGCGAAACCGCGGCATCAACTCGACCAACGCGCCGCTATGTAAATGCGGCGCGACCAGGAACGAGGGCTGCAAAATGATGCCCTGCCCTGCGATGGCGGCGATCACGCAGGCATCGCCGCTGTTGCTGCGCAGGCGCGGCGCAACCTTGACTTGCACGGTCTCGCCGTCCGGCGCCACGAATTCCCAATGCTCGCCGGTGGCGAGCAGCGTGTAGGCGAGCACGGCGTGCTCGGCCAGTTCGGCCGGATGCGCCGGCGTCCCGCGGCTTTGCAAATAGGTAGGTGACGCGCACAGCATCAGGCGCGCCGATGACAAGCGGCGGCTGACCAGGGTGGTGCTCGGCAAGCGCGCAATGCGCACCGCGAGGTCGTAGCCTTCATCGACCAGATCGACCAGGCGATCGGCCTGGGTCACTTCAAGCACCACCTTCGGGTGCCGCGCCAGGAATTTCGGCCACAGCATGGCCAGATGGCTCAAACCGAAACTGACCGGCACATTGACCCGCAACAGGCCACTGGCTTCGCCGGCATGCGCGGTCATCTCGGCTTCGGCCTCGTCCACGCCGTTGAGCAATTCGCGGCAGCGCTCGAAGAACACGCCGCCGTCCTCGGTCAACGACAGGCGGCGCGTGGTGCGTTGAAGCAGACGCACGCCCAGACGCGCCTCCAGATCATTGACCAATCGCGAGACCGCCGTCTTGGAAATCCCGAGCGCTTCGGCACCGCGCACGAAACTACCCGCCTCGACCACGGCCACCAAGGCCTGCATTTCGTTGAGTTTGTTCATGGCGGTGCGCCCATCGCCCCAATAATCCCGTTTTTCGGTTCTTTCAATTTAGCTTAAGGCTGTTTATCCAGGCAATCAACATCAATACAGTGAGGTCCATCGCAGCCTTCGCGCTGCCCTTCACTGGAGCACACACATGAAAGTCACTGTCATCGGCGCCGGCAACATGGGCTCGGCCTTCGTCAAGCAACTCACCCTCGCCGGCCATCAAGTCAGCGTCACGGCCCGCGATCCGGCCAAGGCCGGCCAGGTCGCGTCCGCGCATCCGAACGCGCGCGCGGTCGATGCCGCCGATGCCGCACGCGATGCCGAGGTGATCGTCCTCGCCACCGCTTACGCCGACGCCGTGAGCGCCTTGCGTTCGCTCGGCGATCTGCGCGGCAAGATCGTGATCGACATCACCAATCCGCTGACCACCGATTACATGGGCCTGACGATCGGCCATACGACTTCAGCGGCCGAAGAAATCGCGCGTGCCGTTCCCGGCGTCGAACTGGTCAAGGGCTTCAACACCGTGTTCGCGCAAGTGCTGGGCGCTGGCGCCGACCTGGGCCGCGGGCAGACCGTCAATGTTTTCCTCGCGAGCGACAGCGCGCGCGCCAAGCAAGTCGTGACCGAACTCGCGCGCAGCATGGGTTTCGTGGTGGTCGATGCCGGCGGCCTCAAGAACGCGCGCTATCTGGAGCCGCTCGCGGGCCTGAACATCTATCTGGGGTATGGTGCCGGCCTGGGTACCGCGATGGCGCCCGCCTGGGCGCACCGGGCTTCCTGAACCTGCCGGCCCTTGCCTTGAACATCGACGCCGCCGTCACCTTGAGTTTCGCCCCCGGCCGCACGCTGTTGCGCGCGGCACCGGGCGGCGAAACCACGCTCGCGATCGGTCCCGACGTTCTGGCGACCCAGGTGTTCCGCCACGACCCGCCGACCAGCGCGGAAGTCGAACGCGCGATCGACCTCATCGAGGAAGCCTTGATGGCGAGCGCTTTGCCGCATGCGCCGGGGCGCGGGTTACAGACCGGCGAAGCGGTCCTGCGTGCCTATGCCGCGCCCGGCGAACGCTCGGTCGATCGCGCGCAGGTCGAAGCCTGGTTCGATCGCCTGGCCGCCGCGGCGCAAGGTCTGAATCCGGCCGCGGCACAGGGCTTGCCAACCGGGCCGCACGCGGCTGCGGCGCTGGTGATCCTGCGCGAATGCATGCACCACCTTGGGTTCGCGCGCTTGCACTTCGTGCCGCCGATCACACCGGACGCGTCCTGATTTGCTAGATTCGATCCCGGCGCTCGCTGCGAGCGCCGGTCTTCGATCGAAAAGGAACCGCCCGCGTGCCGAGTCTGCCCCAGGAAGTCGTGCTGTTGATCCTCATCGTCTGTTTGCTGGTGTTGCCACGCATGCTCCAACGCTACCGGATCCCGGCGCCGCTCGCGAGTTTCGGTCTGGGCATGCTCGCGGCGCTTTTCCTCAGCGATCATGGCAACGACCCCACGCTCGCCTTGTTCGCGACCCTCGGTATCTCCTCGCTCTTCCTGTTCGCCGGGCTCGAAGTCGAACTCGGCGATTTCCGTCGCGGTCAATGGCCGTTGGTGCGCCATGTGATCCTGCGCGCCGCCACCTTATCGGCAACCGCCTACGGATTGGTCGAATGGCTACAGTTTCCGTGGCAGGCCGCGGTGCTGCTGGGGCTGGCGGTGCTTACGCCTTCGGCCGGGTTCATTCTCGACACCCTGACCGCGCTCGAACTCGATGAAGACGAGCGTTACTGGATCCGCATGAAGGCGATCGCCGGCGAGTTGTTCGCGCTGGTGGTGTTGTTCGTCGTATTGCAATCGTCTTCGGCCACCACGCTCGCTTTGTCGACGGTCGCCCTCGGCGCCATGATCGTCGGCCTGCCCTTGTTCCTGATCGGGCTCGGCCGTTATGTGGTGCCGTACGCGCGGGGCTCGGAGTTCTCGCTTCTGGTCATGGTCGGCATCGTGGCCGCCTACCTGACCTACAAGCTCGGCGTCTATTACCTGGTCGGCGCCTTTCTGGCCGGCTTCATCGCGAAGCTGTTGCGCGAGCGCATGCCGGCGCTCGCCTCGGACCAAAACCTCCACGCCGTGCGCATGTTCGCCTCGTTCTTCGTGCCCTTCTATTTCTTCCACAAAGGCATGGGAGTGCCCCATGGCGCCCTGAGCTGGCAGGCGCTGGGCGTCGGGGTGGCGATCGCGCTGGCCGTGCTGCCGCTGCGCATCGGCGTGCTCTGGCTGCAACGCCGTTTGATCGCCGGGGAATCGGTCAAAGGCAGCCTCAAGGTGGCGGCGGCGTTGACGCCCACACTGATCTTCACCCTCGTGATCGCCACCATCCTGCGCGAACGTTACGGACTGCCGGAATACCTGTACGGCGCGCTGTTGGTCTATGCCGCGCTGGCGACCATACTGCCGTCCTTGGTGATGGCACGGCCGCTGGAGGGTGACCTGTTGCCGGTCGAGTCGGCCGCGACGAGGGCAGCGGCAGCCGCGACGCCACCACCGGCCGCGCGCGACCAGGCTTGACTCTGTAGCTGCTCCAGGGTTTCCAATGCCCGCATGAGCACTGACGCGAACCGAAAACTCCTTGCCCTGCCGGTCGTCGCAGCACCGGCCACGCCCACCGACCCGACCGCCCATGCTTGCGGCTGCGGATCGGACCATTGCGGCGACACCGCGGGCCCAACCGCCAACGCGGCGCTCGATCCGGGCCCCGGGCGCCGCTTCCGGATCCCGACCATGGACTGTGCGGTCGAAGAATCCGAGATCCGTCGATCGCTGGAGCCGATCGCCGGCATCCGCGCCTTGCGCTTTCAGCTCGGCGCTCGGATGCTGAGCATCGACGCCCCGGCGCCGGTCATCGACACGGCGCTGGCGGCGATCCGCAACGCGGGTTTCGAGCCACGCGCGCTCGATGTACCGGGTGACGCCGGCGACGCCGCCCCCACCGACGCCGGTGCGCATGCCCACGCGAAGTTCGAGGGCATTCCCCGTCTGTGCGCCGCATTGGCGTTCGCCTTCACTGCCGAAGCCATCGCCTATTTCGGCGGCGGCGGCTTGGGATGGAAGGCGGCGGGTCTGGTCATCGCGGCGATCGCGATCGCGCTGGCTGGTTTCGACACCTACCAGAAGGGTTGGCTGGCCTTGCGCCGTGCGCGCCTGAACATCAATGCCTTGATGACCGTGGCCGTGACCGGCGCGTTCGTGATCGGACAATGGCCCGAGGCCGCGATGGTGATGGCCTTGTACGCGATTGCCGAATTGATCGAAGCGCGCGCGGTCGATCGGGCCCGCAATGCCATCTCCGGCCTGCTCGCGCTCGCGCCCGACAGTGCCGAAGTACGCGACGCCGAAGCCGGCTGGCACACGGTGCCGGCCGCCGACGTGGCTTTGGGCGCGCTGGTGCGCGTGAAGCCCGGCGCACGCGTGCCGCTCGATGGCATCGTGCGCGCCGGCAGCACCAGCATCGACCAAGCGCCGGTGACCGGCGAGAGCATCCCGGTCGACAAGGGCGTCGGCGATCCGGTGTTCGCCGGCACCATCAACCAGACCGGCAGCTTCGAATTCGAAGTCACCGCGGTGGCGGCCGACTCGACCCTCGCGCGCATCATCCATGCCGTCGAGCAAGCGCAAGGCAGCCGCGCCCCGATGCAGCGTTTCGTCGATCGTTTCGCCGCGGTGTATACGCCGGGCGTGTTCGTCATCGCCCTGGCGGTCGCACTGGCCGGACCGTGGCTCTTCGGCTGGACCGCGCTCGCCGCCGTCTACAAGGCCCTCGTGCTGCTGGTGATCGCCTGTCCGTGCGCGCTCGTGATCTCGACCCCGGTCAGCATCGTGAGCGGCCTCGCCGCAGCGGCGCGGCGCGGCATCCTCATCAAGGGCGGCGTACATCTGGAAGCGGCGCGCCAGATCAAGGCGATCGCACTCGACAAGACCGGCACCATCACCGAAGGCAAGCCTCGGCTGGTTGCATGGCAAAGGCTAGGGCAGGAAGTCGATGCGGCTGGGGCCGAATCCCTGGCCCATGCCTTGGCCGCGCATTCCGATCATCCGGTGGCGCGTGCGATCGCAGCCGGCCTGGCCGCGCGCGGCAGCACGCCGACCGGGTTCCGCGCCTTGACGGGTCGGGGTGTGGAAGCCGAGGTGGATGGGCTGACGTATGTCTTGGGCAACCACCGCCTGATCGAAGAGCGCGGTCTGTGCACCCCGGACATCGAAGCCGCCTTGCGCACCCATGAAGCGCAAGGCCGCACGGTCAGCTTGCTCGCCTCGACGACCGAAGTGTTGGCCTTGTTCGCGGTCGCCGACACGGTCAAGCCCACCTCGGCCGCCGCGGTGGCAGAACTCAAGGCGTTGGGCGTCACGCCGGTGATGCTGACCGGGGACAACCAGATCACCGCGCAATCGATCGCGCGACTAGCCGGCATCGTCGATGTGCGCGGCAATCTCTTGCCGGACGACAAGCTCGCCGCCATCCGGGCGCTGCGCGCATCGCACGGCCGCACCGCGATGACCGGCGATGGCATCAACGACGCGCCGGCCCTCGCGCAAGCCGATCTGGGCATCGCGATGGGCGGCGCCGGAACCGACATCGCCATGGATGCGGCCGACATCGTGGTCATGAACGACGATCTTCAGCGCATCGCCGAAACGGTGCGGTTGTCGCGCCGCACCCATCGTGTGCTCTGGCAGAACATCGCGATCGCGCTGGGCATCAAGGCGGTCTTTCTCTGGCTGGCCTTGTTCGACGACGCCAGCATGTGGATGGCCGTGTTCGCCGACATGGGTGCGAGCCTGCTGGTGATCTTCAACGGCCTGCGTCTGCTGCGGCAGCGCGCGCCGCGTTGACGTCGTCGTCCTTCATGCCGCACAAGGCCGCGACGCTCGCGCGCAAGGCTTCGGTCAACGCCGCCGCGTCGGCGTTGGGCACCAGTCGCAAGCGCGGCTGAGGCGGGAGACCGCAACCGGTGCTGGCCACGACCATGCGCCCGACCGCCAGGCATTGCAGCGCGCGCCGGGGCGCATGATCGATCCAGGCCGGTGTGAGCAACAGATCGACATCGGCAAACGCCTGGGTTCGCGCGGGCCGGAACTCGATCGGCAATCCGGCCCAGAAATCGCGGCCTTCGAGTTGGGTCCCGATCACGATCAGATGCACGCGCGCCGCGTATTCGGGGCCAGCGAGCAACTCGCGCAGCGCCGCGCGGGCTTCCCAGGCGCCGCGCCGTCCGGCGGTCGGCCCGAGAAAGGCGAGATTCAGGGGCTGTTGCGCCGCGCGCAACCGCGCCGGCAATGGCTCGGCCGGCGCCGCCCAATCGAGCCGCTGGGCGCGCGCGCCAAACGCCGACGCGAGGGCATGATGCGGCGTGACCACGGTGCAGGCCGCATCGAGCGCCCGACGTTCCAAGGTCAACAATTCCTGATCGGCGCGGAAGTCGCCGAGCGTCGCGCTGTCCGGATGCGTACAGAGCGCGCGATCGAGATCGGCGTGCAAACGATCGAGTGGCGTGCGGACCAACAACACCTCGACTCGCCGTCCGGCCAGTACGCCCAGGCGCTGCAAATGCGGCAAAAAGGGCTGCGCGACCACCAGATGCGTGATACCCGGATCGAGTGCCGCGGCCATCCGTCGGGCGAACCAAGCCTCGAAGAACAAATGCGCGCGTTGGCGCGCCGCGCCTTGTTGCGCAAGCACGCGCAGCACCAGCGCCCGCGCCCGCGCGATCCACGCATGACTGCGCGCTCGGGCCCACCCCGCGGTGGGCCAGGCGTAATTCGACCGCCCGCTCGGCATGCCATCGTAGGTCTGCAATAGCGTCGCCGCACTGCGGTCCCGGCCCTCGATCCAGGCCCGAAACTCGGGCCAGGCGATATCGAGCAGGTAGGCGCTGCGCTCCGGGGGACGCTGCGGATGGGCCGCCTCGATGTTGAGATGGCAGGCGATCTGCCCGCAGCAATCGCAACTGCCGGGCATGACCGTCTGGGTGGCGCGCACCGGATGCACGACGACCGGTTGCAGACGCGCCGCCCCTGCGGCCTCGCCGAGGCGCACGATCTTTACCGTCAAGGCGTCGGCGCTCAAGACGATGTCGATCCGCCATGAAAACGGCGCGGCCAGCCTCAGATCGAGGTAATTCCAGAACACTGTCGCGTCTTGGCCGAGCGCGGCTTGCGAACCCGGAACGACCTGGGTATGGGCATGCCGCTCCACGATCTGCAACCCGGCTTGCACGGCCGCCTGATAGAGGCCGTTGGTGATCTGGCACAAACCGCCGCCGATGGTCGGAATGATGCAGCCCTGGCGCAACTCCCGGCCCGCCGCGAAGCCGCGCCGGCGCGACGGTTTGCCGACCTGGCGCCAGAAACTCATGACGGCGCCGGCCGGCATCTGGATGCCATCGAGCGCATGCGCCGCGCGGCGCAGATTTTCGACCTTACCCAATTGCAGCACCCGCTCGGCAGGCGTGCCGTCGGACCACAAGGGCGACGACACCTCGGCGATCAGCCGTCCGCGTTGCGGCGTCGGAAACACCGGCCGATACCGCACCACGGGCCGGCGCCAATTGTTCAGGCGCCGCAGCCAGCGCAACACCATAGCCTTGAAGCCGAACACCAGCGCCTGCCGCCGGGTCGGGTAACGGTCGTGCGGGTCGCTCATACGATGACGGGATGCCTGCAGATCATTCTTTGGTCAGCTTTTCAAGTTCGAAGGCCATTACGTAGGCGTCGAAGTTCGTGACCTCCAAGACGTCGCAAGCGACATGCAGCTTGTCTTTGGCGCACAACTGCTTCATGCCGTTCTGCACGCCTTTCTTGTCGCCGCTCTTGGCAATGGTATAGGCCCAGTTCTCGCAGCCGACCCGCACGCCCTTGGCGCAGACCTTGGCGTACATCTGCGCGGCGGTCTTCCAGTCGTTGCTCATGGCCGCCATGGTGCCCAGACGGTTGCAGCCTTGCGTATCGCCGGTCGCGCAACAGGCTTGCGGGTCCTTGTCGAGCCCGCAGGCGTCGGACAAGGCGACTTCCTTGTAGACCAGCGGCGCCGCGCAGGCTTTCTTGGGCTTCTTTTCGCGGACATAAAGTTCGAGTTCGTTCCAGGTGTCCAGGCCGAGCAATAGATCGTCGGCCAAGCGCGCGAACACGAAATCGCCACCCTTGTCGTGGCGGATCTTGATGAGGCCGTCTTCGAGGCGGGCGCGCAACTTGGAGCCGATGCCGATCGAGACCGTGCCGCGATCGGCGAAGGTCATGTCACCCGTCAACGAAGACACGGTGCTGAAGTATTCACCGCACGGCAGCGCCTTGGCCTTGGGCAAGGCGTCGGGCAGTTCGAGGTCCCCGAACGATTCGAACCGTTCGCAAGACTTCTCACCCAAATCACTGGCGCACATCATGCCCAGGGTCTGCTGCGCCGCGCCGAAAGCATGCGCGCGCCATTGTTGGCTGGCCGACTTGCCGCAAAGCTCGGGCGTCATATGCCGCTCGCACGCGGCGCGCAGTTCTTCGAGCTGCGCGGGCGGCAGGGGCGCGTGCTCGGCATACATGTTGAACTGGTCCTTGTGGTTCGCGTTGGCCAAGCGTTCGTATTGGTCGAAGAGACGCAAACAAGCTTCCGGACTGGTTTCACACCACCGTTTGAGTTCACCGACATCGTCCTTCAGCATCGCGACGGCGACGCAGGCGCTGACATCGCCATTCTTGCAGCATTGCGCGTTCTTGCCCGTCTCGCACTCGCCCTGGGTCAAGGGCTTGAGCGCGGCGACCGGGGCGCATGCGTAGGTGTAGTCCTCTTCGCGCGTGTAGACCTTCTCGCCCCACTTGGTGTCGACTTTCTTGAGCGCGCCGAGATCGGCCGTGAACCGATACTCTTCGGTGGCGCCGCTTTCGACATTGCGCAAGAAGAGCGCGTCCCCGTTGCGGTAATGCTGGTGCACCGCGCGTACGGTGCCGCTGGATTCATATTCGCGCGCGATACCGGTGTCGAAGAACACCAGGCCCGCGCCGGACTCTTCTTCCACATAAATGCCGCAATCCTGGGCGAGCGCGACCGATTGCCAAAGACCGAGGCAGGCCAGCAAGGCCGATGCGAAACGCTTGGTTTTCATGAGGTTGGACGGTGGTGATTGAATTGGCGGGCATGGTAGCGGCCACCGGACCAGCGTCGGGCCAACGCCCATCCCGGGATAGTCCGAACGCGTCACTTTCGGCAAGGCGGCGGCGCGGTGCTAGCATTTCCGCCCTGAATCCACCCCGGCTCGTCATCGCATGCCCGTCACTCTCGGTACTCCGCTCAGTCCCCATGCCACGCGCGTCATGCTGCTCGGCGCGGGCGAACTCGGCAAAGAAGTCATCCTGGCCTTCCAGCGCCTGGGCGTCGAAGTCATCGCAGTCGATCGGTACGAGAACGCGCCAGGACAACAGGTCGCGCACCGTAGCCATGTGCTGCCGATGACCGACGGCGACGCGCTCGAAGCGGTGATCCGCCAGGAACGTCCGCATCTGGTCATCCCCGAGATCGAAGCGATCGCGACTGCGCGGCTGGTCGAACTCGAAGCGGCGGGCGTGGCGCGCGTGATCCCGACCGCGCGGGCGGCCTTTCTGACCATGAATCGTGAAGGCATTCGCCGGCTGGCCGCCGAAACCTTGGGACTGCCGACCTCGACCTACCGGTTCGCGGACTCGCTCGCGGAACTGCGGGCGGCCGCCGACGCGGTCGGTTTTCCGTGCATCGTCAAGCCCGTGATGTCGTCGTCGGGCAAGGGCCAGTCCAAAGTCGACACGCCGGACGACATCGAGGCGGCCTGGAAGTACGCCGCCGCGGGCGCGCGCGTGGACAACGCGCGCGTGATCGTCGAAGGGCTGGTGCGGTTCGATTACGAGATCACGCAACTCACGGTGCGCGCGCTCGGACCCGATGGCATGGTCCAGACCCATTTCTGCGAACCGGTCGGGCATGTTCAGGTGCACGGCGATTATGTCGAAAGCTGGCAGCCGCACCGCATGTCGCCGGCCGCGCTGGAACGGTCGCGCGAGATCGCGCGCGCCGTGACCGGCGAACTCGGGGGGCTGGGCCTGTTCGGCGTCGAATTGTTCGTCGCCGGTGATCAGGTCTGGTTCAGCGAGGTCAGTCCGCGCCCGCACGACACCGGTTTGGTCACCCTGGCGACCCAGTTCCAGAGCGAATTCGAGTTGCATGCGCGCGCCGTGCTCGGTCTGCCAGTCGATACCGGTTTGCGCAATCCCGGCGCATCGGCGGTCATTTACGGCGGCGTCGATGCCGAAGGCGTCGTGTTCGATGGCGTCGATGACGCTTTGCGCGTGCCCGAGACCGATCTGCGCCTGTTCGGCAAGCCCGAAGCCTTCCAGCGCCGCCGCATGGGCGTGGCGCTCGCGCGCGCGGCCGACACCGACGAAGCGCGCCGGCGCGCCAAACTTTGCGCTTCCAAGGTGCGCCCCCGTCTTCCATAATCCGCGACCTTCATGTCCGGCAACCCGCGCAAGCACGTCTCCCGTTTGAAGTCCCTCGCCTCGCTCTGGCGGCGCGAGGCACAGGAGGAGCTTGCGTTGGCGCCGCTGGCGCCCTTGTCGCGCGCGATGACGCATACCGCGAGCCGGCTCGCGGCGGCGCTCGACCGCGGCCAGCAAGCGGCGATCATGATCGATGCCCAGCATCGGGTGTTCCATGCCACGGTGGGCACCGAGGCATGGTGGAACGTCGATCGCGCCCTGCTGCACGGGCATCAGCTCGAAGATCTGGTCTTGCCGGATGATCGCGAGCCGGTCGCACGCATGCTGGCATTGGCCCAGATGACGCCGGCCACGACCCATAGCGTGGAAGTCCGGCTGGAACGCCCGAGCGACGATGGTCCGTGGGTGGAATTGCGCACGGTCGGCCTGTTCGATCTGCCCAGCATGAATTTCGCCGTCATCGAACTCGTCGATGCCAGCGCGCATCGCGCGGCGGTCGAGCAGACCGACCGCGAACACGAAGTGCTGCGCGCGGTCTTCGACGCGGTGCCGATGAGCCTGTATGTCAAGGATCTGGACGGACGGTATGTGTCGTCGAACCGCGCGAATCTCGACCGGTTCGGTTTCGCGCATGAATCCGATCTGATCGGCAAGACCGCCTACGACATCGCGCCGGCGGATTCGGCCGAGTTGTCGACCCAGACCGATCAGCAGGCGATCGATTCCGGAGCGCCGGTCTTCGTGCCGGCCTCGACCAATGTCACCGGCATCGGCGATCCGCGCTGGTATGAATCGATCAAGGTTCCGTTGCGCGACGCCCAGGGCAAGGTGAACGGGGTGCTCGGCATCACGCGCGACGTGACCGACAACAAGGAGGCCGAACGGCGTCTGGCCGAACTCGCTTCGCAAGACGCGCTGACCGGCCTGCCCAACCGCCGCAGCCTGATCGAACGCCTGACCCGGTCGATCGATCAGGCGCGCCATGATCGGCAGGAACTGGCGGCGATCTTCGTCGATCTCGATTTCTTCAAGGCGATCAACGACATCCACGGCCACGAGTTCGGTGATCATCTGTTGCGTTCGCTGGCCCAGGGCATCAGCGCGCGGCTGCGCCAGGGCGATTGGGTGGCCCGGTTCGGCGGCGACGAGTTCGTGATCGTCTGCTACCCGATCGCCGGCGAGATCGAGGGTTACCGGATCGCCTCCGAAGTGTTGAACGCGGTGCGCACGCCGCTGCAATTGCAGGGCGTGTCGTTGCGGGTCGATGCCAGCATCGGCATCGCCTTCCTGCGTCCCGACCATCGCAAGGCGAGCGATCTGATCCGCGATGCCGATGCCGCGATGTACCTGGCCAAGGAGCAAGGCCGCAACCGGGTCGCGATGTTCGATGACAGCCTGCACCGCCAGACCCTCGAACGTTCGAGCATCGACCAGGCCTTGCGGCTGGCGATCGAACGCAACGAGTTCACGCTGATGTACCAGCCCAAGGTGTCCTTGACCGACGGCAAGCTGGTCGGCTTCGAGGCGCTGATCCGCTGGCACAGCGCCGAGCATGGGCCGATGTCGCCAGCCAATTTCATTCCGTTGGCCGAAGAGACCGGGCTCATCCTCGCGATCGGGCGCTGGGCCTTGCAATCGGCGTGCAATCAATTGCGCCGCTGGCAGCAAGCCTTTCCAGCCCATGACGACCTCATCCTGGCGGTCAATGTATCGATGCGCCAGTTGTTCCAGGACGCCTTCCTCGATGTCGCGCGCGAAATCGTCGATCGTTCCGGCATCTATCCGAACGCGCTCGAACTCGAGATCACCGAGACCACGGCGATGTCGAATCCGCAGCGCACGATGGAGATCCTGGCCGAGCTCAAACGGCTCGGCCTGCGCATCGCGCTCGACGATTTCGGCACCGGCTATTCGTCGCTGTCGCACTTGCAGCGGCTGCCGATCGATGTCATCAAGATCGACCGGGCCTTCGTGCATCATGTGGCGCACAAGCGCGAAAGCGGCGAAATCGTCCGCCTGGTGGTCGCGATGTCGCGCGCGCTGGGCATCACGAGCGTGGCCGAAGGCGTCGAAACCCGGGAAGACATGGTCGCCTTGAAGGAACTCGGGGCCGACATCGCCCAGGGCTATCTGTTCTCGCGTCCGTTGGGCGTGGCCGAGGCCGAAGACCTGCTGCGCATGTCGGCCAACTTCCTGGTGCGCTGAGCGTGGCGCGGGCCGCACGCGTCGCCCGCGCCCTCCTCTTATAATCGGCCGTTCGGCGTGCGTCTTGCGCGCCGCCCCTTCGGAACCACCCGTCTCCATCCATGTCCAGCGAACTCCAATCGATCATCGAAGCCGCGTGGGAAGACCGCGCCAACCTTGCCCCCCGTAGCGCGTCGGCGCGCGTCGGGGAAGCCGTCCAGCATGTGCTCGAACAGCTCGACCAAGGCAAATTGCGGGTGGCCGAAAAGATCGATGGCACCTGGGTGACGCATCAATGGCTGAAAAAGGCCGTGCTGCTGAGTTTTCGCCTCAATGAGAACGCCCTGCTTGGCGTGGCGGGAACCAACGGTGCCGCGGCCTTGCAGTTCTACGACAAGGTGCCGACCAAGTTCGCGCGCTGGACCGCGACCGATTTCGAACGTGCCGGCGTGCGCGTGGTGCCGCCCGCGGTGGCGCGCTATGGCAGCTACCAGGCCCGCAACGTGGTGCTGATGCCCTCGTATGTGAACATCGGCGCTTATGTCGATGAAGGCACGATGGTCGACACCTGGGTCACGGTCGGTTCCTGCGCCCAGATCGGCAAGAATGTGCATTTGTCGGGCGGCGTGGGGATCGGCGGCGTGCTCGAACCCTTGCAGGCCGGGCCGACCATCATCGAAGACAATTGCTTCATCGGCGCGCGCTCGGAAATCGTCGAGGGCGTGATCATCGAGGAAAATTCGGTGATCTCGATGGGCGTCTACATCAGCCAGAGCACCAAGATCTTCGATCGCACCACCGGGCAGATCAGCTACGGCCGCGTGCCCGCCGGTTCGGTCGTGGTGTCGGGCAATCTGCCGTCGAGCGACGGCAGTTGCAGCCTGTATTGCGCGGTGATCGTCAAGCGCGTGGACGCGCAAACCCGTTCCAAGACCAGCATCAACGAATTGCTGCGCGCCTGAGCGCCGGCACCGGCGCGGCCGATGCCGCGGGTGTTCTAGGGAGAAACAGCATGGCAATGGATCGTTTGTTCCAGCTGATGGCCGACAAGAAGGCCTCCGACATCTTCCTGTCGGTCGGCTCGCCGATCAACATCAAGATCAGCGGCGTGACCGTGCCGATCAATCAGCAGATCATGGACAACGCGGGCGTCCAGAGCCTGCTGGCCGAATTGCTCAACGAGCGGCAGATGCAGCAGTTCGAGGACACTTGCGAACTCAACATCGGTTACCCGGTCTCGGGCGTGGGCAGTTTCCGGATTTCGGCATTCAAGCAGCGCGGTTCGACCGCGGTCGTGATCCGCTACATCCCCTACGACATTCCGGCGCTCGAAACCCTGAACCTGCCGCCGGTCCTGTCGGATCTGGTGATGGAAAAGCGCGGCCTGATCCTGATGGTGGGGGCGACCGGCTCGGGCAAGTCCACCTCGCTGGCCTCGATGCTCGATTACCGCAATGAACAGCGCTCGGGCCACATCCTCACGCTCGAAGACCCGATCGAATTCCTGTTCAAGAGCAAGAAGTCGATCGTCAACCAGCGCGAGATCGGCACCGATGCCAAATCCTTGCAGATCGCGCTCAAGAATGCGCTGCGCCAGGCGCCCGACACCATCCTGATCGGCGAAATCCGCGACAAGGACACGATGACGGCGGCGCTCGCCTACGGCCAGTCGGGGCAACTCGTGCTGGCGACCCTGCACGCGAACAACGCCTACCACGCGCTGAACCGCGTGATCAGCTTTTACCCGCTCGAAAACCGGCCCGCCTTGCTGGCCGACCTGTCCACCTGCATCAAGGCCGTGATCTCGCAGCGCCTGCTCAAGGCGCGCAAGGGCGGCCGGATTCCGGCCTGTGAAGTGCTCGTCAATACGCGCTATGTGGCCGACCTGATCCAGGGCGGCAAGATCGACGAGATCAAGGAAGCGATGGAAAAGAGCCTGGCCCAGGGCTCGGTCAGTTTCGAGCAAAGCCTGTACAAGCTGATCCAGGACGATTACATCACCCAGGAAGAAGCGGTCGCGGCGGCCGACTCGGCGACCAACCTGCTTTGGCTCATCAACAACCAAGGGCGCATGCAAGCGCCCGAGCCGCGCAAGGAAGAACGCCTGCTGCCCGAGCAACCGGACGGACCGTCGTTCAAGGAATTCACACTCGACGTCTGATGGCGCCCCAGGTCATTGTTTACGGCATTCCCAATTGCGATCAGGTGCGCAAGGCGCGCGCCTGGTTGAGCGAACATGGGGTCGATCACGCATTTCATGATCTGCGCAAGCAAGGTCTGGCCGCCGATCGGCTCGCGGTCTGGCTCGCGCGCCTCGGCCATGACCAACTGCTCAACCGCAAAGGCACGACTTGGCGGCAGCTCGATGAAGCCGAGCGCGCCGCGGTGGTCGATGCCGCGAGCGCGCAAGCGCTGATGCTGGCGCGGGTCACGGTGATCCGCCGCCCCGTCATCGAGGCCGGGCCGCAGTTGCTGGTCGGCTTCGATCCCCTCGCCTATGCCGCTGCTTTCCAGCGCTGACTCCCACTGCGCCGCCCCACCCGCATGACTCAAGCCGACCGCTCCCCCCTCGCGCTCGCCAAAGCGCTGATCGCGCGCCGTTCGCTCACTCCGGCCGACGACGGCTGCCAGGCCATGATCGCGCAACGGCTGGCACCACTCGGCTTCAGCATCGAAACCTTCAGCGCCGAAGGGGTGACCAACCTTTGGGCACGGCGCGGACAAGCCCGCCCCTTGCTGGTCTTTGCCGGACATACCGACGTGGTGCCCACCGGCCCGCTCGACGCCTGGACTTCCGATCCGTTCACACCGACCGAACGGGACGGCAGGCTTTACGGCCGCGGCGCGGCCGACATGAAGACCTCGATCGCCGCCTTCGTGGTCGCGATCGAAGAATTCGTCGCCGCCCACCCCGATCATCGCGGCGCGATCGCGCTCTTGATCACGTCCGATGAAGAAGGCCCATCCACCCATGGCACGGTGCTGGTCTGCGACGCCTTGCAAGCCCGTGGCGAAGCGCTCGACTATTGCATCGTCGGCGAACCCACTTCGGTCGATGCGCTCGGCGACACGATCAAGAACGGCCGGCGTGGCTCCCTATCGGGCCGGCTGACGGTGCGCGGCAAGCAAGGCCATGTGGCCTATCCGCATCTGGCGCGCAATCCCATCCATCTGATGGCGCCGGCGCTGGCGGCACTAAGCGCCGAGGTCTGGGACCAGGGCAACGACTTCTTTCCGCCGACCAGTTTCCAGGTCAGCAATGTCCACGCCGGGACCGGCGCGACCAATGTGATTCCGGGCGTGTGCGTGCTGGACTTCAATTTCCGCTACAGCACCGAGAGCACGCCGGAGTCCTTGCAGACCCGCGTCGGGCGCTTGCTGGACGCGCATGCGCTCGATTACACCCTCGAATGGACGCTGGGCGGGCTACCCTTCCTGACCGAACGCGGCGCGCTGTCGCAGGCGCTTACGGCGGCGATCCGCGCCGAGACCGGGGTCGACGCCACGCTTTCAACCACCGGCGGGACCTCGGATGGACGTTTCATTGCGCGCCTGTGCCCGCAAGTGGTCGAGTTCGGCCCACCGAACGCCAGCATTCATCAGATCGACGAGCATGTCGCGCTCGGCTGCATCGATCCCCTCAAGAACATTTATCGCCGGACGCTGGAAACATTGCTCGGCTGAACACCAGGTACCACCATGCTCAAAGAAGCCCAGACCCGATTCCAGACCGTGCGCGACGTGCTGCGCTATGCCGTCTCGCGGTTCACCGCGGCCCGGCTGTCGTACGGGCATGGCAGCGTCAACGCCTACGACGAAGCCGCCTATCTGATCCTGCACACCCTGCATCTGCCGCTCGATACGCTCGAACCGTTTCTCGATGCGCGTTTGTTGAGTTCGGAAATCAACACGGTGTTGCACATCGTCGAGCGGCGCGTGGAATTGCGGGTGCCGGCGGCCTACCTGACCAACGAGGCCTGGCTCGGCGATTACCGCTTCTATGTCGATCAACGCGTGATCGTGCCGCGCAGCTACATCGCCGAACTGCTGCGCGATCAACTCGCGCCCTGGGTGCCCGATCCGGAGGCGGTCTCGGGGGTGCTGGAGTTGTGCACCGGCTCGGGCTGCCTCGCCGTCATCGCGGCCGATGTCTTCCCGAATGCCAAGGTCGACGCGGTCGACATCTCGGCCGATGCGCTCGCGGTCGCCAAGCAGAATGTCGAAACCTACGGCCTGCAAGATCGCGTGCGACTGATCGAATCCGACCTCACCGAAGCGCTCGGCCGGACCCGTTATGACGTGATCCTCGCCAATCCGCCCTATGTGCCCGATGCGTCCATGGCCCGGCTGCCACGCGAGTACACGCATGAGCCGCGCCTCGCGCTCGCCGGCGGCGCCGACGGCATGGACATCGTGCGCAAGATCGTTCGCCAGGCGCGCGCCCATCTGAACCGCGGCGGCGTGCTGATCGTCGAAGTCGGGCACGAGCGTGCGGCGGTCGAAGCCGCCTTCCCCGAGATGAACATCACCTGGTTGTCCACCTCGGCGGGTGACGACATGGTCTTCATGCTCACGCAAGACCAATTGCCCTGATACGGCCGATGGCCGCCTGAATCAAACGTGATCCGCTTTCAACAACTTGCGCTGCGTCGCGGCGCCAAGCTGCTGTTCTCCGCCGCGCAATTGCAGATCGGGCCGGGAGAACATGTCGGCCTGGTGGGCGAGAACGGCAGCGGCAAATCGTCCTTGTTCGCCTTGTTGCGCGGCGAATTGCTGCCCGATGCCGGCGATGTGGAGATTCCGCGCGCCTGGCGCGTCGCCCATGTGGCCCAGCACATTCCGCATTCGGACCGCAGCGCGACCGAATTCGTCATCGACGGCGATCGCGGGTTGCGCGCACTGGAGGCGCAGCTTGCCGACGCGGAAGCCACGCATGACGGCGAACGGGCCGGCCATCTGCATGCCCAACTGGCCGACCATGACGCCTACACGGCGAAATCGCGCGCCGAGTCCTTATTGCTCGGCCTGGGTTTTCGCGGCGACCAGCTCGGCCAACCGGTCGACAGTTTCTCGGGTGGCTGGCGCATGCGGCTGGCGCTGGCGCAGACGCTCATGGCGCCGTCCGATCTGTTGTTGCTCGACGAGCCGACCAACCACCTGGACCTCGACGCCATCGTCTGGCTCGAAGACTGGCTGCGCCGTTATCCCGGCACCCTGATCGTCATCTCGCATGACCGCGACTTTCTCGACGCGGTGGCTCAGACCACGCTGCATCTCGATGGCAGCACGATCAAACGCTACGGCGGCAATTACTCGACGTTCGAACGCGAACGCGCATTGCAGTCGGCCGTGCAACAGGCGGCCTACGAGCGCCAGCAAGGCGAAATCGCGCATCTGCAATCGTTCATCACGCGATTCAAGGCCAAGGCCACAAAGGCCAAGCAGGCGCAAAGCCGGGTCAAGGCGCTCGAGCGCATGGAACTCATCGCGCCCGCGCATGCGGCCGCGCCGTTGCACTTCAGCTTTTTGGAGCCGCCCGGCAGCCCGAACCCGATGCTGGTCGTCGAGAACTTGCGCTGCGGTTACGGCGATCGCGCCATCGTCGATCAGGTGAATCTGGTGCTGGTGCCCGGACAACGGATCGGTTTGCTGGGCGCGAACGGCCAAGGCAAGACCACGCTGATCCGCACCCTGGTCGGCGAACTACCCGCCCTCGCCGGCGAGATCCGGCAGGGCAAAGGCTTGCGCATCGGCTATTTCGCCCAGCACGAAGTGGATCGTTTGCGCGCCCAAGACACGCCGCTCGAACACCTGATGCGCGTGGCGAAAGACTGCAACCCCGCGGCGCGCGAACAGGAATTGCGCGACTTCCTCGGCCGATTCGACTTTCCCGGTCCGATGGCGACCGCGCCGATCGCCCCCTTGTCGGGCGGCGAGAAGGCACGGCTAGCGCTCGCGACCATTGTCTATACGCGTCCGAATCTGCTCTTGCTCGACGAACCGACCAATCACCTCGATCTCGAAACCCGCCACGCGCTCACCATGGCGCTGGCGCAATTCGAAGGCACGCTGGTGGTCGTTTCGCACGACCGGCACTTGTTGCGCTCGACGACCGATGAGTTCCGGCTCGTGGCCGACGGACGGGTCAGCGAATACGAAGGCGATCTCGACGATTACAAGGACTGGCTACTGGAGCGCAATGCCACCCGCCGTGCACCGTTGTCGGGCGAATCAATCGACGCCACCGCGAACCGCAAGGCGCAGCGCAAAGAAGAAGCGGCGGAACGACAGCGTCTGGCAGGCTTGCGCAAGCCGATCGAGCGCGAAATCGCAAAGCTCGAAACGAAGCTGGAGGCGTTGACGACCGAAAAGGCCGAGATCGACTCGCGTTTGGCCAGCGAATCGATCTATGCCCCGGAGCGCAAGGCCGAGCTTGCCGACGCCACCCGCCGGCAAGCCGAATTGCAGCGCGAGATCGACGAAGTCGAAACCGCCTGGCTCGATCGCCAGGACGCGCTGCAATGGGTGCGGTGAATCAGGCGAAGCAGGGGCTGACGAAACCGCCGCCCACCGTGCCCAGATCCGACAGATCGAGTTCCACAACGACCGGCTTGGTTTCGACAGCCGCCGCGTTGATTTCGACGACTTCGATTTCGAGGATGGCGTTCATGTGAGTGCCTCGCAAAGAAAGGGAATTGAGAAGTTGGAGCCGTGCTCGCGAGCGCAGGGGCTCAAGCGAAGCAGGGGCTGACGAAACCACCGCCCACGAGGGCGAGATCATTGAGATCGATCTCGGCGACGATCGCCTTGGCTTGTTCAGCCATTTGTTCGACAACGGCTTCGTTCACTTCGAATTCAACGATGGTGTTCATGTCCGTGCTCCTGATTGAAATAGCGGAATTGAATGCGGTTAGTTCAAAGGTTCAGGCGAAACACGGGCTGACAAAGCCGCCACCGATCAGACCCAGCGCGAGCGCATCGATTTCGACGACCGCGGGCTGAGCCTGATTGACGGCTTGTTCGACGACGTCGGATTCTTCGACGATGGTTTCGATGATGTTCATGGCGATCTCCAAAGAAGAGGTTGCAATAGATGGGTTGAAAGACGTGCGCTGGATCAGGCGAAGCAAGGGCTGACGAAACCGCCCCCTACCAAGGTCAGATCCAGCATCTTGAGTTCGGTGGTTGCGTTGCTCGATGTTTGGGCCGGCGAGGCACGATCCGCATGTGCCGTTGAAGCGTCAGCTGTTGTGACTTCGTTAACGATCTGATCCATGTCTCGCCCCTTTTCTAGCCCAAATCAATAAAGCCGTGAAATGCATCACATCGGGAACGAGTATTGGATAGTATTGCTCGCGTTCGCAATAGGCGAGATTCCGATATGCATGCCCTCCTCGACCGCTTGGTTGCACTACATCAGCGCTCTCCGGGAGAGGTTTCTGCCGAACTCCCGGCATTGGTGCGCGACCTCGCGCACGAGGTTCGCGCGCAGTTGGCGACGCCCACTACTGCCACTACGACTTTCTTTCAGGACTGCCAGCGCGCGATCGAGCAGATCGGCACCCGAAGTGCCGACCCAATCCTGGCTCAAGTGTTACTAGACGTTGCGCAGCACTACTATGTGATTGGCCAGTCCTTGCAGGGCATCAAAGCAGGTGGCATCGCAGTCGCCCATGCACGCAAACTCGAAGATCTCAATCTGCTGCGCCGAGCCCTCAATACGCTGGGCATCGTGCAAGCAGATGCGGGCAACATTCCGGTCGCGATCGAGAGCTATTCCGAAGCGTTGAGCATCGCAATCGAGTTGAATGATCCGGTTGGTGAATGCTCGGCCCTCATCAACATCGGCAATGCTTTCATTCTGGCCGGTCAATATCAGGACGCGATCGAGTGCTTCGAACGTTGCCTAACCCTGTCTGACGAGCACGCCGACGTACGCACTTATCGCGAACTCGCTTTGTCCAATCTCGCCTGCGCCTGCTTGCATCTTGAGGACCTGCGCAAGGGCCTGCGTGCCGCGAAGCAATCGGTCGAAGACAATCCGGAACCGAAGAGCGCGACCGAGATGCTCCAGCGTGTCAACCGCGAGAACATCTACGCCCAGTTGCTGCTGCATGTCGACAGCCTCGAACGCGCCAAGGAGCGATGCGAACTCGCCAAGCAATATGCGATCGCCTCGAAATCCGAGCGGGCCGAGTTGGCCGCAGCGGTCGCCGAAGGTCTCTACGAAGTGCATGCGGGCATGATCGACATCGGAATCTCCCGCCTGACGCGTGCGCTCGACAAAGCACGCAGCTTGAACAGCAATCTGCGCGAGGCGCTGGTCGCTCTGGTCCGCGCTCACGAGATTGCCGGCAATCCGGAACGCGCCCTTGCCTACCTGCGTGAGTTGCTCCTGCATACGCGCAAGTCGCAGCAGGAGAACGCTCTCCTGCATCACCGACTGCATCTGGAACAATTGAATCGCGAGGCGGAGGACAATCCCGCTTCGACCATCGTGCTGGAGCGGCGTGAAGCACTGCTGCGCAGTCAACTCGCCGAACAAGAACTGATCCGCTCGCGCGTCGAAATGCTCGAGCGCCTCGCCGTCACAGCCGAGTTGCGCGACGATTCCTCCGGTCTGCATTCCTATCGCGTCGGCCGTCTCGCCGCGCTGCTCGCCGCCGAGTACGGCTGCGACGAGCACACGCAGTTCATGATCGAACTCGCGGCGCGGCTGCACGACATCGGCAAGATCGGGATTCCCGACGGCATTCTGCTCAAGCCCGATCGGCTCAATCCCGAAGAACGCCGGATGATGGAGACGCACACCACGGTTGGCGCCGAACTCCTGACCCAAAGCCATGTGCCGCATGTGCAGATGGCCGTCGAGATCGCGCGCCATCACCACGAATGGTGGGACGGCACGGGCTATCCGGCCGGTCTGGCCGGCGATCAGATTCCGCTGACCGCGCGCCTCACCGCCTTGGCCGAGGTCTTCGACGCCCTCACCCATCGTCGGCCCTACAAAGACGCTTGGCCGGTCGCGCGCGCGCTCGAAGAGGTCGCCTATCTGGGCGGCACGCAATTCGATCCGGCGCTCACCGAGCTGTTCTTGCGGCTCATTCCGAAGCTGCAACGCGAGCATGGCGATCTCGACGAATACCTGGCCGAGAACGCACGGCAATCGCCCTTCATCCAGGCGCGTCAGAAAATCAGCGCGACCCTGCGTCGCGTGAACGCGCCCCGCAACGACAGTCGCCGGATCGACACCGAGCGCTGAACGCTCTGCCCGCGTCCATGGATGCGGCGCCATCGGGGCCCCGCCGCCGCTCAGGTTTCGAAGTTGCCCAGTTGCACGATGCGATCGGCGTTGCGTACCGTATCGGGCCGGTGGCTGATGATGACCACGCCGATGCCGGTGGTGCGCAAGCGTTCGACCACGCGTTCTTCGCGCGCGAGGTCGAGCTGATCGAAGGTTTCGTCGAGGAACAGGATCTGCGGCTGGCGATACAGCGCGCGCGCCAACAGCACGCGTTGCTTCTGTCCGCCCGATAACGCCGTGCCCAAGCTGCCGACGATGGTGTTGTACTGCATCGGCATCGCTTCGATTTCTTGATCGATCATCGCCAAGCGCGCGCAATCGCGTACCCGCGCCGGATCGTGGTTCGGATCGAAGAACGCGATATTGTCCTCGATGGTGCCCACGAACAGATGATCGTCCTGCATCACCGTGCCGATGCGGCTGCGAAATTGCGAGCGGTCCCAGTCGCGCAAATCGCGTCCCGATGCGCTGAGTTCGCCTTCGGTGCGATCGAGCAGGCCGACCAGCACCTTGACCAAGGTCGTCTTGCCGGCGCCGGACGGGCCGACGATCGCGACCGTCTCGCCGGGCCGGACCAGGAAATCGACGCCGCGGAAGACCGCGCCTTCAACACCATAGGCATAACCAAGCTTGCGGCCCATGATGACCAGATCGCCGGCCGGCGGCTCACCCCCGGTCGCCGCCGGTACCGGCTCGGGTTCGGCCAACGCGATGTCCGCGATGCGTTCGGCATGCAGGTCGAGCATGCGGAACTCGATCGACTTGTCGACCAGATTGTTGATGCGGCCGATGAACAGCAGCTTGAAGCCGAGAAACGCGTAGAGCATGCCGACCGACAAGGCACCATCGAGCACCGCGATCGAACCGATCCAGATCACGGCGACATTCTCGAGCCCGAAGATCAGCACATTGGCCGCCTTCTGGAACAAAGCCATGTGCTGAACCCTGACCTCGGCATTGGTCTGGGCAACCACATGGTTCAGATAACTGGACCGGCGTTCGGTCTCGCGCAGATTGACCTTGATCGCCATCATGCCGCGCAAAGTCTCGATGAAATGCGTCGAGGCCTTGGCCTCATGCACCAGGCGCTCGTCGGTCGCCAAGCGCTGGGCGCCGTAGAACGACCAACGCAGGCCGCCGTACAGCACGCCGGCGACGATCACCACCGTCGCCAGGACCGAGCTGTACCAGAACATGAGGATCAAGGTCACGACCACCATGACCCCGTCGATCATGGTCTCGAGAAAACTCATGGTCAGCGTGCGCTGAACCGCGTCCACGCTGCGAAAGCGCGAGACGATGTCGCCGATGTGGCGGCGCTCGAACCAGGCCAGCGGCAAGCGCATGAGCTGACCGAACAAGGTATCGAGCATACGCAGATTGAGCTGGGTGCTGATGTAGACCCCGAGCCATCCGCGCAGCGCCGTCACGATGGCGACCATGATCGCGAGCCCGCCGAAACCGATGCCGAGGACGGTCAGCAGATCGCGATCGCGCCCGACCACCACGCGGTCCACCGCGATCTGCAGAAAGAACGGCGCGGCCACCGAGAAGATCTCGAGCGCGAGCGACAACAGCAGCACCTGGGCGACCACGGTCTTGAGCCCGCTGCCCACGCCGAGCAATTGCCAGGCGCTGATCTTCTCGCGCTCGTCGCGCGGGCGAAATCCCGTGCTCGGCGCGAGTTCCATCGCGATACCGGTGTAATGGTCGGACGCTTCGGACAGCCGCATGACCCGCTTGCCATAGGCCGGATCATGAAGCGTGAGCCGATCACCGCTCACCCGGGTCAGAACCACGAAATGATTCATGTCCCAATGCAGAATGGCCGGCAGCTTGACTTGGCCCAGCGCTTCCAGCGGGGCCTTCACGCCGCGCGCCGACATACCCATGGTCTCGGCAATGGTGGCGATGTGCTTGAGCGTCACGCCTTTCATCGAGGGCGCGAGCCGCAAACGCATCGCCGACAGATCGGTGCGCAAGCCGTGGTAGCTCGCGATCATGGCCATGCAAGCCACGCCGCATTCGGGCGCCTCGCTTTGCAGTATCACCGGCGTGCGGCGGCCGAACAGACTCATCGCAGGCGCTCCTTCAAGCCCATGACGGGCTCGAACACCCATTCGAGCACGGTGCGTTTTTCGAGCAGGATATCGGCGCCGAGCAGCATGCCGGGCAGCAGGCCGAAGCTGCCGCCATTGGCGCGCACCGTCTGCTCATCCAGTTTCACATCGACGCGGTAAACGGGCTCCTTCACCGTCAAGGGCCCGATGGTTTCGCCAGGCGCCCAGACCGTGCGGCTGACCGAGACGATGCTGCCGCCGTATTGGCCGAAGCGCTGGAACGGAAAAGCCTCGTAGCGCATCACCACGCGCTGCCCGGGCTGCACGAAGCCGATGGCGCGCGATGGCACGAGCAATTGGGCATGCAAGCCGCTGCCTTTGGGCAGGATGGTCGCCAACGGCGTGTCGTCGGCCAGCGATTGGCCGCGATTCACCGCGATGTTGGTCACGAAGCCCGCGATCGGTGCCTGCAGCACGGTTTCGCGCCGGGCTTCTTCCTGGACCAGATTCTGTTGAAGCTCGCCTTGTTCGCGGTTGAGTTTTTCGATGTCGGCATTGGTGCGCGTGCCCACGGTCGGCACTTCCGCGCGCGCCGAACGCAAATCGCTTTCGATCTTGGATTGGGTGCGCTTGAGCGATTGCAGCTTCATGCGCTGGTCGAGCACCTCGTCCACCTTCTGCTGCGCGACGATGTCGGACACGAATTTGTCGCGCGCGAGATCGCGATAACGCGCCGCCAATTCCTCGGCCGAGACGATGCGCTGGGTCTGGAGCCGGATTTCGACATCGGCCTGGGCGAGTTCCTTTTGCAGATCGTCGATGCGCTTGCGCAATTGCTCGACCTGCTGGTCGCCCAAGGTTCGGGTCTGTTCCTTTTCGCGTTCGATCGTCGCGAGGCGTTGTTGCAACTCGCGCTCGACCGCGACCGACGCATTGCCGCCGGTCTTGGCATTGCGCTCGAACGACATGCGCGCGAGCGGCGCGCCGGCCTGGACCTCGTCGCCTTCCTTGACGTACAACTCGGCGACCGTGCCCGCCTCCGGCGCCAGGATCCGCGCCGCTCCGGTGTCGAGCGCCAGATAGCCCGACACCGTCTCGCGTCGGGCGTACTCGCCCCAGATCGAAAAGCTCACCAGCGCGGCCGCGAAGCCGAGCGCGATCACGGTATAGACCCAGGTCCGTATCGGCCGCGCCTGCGACACCTCGCCGAACAGCTTTTCGCGCTGGGCGTCGATGGCTTCTTGACGAAACAACTGCCGCATAGGAAGGAGGGGCTTTCAAAGAGACGCGCGATTATGGCAGCACCCATGCGCTTGGGAATACCGATTCGGCGCTAGCCGCCACACCCGGCCCCGGTGTATACCCGGGGCGCACGGGATTGCGCTACGCCATGGCCCCAGGTCGGTGCCGTATCAGGCATCGTCCATCATGCCGGTTCGTCGCCGATCAATCGCACGGCATCGGCGGCCGGCAGCGCCTGCACGTCGCGCAGCTTGCGCTCGATGGCGCGGGTACGCACCTCGGCGCTGTCCATGGTGTTGAGCACGGTCTGCAATTGGGTCTTGCTCTTGGCCAGCACCTCGCCGAATTTGCCGAACTCGGTCTTGACCGCGCCGAGCAGATCCCAGACTTCGCTCGAACGCTTCTCGATCGCCAGGGTGCGAAAGCCCATCTGCAAGGCGTTCAACATCGCGGTCAAGGTGGTCGGGCCCGCCACCGTCACCTTGTGCTTGCGCTGCAGATCGTCGAACAAACCGGGCCGGCGCAGGATCTCGGCATACAAGCCTTCGGTCGGCAAGTACAGGATCGCGAAATCGGTGGTGTAAGGCGGTTCGACGTATTTCTCGGCGATGGTCCGGGCTTCGAGCCGGATGCGGGTTTCGAGCGCCTTGGCGG
>JADHEF010000698.1_pt1 | contig 29910 bp, 29 predicted proteins | sample 8952391 | NCBI WGS metagenome assembly JADHEF01 (sample SAMN16124439, study PRJNA663245) | bioreactor sludge metagenome | isolation source: sludge (nitrite) | place: India:Bengaluru | collected 2019-02-28 | reverse complement strand
TCATAAGAACCTGTATCTGGTGAGTAGGAATAGAGACCATTCTCTATTTGTGGAGGGATCACAATTTTTGAATCAATGACCTCCCCGTTCTTAGACAACTCTACATATAATTTATTTCCATCGATATCAATGGATTTAATAGTAAGCCCATATCCTTCTTTTAAATTGAGTGGAGTTCCACTGGTGATAACAAGCTCATCAGAATTATTGATAATCACCTGAGAGGAATCGACATCCGATACTTGCCAAAGTTGATCTATTGTCGCTAGATCCTGATCAGCGCCTCTAAACGAGTTTTTAAAATGAACCTTGATGATTTCAACGCCATTAGCTGTTTCGTTGTTAAATTCGTATTTTTCTGCCGCCGCAATAGAGATTAGAAACAGGCAAAGAACAAGGCATAGCTTAAGTCTAAACTGCATAGAACATCACGATGATTAAATGGGATATGAAAGTATATAAAACCTTAGATATCCTTTTTCGATTTTCAGGTTTATGTTCAAGAGGTGACAGGATTTAGGAATTAAATCAGGACTTCTAGCTTGCCTGGCCAAATATGATGTCCTTTCGAATATTTTTAAAAATATAGATAATAGAGTTAAAATTTTAGATTAAATTTGCACCTCATCATCCTTGACCCTGGTCAGCCGGACTACAATGTCCCCATCCGGACAGGTCACATCTGCATAGCCCTCTCCCTTCTCCCAGGGCATCTTATCAGAGTAGCGCATGGCAAAGGCAGAGGGGAATACGGCGTTGAAAGCCCGCACACACATGCCCTCCGGGGTCCTGGCCTCGAATATGAATTTCTCGCCCTTTTGCATCTTGGCCGCCCCTATGCACTTTTCTTTATCCCCTGCGATGCTCATGACCTCGCATCTTATCTTATAAACTACCATTCTAACAACCTCTTTTGCCTTTGATTCATTTTGATCTATTCTGACTCGATACTATTTCAATCGATCTGCAATAGATAGATGGAGGTGAAGTGGGATCGCTTTTGTTTCTAAAGGATCTCTATGGCTCTGCCATCTTCTCCAGTGCGCTTTTTGTACGCTCCAGGAAAAGAGATACAATCTCCAAAGAATCACCCAGGCCTTGATTATAGGACCGCACAGCATAGCCCTCTCTCTCAAGGATGCTCTTCCAGGATTGAGGGTCCGCCCCGAAGAGATCCTTTTCCGCGTGCCCCCCCGCCACCAGCATAAAAGGCATGAGCAGGATACTCTCGGCTCCGCTCTCTCTCAGATCGGGCAGAATATCATCCAGGCCCAGAGCGCCCTCGATGCTGGCCAAATGGACATTTCTATGCTGATTTTTCAGTATGCCTGCCAGCAAGCAGTAGAGGGCATCGGCTGGATGGCCAGTTCCGTGGCCTGCCAGCAGCACCGCCTCCCTTGATCCCTGACCATCTCTCTTTGAGGGGATATCAATGCCTGCCCGGCTGATGAGAGCGGGCAGCATAGACGAGACCGTCCGGCAGTCTGAGAGGCCGGAAAGCAGGGGCAGCCCCAGCTCCAGGCCGGGGACACCGAATGCACAGCCCGGCCTGAGGGAATGTACCAGCTCTGCTATCTGATGAAACTCCCCGCCAGGCACGATCTGCAAGGACTGGACTGCCACCCTGTTGCAGCCAAGATCCTGCAGCTCCTGCAGTGCACCCAGGAGGCCGGGCACATTGATACCCTTCTTCTCCGTCAGCCTCTTCCTCATGAGATAGGAGGTGAAGGCCAGCCTGATCTCATATCCCGAAAACTCTTTTTCATAGACCTGGACTATTCTCTCATATGTGGCCAGGGCGGGAGAATAGAGAGATCCATAGGGGGCTAAGACAATTCCCCCTTTGCTTTTGTCAGCCATCATAATCACCTCTGCATCATATCAGGCCCGTGGATAGGACCCTAACACCTTCACCATGGCCGCTTTGTCCCTGGCAGCAGCCACTGCCTCCCCCACCTTTTGATCCTGCATATGCCCCTCCAGGTCGATATAGAAGTAGTAGTCTCCCAGGCCCTTTCGGCTGGGTCGGGACTCGATCCTGGTCAAATTGATATTGCGCCATGCAAACTCCTCCAGTATGGAGTAGAGAGCCCCCGGTCGATCCCTGTCCAGATAGATTACGAGAGAGGTCTTGTCTCTGCCGCTGGCCTGCACTCCCTCTCTGGCCACCACAATGAAACGGGTTGTATTGTCGCCTGCATCCTGGATCTCCCTGGCCAGGATCGCCAGGCCATACCTATCTGCGGCATCCTGGCCGGCTATGGCTGCCATCTCCGGAAACTCCTGGGCCAGCCGGGCGGCATGAGAGGTGGAGCCGGTGGTCCTGATCTCCGCTTCCGGATAGTGCTCATGCAGATATTGGCGGCACTGAGCCAGTGCCTGGGGGTGGGACAATATGACCTTTATCTCCCCTCCGCCCTGGCCTATCAGGCAGTGCCTGATGGGAAGGTTGACCTCTCCCACAATGACCACATCCAGCCGCAATAGTAGGTCCATGACTGCAGTAACCGCGCCCTCCAGGCTGTTTTCCACCGGCACTATGCCCGCCTCAATCAGGCCCTGCCGGACGGAATCCAGAATATAGTCAAAGTCAGGGAAATAGACCAGAGTGGCATCGATCCTTTCTCTGCACCAGATAAGTGCCGCCTTCTCCGAGTAGGTCCCCTGCGGCCCCAGAACCCCTATGCGGTACTGCTTCGAGCTAGACGGTTTCAATTGCTCTCCTTGGCCTTCTCGTCCATCTCGGTCATGAGCTCCGCCGCCCGGGATACGCTTATCCTGCGCTCGGCAGCCATGCGAGCGGCGATGATCTCAATCATATCGCACTTGGCGCCCGCCTGAACGGCCACGTTCTTGGCATGAAGGGACATGTGCCCCCTCTGAATGCCCTCGGAGGCTAAAGCCCGCAAGGCGGCGAAGTTCTGGCATAGTCCCACCGCGGCTATGATGCGGGAGAGCTCGTCTGCGCTTTTGACTCCCAGCATCTTCACCGCTGCCCTGGCCACGGGATGGACCCTGGTAGCCCCGCCCACCAGTCCTACAGCCACCGGCATCTCTATGCTTCCCACCAGGTCGCCGTCTCTGTTCTTCTCATAGCGGGTCAGTGACCGATACTGTCCCCCTATAGAGGCATAAGCATGCGCTCCCGCCTCTACCGCTCTGGTGTCGTTTCCTGTGGCTAAAACCACAGCTGTCACTCCATTCATGATGCCCTTGTTGTGGGTGGCAGCCCGATAGGGATCGACCTGGGCCAGCTCTGCTGCCAGGAGAATTCCGTCCACCACCTCATGCCCTCCTATCTCCTCGGCCTTGAAGATCGCTCTGGCCCGGGCCATGGTATTGACGGCATTGGCTCCCATAGCATCCCGGCAGTCAACTATGAGGTGGACCACCACCATAGGCCCCAGCCGGGAGTCTATGACCCTTACCTCGATGTCCTTGACTCCCCCTCCGAACTTGACCAGCATAGGATCCTTTTCATTGGCCATGGCCATGAGATCTTCTTTATGAAGCAGCACCGTATGGCGGGCGGAATAGGGATCGTCGATGCCTGTGACCTGGATCTGGGCTCTCATGACCGGTCCGGTGCTGCTGGTGAGAAAGCCTCCCCCTTCCCGGGCCATCTTGGCTCCGTTGCTGGCGGCGGCAATGACCGAGGGCTCTTCTGTGGCCATGGGGATCAATATCTCCCGGCCATCGATGACGAAGTTGGTGGCAACGCCCAATGGAACCTGCATTATTCCGACCACATTCTCTACCATCTTATCTGCCGCATCCAGGGACAGGCCCCCTTCTATCTGCTCTATCTCCTCTTTTCCGAGAGATGCCTGCTCAGCCACGGCGGCAAGCCTCTCCGAGGGAGCCAGCCTGTAAAATCCCGATATTCTTGAAGTCATAGATCTCAATTCCTCTATCCCTGTCCCTCTGGAAGGGGAAAAACTTTATTCCCGCCCGGGGATTTATTTTTATGGTCGAGTTTCCCCTCTCCTCAGCGGCAGAAATCTCCAGGCTGGAGGAGTCTCTGGGCAGCTTAAGCCCGGTGCAGAAGATGCTTTTAGGAACAGACGGCTCTGTTACCGGACTATTGGAGGTGGTCACCAACAGTCCGGTCGAGGTTAAAACCCTGGTGCAGAGGGTTATGCCGGCGGACAGCGCTGTGGCCAGCGATTTGGAGATCAAGCCAGGAGATGAGGTCAATTTTCGAGTGGTGCTGCTGCAAAATAGAGATAGCCAGGAGGCTCTGGTCTATGCCGTTTCCCACACACCCATCTCCCGGCTGGAGGCCGGATTTAAAGATGACCTCACCAGGGCCGATATTCCAATAGGGACCATCTTGAAAAAGCATAGCATCGAGTCACGACGGGAGATCACTTCTACCTCATTTGTCCCGGCTGGAGATGAGCACTGTCGGGCTTTCGGAGTATTTCCCCGGGAGGTCATGCTCAGCAGAAGCTACAAGATCATCCGGCAGGGCCGGCCTTTGATCTCTATAAAAGAGTCCTTTCCCTATAACAGCTTCCGGGAGCGGGAGAGGGTGATCATCCAGACTCCTTCCAGGCTTCATCTCACCCTCACCGATTTGACCGGCAGCTGCGGGCGGGTGGATGGCGGAGTGGGCATCTCCATTGATGAGCCCAACATCCTTCTGGAGGCGGAGAGGAGCGAGGAGCTTTCGGCGGAGGGAGAGAATTTCGAGCGGGCCCTCTCTGCGGCCAAGGCGGTACAGCAGCATCTGAATTTGGGTGGAGCACATATCACCCTTCGCGGCGGATACAAACTGCATGTGGGGCTTGGCGGTGGAACCCAGATAGGCATAGCAGCGGGAAAGGCGTTATGCCAGCTTTACGGCCGCCCCCTCTCCGTGCGCGATATTGCCCGCATCATCTCCCGGGGCGGGACCAGCGGCATAGGCACTGCGGCCTTTGAGAGGGGCGGATTCCTGGTGGACGGAGGGCACAGCTTCGGGCCGGGAAGGGAGAAGCTGAGCTTCTCACCCTCTTCTGCCTGCGGGGGCATCCGGCCGGCTCCGGTCATCGCCCGCCATGACTTTCCCCAGGCCTGGAAGATCATCCTGGCCCTGCCGGAGGTTGCAGCCGGCGCCCATGGGTCCCGGGAGGCGGACATCTTCCGCCAGTACTGCCCTCTGCCGGAGGCGGAGGTGCATGAGCTGTGCTATCAGATACTGGTGCGCCTGATGCCCGCGGTGGTGGAGGAGAGCCTGGACGACTTCGGGGCGGCAGTGAACCGGCTCCAGGATATAGGCTTTAAGAGAGTTGAATTGATGCTACAGCATCCTGTGGTGCATGAGTTGATGCAGCAGATGCGGCAGGCTGGAGCGGCCTGCGCCGGCCTCAGTTCCTTCGGGCCGGCGGTCTATGCCATAACCGACGGCAGCTGCCGGGATATAGAGGCAGCCGCCCGAGAGGCCATGAGCGGCGTGGGCGGAGATATATTGATCACCCATGCTAGAAATGAGGGTGCCAGGTTGAGGACAGCCTGCTAGAGAATCAGAGATGGTTTGATGAGCGATATAAAATCATTACTGGAAAAGTTGAGCAATGCCCACGGCATATCCGGCTGGGAGGGATCGATCCAGCAGATAGTAAAAGAGGAGATTGCGCCCTATGTGGACGAGATCCGGATTGATAAATTGGGAAATCTGATTGCCATAAAGAAAGGCGAGAGCCCCTCGGTTATGATTGAGGCTCATGCCGATGAGATCGGTCTCATGGTAAAGCAGGTTGATGAGAAGGGATTTTTAAGATTTATCCGCATCGGTGGCTGGTTTGACCAGACCCTGCTCAACCAGAGGGTGGTCATTCACACCAGATCCGGTCCGATCAAGGGCGTAATCGGCTGCAAGCCTCCCCACGTGATGAAGGAGGAGGAGAGGAAGAAGATCGTGGAGGGCAGGGACATGTTCATTGATGTGGGCTGCTGCAGCGACAAAGAGGCGGAGGCTCTGGGAATTTTTCCCGGCACGCCGGTATCCATAGACCGCACCTTTGCCGTTCTCCAGGGTGACCGGGTCACGGGCAAGGCCTTCGATAATCGGGCCGGCCTGGTGGCTATGATCGAGGCCCTGAAGAGGACCAAATCCAGGTCAACCATCTATGCCGTAGCCACGGTTCAGGAGGAGGTTGGCCTCAAGGGAGCCAAAGTTGCCGCTTACGGCCTCGATCCGGATGTGGCTATAGCATCGGATGTCACCGTTCCGGGAGACCATCCCGGCATAGAGAAGAAGGATGCGCCAATTGAGATGGGCAAGGGGCCGGTGGTGGTTGTAGCCGATGCCTCAGGGCGGGGAATCATGGCCACCCCCCAGGTCCTGGAATGGATGATTGGCACAGCAAGGGAGTTCGAGATCCCGGTGCAGATGGAGGCCTCGGAAGGAGGGACCACAGATGCCACATCCATCTATCTCACCAAGTCCGGCATTCCCACCGGGGTGATCAGCGTGGCCACCCGATACATCCACTCTCCGGTAGAGGTGCTCTCCATAAGCGATGTGGAGCAATCCGCGGAGCTGATGGCCAGGTGCATGGAGACGGCGGGAAGATACTTTTAACCAAATTCTTTTTGGATGAATGCTCTATCAGGCATTAACCATCTTTCCCTCAAGAAAGGGGGACATAGATATATCTGGCCAGATCTACCGAATTGCTCAGGATATGGAAGAGGAGGAATGAATTATATTCAAAAATGACGGGAAAAACTATGCCAAGATAGTGCCCTGCCTGGATGTCAAGGTGGTGGACGGAGTGCCATCCGTGGTCAAGGGGGTCAAGTTCGTTGATCTCAAAAGGCAGGGCGATCCTGTGGAGTTTGCCAGACGCTATCAGGAGCAGGGCGCGGATGAGCTGGTATTTCTGGATATAACCGCCTCTCACGAGGGCAGAGAGACCATGGTGGATGTGGCCCGCAAGGTTGCCGATGCAGTGGATATTCCCTTTGCCGTGGGGGGAGGAATCGGAAGCCTGGATGCAGTTAAGAGGATACTGGATGCAGGGGCGGATAAGGTGGGAATCAACACCGCTGCAGTCAAGAATCCCGATTTTGTGAAAGAGGCGGCAGAGGCATTCGGCTCGGCAAGGATCACCCTGGCCGTGGATGCCCGCAGGAATAAAGAGATCATCCCCGGCGTCAACGTCTATCCCATGGAAGACGGCAGCCGGGCCTGGTTTGAGCTGGTCATATACGGCGGCAGAAAGCCAATGGGAATAGATGCCATCGACTGGTGCCGCAAGATGGAGCAGTACGGTGCAGGCGAGCTGCTTCCCACTAGCATGGACAGGGATGGGACCAACATAGGCTATGACATCCCCCTCACCCGGGCCATAACTGATGCCGTGAGCATACCGGTGATTGCCAGCGGAGGGGCCTCCGCCCCCCAGCATATACTGGAAGGCTTTACCCTGGCCAAGGCCGACTCGGCTCTGGCGGCAGGGATGTTCCACCGGGGAGAGTACACTGTGGGGCAGGTCAAGGACCATCTCGAAGCGGCAGGGATAAGAGTAAGGCGGTGACTTCTGGTGAGAGGAAGGCCACAAAGGCCTGGGAAAAATCTGGGATTAGGGCCTTCCCGGCAGCATGCCGAAAACTGCCCAGGACTTGTCCCCATCGGATATGTGCATGGCCCGGGAGATGTTATCATTGTCTCCTGCCATGAGGGGAACATGAGAGCAGGCGAGGGTGGAGAGAAGGATAAGGCTTGCCAGCAGCAATGCACAGAGATCAAGTGGGAGACGGGTGGCTTTCACAGCTAGTGCAGGGATGAATTGGTATTCAAGATTTCGGCCAAATCTCAAATCGTTATCTTATTCCGTTTTCATTTGGTTGACTTCCGCTTCACTAAGCAGCGCTGATATGGAGATGCTCTAAAAGCTGGCTATCACCAAAGAAGAGGGCTTTCAGATCTCCCCAGTGAAATGGAACATATCAAGAAAATTAGTTAAGGACACCAGCCCATCTAAGGGCCGAAGTCCTTATCGCTTTAGAGCATTATTGCGCAAGCAAATATGCAATCAGCAGTTTGACTGACAGTGCCTCCTAGGATTTAACTTCGAAAGTCTCAATTATATTTATTGTTTCATTCTGATCTAGATATGAAATAAGCATCACCATATTCCTGGAGTCAATAGGCCAGCTGGCTAAAATGAATTCTTCCCCCTTAGGATTCTCCTTGGATTTAGGAATGCTAATGAAATAGGCGGTAACATTTCTCTGCCAAGCATTCTTAACAGAGACTTCGCTCGTAACCTCCCCCCCAGCGACTTGGAATAACCCAACCATTGTACTCTCCATGAATTCCGAAAATTTTGAGGAATTTATCTTGTTTAGATCTTCCTTATATAGTGGTAACGAATAGACCAAAAGCGACGCATTTACATTAGAGTCCATTGTATTATTGATGGTGATTGTCTGCATTGAGTTTCCATCATCGGTAGTGTCTGTACTCTTTGAGAGCATAAATTCCGGTCCTACAGCCATTGATAGGTTATGTTCAGTTAACATCAATATATCTGTTTCTAAAGATGAACCGGGAAAGGTCAGAGAGACTAGTATCATAACAAGCGATATTGAGGCCAGATTCTTTCTAATGAGTTTCATATTTTTCACCGTCAATGAATTAGTCCTCCAAGTTTAAATAATTTTTTATAATATAAGTGCCATCTTAAAATATTTATAGGTTAAAAAATTGAGATTTGTCAGCCTAAATTTTCATATAGCCTGGATCTCCTCCTTGGTGGCGATCTTGACTTTCTTCTCTCCCAGTACCTTCCTCGCCTTGGCGATGTCGTCCACCCTCAAAATGAGCATAGCCCTCTGGGCTTTGGCGGTGACAAAGGCATAGGCATAGTCCACATTGACCTCATTCTCGCCCAGGGTGTTTACAATCTCGTACAGCCCTCCGGGGGTGTCCTTCATCTCCACGGCCAGGACATCGGTCATGGATACGGTGAATGAATTGTCCTTTAAGACCCTGTAGCCCTTCTCCGCATCATCCAGAACCATCCTTATGACTCCAAAGTCTCCCGCCTCGGCTATGGTGAGAGCCCTGATGTTCACGCCTGCATCTGACAGGGTCTTGGCAACCTTGGCCGTTCTGCCCGGCCGGTTCTCCACAAAAAGGGATATCTGTTTGATCTCCGACATATGATTAGCCTCCTACACCTTGCGATTATCTGTGACTCTCTTGGCCTTGCCCATGGAGCGGGGTATGGTGCCCGGCTCGACCAGGTCCACCTCGGCGGCAATGTTCAGCACGCCTTTCAGCTCTTTGGAGACCTTTTTCTTCAAACTCATCAGGTCTCCTATCTTGTCCGAGAAGCCCCTCTCGGTCAGCTCCACCCTCACCGTCATCATATCCAGGGGCCCCTTCCGGTCCACCAGTATCTCCCAGTGGTCTCCGACCTCGGGGATATTCATCAAGACCGATTCTACCTGGCTGGGGAAGACGTTGATGCCCCGTATGATGAGCATGTCGTCCGTCCGGCCCAGTATTTTCATTATCCGGGGATGGGTGCGGCCACACTCGCAGGGCTCGCTGTCCATGATGGACAGGTCTCCGATGCGATAGCGTATGAGGGGCAGGGCGTACTTATGCAGGGTGGTGAATACCAGCTCTCCTCTCTCCCCGTCCTCCACTGCCTCCCCCGTCTTGGGATCTATGACCTCGGTCAGGAACATGTCTCCCCAGACGTGAATGCCCTTCTGGACATAGCACTCGGTGAATAGGGGCCCGGAAATCTCGCTGGTGCCGTAGATGTCGTAGGCTTTGATGCCTGTGGCCTCCTCAATCCTCTTTCTGGTCTCCAGGGACCATGGCTCAGCGCCGAAGATGCCCGCTTTGAGCAGGGTGTCGTTCTTGATGGAGACACCCATCTTCTCCGCTACCTCCATGATGTGCAGGAAATAGGAGGGGGTGCAGGCTATGGCCGTTGTGCCCAGGTCCTGCATCAGCTCAATCTGCCGCTCGGTGTTGCCGGTCCCGACAGGCAGCACTGCCGCGCCGATGCGCTCCGCACCATAGTGCAGCCCCAGCCCGCCGGTGAATAGGCCGTAGCCGTATCCCACCTGGACCACATCATCGGACCCAAGCCCTATGGAGGTCATAGCCCTGGCCAGGGACTCGGACCATGTCTCTATGTCGCCCTTGGTGTAGCCGACCACAGTGGGCTTGCCGGTGGTGCCGCTGGAGACGTGGTAGCGCACCACCTGGCTCTTGGGGGCGCTGAACATGCCTGTGGGATAGGTATCCCTCAGATCTACCTTCTTGGTGAAGGGCAGCTTGGCGACATCGGCCAGTGATTTGATGTCGCCCGGCTCGACGCCTGCTTCCTTGAACCTCTGGCGGTAGAAGGCGGAGTGGTCGTAGACATAGCGCACCACGGATTTGAGCCGGTCCTCTTGCAGGGCATGCAGGTCCTCAAGGGGCATGCGCTCAATATGCGGATCCCAGTAGCCGGACATTGATGATCAACCTGAGACGTTAGTGAATCAAGGATGGATAAAAAACAATCGATCCCGGTCTGAGAAAAGCCGCACTCTAATTGCAGAAGCGAATAGAATAGAGAGCTGGGATTTAAGTAGATCAGGCGGCAATCTTTTCAGGATCTGCCATGAAGATCCTTGTTGCAGAATACGCCTCCGCTCTCGGCCTGGGCGGCACGGTGGAGCTGGAGGGCCGGGCCATGCTGGCCGCACTGGTGAAAAGCTTTGCCCGGAGCGGGCATGATGTCGTCTATCCAACCGGCGGGCCAGAGCTGGACGAAGGACAGGGCGTTCTCATCAAAACGGAAGAGGACTTTGAGGCCCTCCTGGTAGAAAAGGCAGATGCTGGTTTGCTGATTGCCCCGGACGGGATGCAGCCTCATCTTTTGCAGATCCTGGAGAGGAATATGGTCAACCTGGGGGCCAGCCCGGCGGCGGCAGCCCTGGCGGCGGACAAGCTGCTCTGCACAAAAGCCCTGGCGAAGGCGGGAGTGCCCGTGGCCGAGATCGTGGAGAAGCCCGATCCTGTGGAAAAGGGCTGCCTGCGCTATGTGGTCAAGCCCCGGACGGGATGCGGCTCGGAGGGGGTGCGCATCACCTCCTATGCCAGGGCCGGGCCGGGGGAGATCGTCACCCGCTATCATGAGGGGCTGCACTTATCTGCCAGCTTCATCCTCGGTCGGGAGGGCTTTTTGCCCCTGACCATCAACCGTCAGATCATGGACTTCTCCGGCCAGGGGCCCAAGTATCAGGGCAGCCAGGTGCCCTACAGGACTCCCCGTGCCGATGAGATCTGGGCCGAGGCAAAGAAGGCCTCGGAGGCGCTGAATCTCCACGGCTACGCGGGAATAGACTTCGTGCTGGGGGAGGAGCCCCGGGCGGTGGATGTAAACGCCCGGCCCACATCGTCCATCATGGGCATTGTCTGGGTGATGAAAGAGGAGATTGGGGAGCTGATCTTGGGGGCGCGCTTTGGGGGTCTGCCAAAAGAGGTGCATGTGGAGGGGGAGTATGTCTTCAGGAAGCAGGATTTAAAATAATGTCAGTCTGCTTCTTTTCCTGTTATCCAGCTTCCGGAAATAATCACTCATCATGCACACATCATCCTCCCGCCCCATCTGCTCGAACTGCTGGCAGGGGCTGCCCTGGTAGCAGGGCAGATGATGGATGGAGCAGACAGCCGTCCCTGCACTGGATCCATCCGGGCCTGCCTGAAAGAAGAGATGGGGGCATTTTTTCCCGGAAGGCTTCATGATCATGCTATCTGGATCATGAGGATCGATGCTGCCGTCTTCTCGGATTCTATCCGGATTGACTACGAAGATGTCGAGGTTGTGGCAGCATCCTCCGCAGCGCAGGCAGATCATGCTCACTGAATCAAGCCCACTGGTTATTGTATATTGCGATAGAATGAAATAAATTCCTAATTAATATAAAAATTTGAAATATGTTCGTTAATGCCTAGAATCGCATAGCATGGCTCTCTAAATGGCTGCCGTCTTCGCCAGTCAGCAGCCACAATTCTGATTAAAGATGAAATTATAAAAGAATCCAGGCATTCCCATCATCCATATCCGCGCCCCGGTCAGGCAGCAAAGCGAATCCCTTTGCAAGCCTATCGATATCCAGCAATCCCATGATCCAGGAGTAGTCTATGGCCGGTTCGGCTGCCGTCTCATTAGAGCAGGCCAAACGACATTCCGAGGAATCTGTCTCCCATTGCAGTCGCTCATAATTGTCTATGAGCTTTTGATGCGCTTGCTCATCCTTTTCAAGATGATTTACGGAATCCCAATGCAGAAAGAGCCATTCATACCTCGATCTGGTCAGGTTAAGGGTATTGATCCTGCAGCTCTCAAAGTGCACATTCTTTTTAAATTCGGTATCCTGCAAATTGATTCTCTCTAAGAATGTTGATCTGCTGAAGTCCGCCGGACCATTGAAGCTGACGCTGCAGAAATCGGCATCTTCCATAAACCGCGAGCCGCCAAAATCAACCGATCCCTGGAATCGGCTCGCGGTGAAATCTGATGGGCCCAGAAATGATGTATTATGGAATGTGGCATCGATTTGAAAGTCGGATTCTCTGAAAGATGTCACTGCATGAAAGCCGCAATCTGCAAACTCGGCTATCCCATTAAACTTAGCCTGGGCAAAGAAAGACTCATCCCTGAACCGGGCCTGCTCAAATGAGGCGTTTCCGTCAAACTGTGCGGAGACAAAGATTGCTGTATCATTGAAGATGGCTCCCAAAAACCTGGTCGGTCCGGCAAAGTGGGCTCCTTCGAATGAGGCCTCACTATTGAGAATCGTCTTATTGAACTCTGCCGCCTGGCTGAAGGAAGATTCTATGAAGTTGGCATCTCCGCCAAAGTAAGTCCTGTCAAAAAAGACTTCGCCGGCAAACTGGCTGGAAAAGAATTCTACATAATCATCGAATACAGTTCCTATGAAGCCGGTGGGACCACCGAATTGGCAGCCACTGAGATACACAGCGGAGATGAACTGGGTCCGGCTGAAATCGGCAATGCTGCCAAATTGAGTGTGAATGAAGGATACAGGCCATTTGAAATGACTCTGGGAGAAATCTGCCTTTCCATTGAAGCGAGATCCAGTTAGACTTCCTGCTTTCAGGAATTTGCAGTCGGTAAATGCTGCATCTCCATTAAAAGTGGAGTAGGTGATGGAGACATTTTCTAGAAATATTGTATTGACAAAGCTGACCTGCCTCTGAAATAAAGTATTATTAAAATCTACCCTGCCGTCTATGATGCAGTTTCTGATGATAATGGTGTTATTGGCCAGCTTAGTCTCATCAGATGGCGGCATCTTCTCTTCAACAGGCAGACGAGCGATTGCCCTTGCCGGCAGGCGCAGCCACTCTGAGGTCAAATTGCCCTTTATGACAGCATTATCATATTCCACCGGCATGCCCAGCTTGATCTTGAGCATGACCTGATTGACTGGAACTGTTGATGGCATATCGCTCAAAGCGGTTCTGGAGGCGACAAGAAATAAGATCAATCCAATTAGGACGATGGTCGTGGACTTATTCATATGCACTCTCTTTAATTTTGCTTTTGGCAGGTCTGATCATCCTCGGTTCCATCCTGAATCATTTATGCTCTAATGCAATATAAATAGTTCGGAAATCATATATGAAAAACTTAATATATTAATATAAATTTAGTTTAAAGCCGTCTTATCTCCTGCTTTAGATTCAGATCATTTTATTAGAGCTAACCTATTCATCACATCCTCCATATTTAGGTCAATATTGAAGCTTTAAAGAAATACTTCTGCTTTATTCTAGGTGCTTTGGCGATCTAGCAGTGTTTTTATCGAGAAAATGAAATTGAATTTCAAAATTCACATCCTTATCAAATCGGCTTCAGGCTATTGGCAATATCATAGATTGGTTGCAGCATAGGATACTTCATCATTCCGATCTCTTGAGCCTCATACGTGCCATTAAAGTTCCCATAGATTCCAATCATCTGATTGCTCAGAGGTTTTACTAGAACAATTTCCTTGCATACAGGATTCCAATTGCATTCCTTAAAGTATTTCTCAAGGTCAACGGCTTTACATTCATCCGATTCGTTGTAGTAAAACCAGAAGGAATAATCCTTGTATGGAGTTCCGCGACCATTGGTGCCATTTCTTAGCCTGTTTAAAACTGCGTCTTCATAAAACCTATCAAGGGAATTCGGAGGCTTGCCTGACATTGGCTCCCAACCGGTCGCATCAATAAAACCTGCTATTCGCGGGCTGTTCACAACATCTATTCGAATCGTGGATTGATTATCAGTTAGTTCTATTTTGGCATCAGTTAGCAAAGTTCCATCAGATTGGGTGCTATTATTCCATTGATCGCTAACTAGCTGCCAATTTTTGGGAATATCGAAGAAGATCCCATGATTCTGATAAGCGATGCATGGCATTATTAGTAGAGTCATGAACGATATAATTGCTAGTAATTTCATCAAATCTCTCCTTTTTCCAGATTGGAGGATCAGATGAAAAACCTTTGGTCGTTAAAAAAGAGGAAGTACCTGTCAGGAGATCTCTCTAAGCCTCTACAGGCTCTGGCCCATCTTCCTAGCTCTGGGAGCATCATCTCCTGCGTGCTGTTGGGTATATCGGACCACACGCTTGGTTTCTCTAGCTTTAATAATTTAGCACCCAGCCTGTCACAATGCCCATGGAAGAATGAAGGCGGGCGGCTATTTGGCAAGGTCGACTTCTCCATTGATTTTATTTGAATAACCATAGCTTGTATAGGGGGGTGCACCGCCGTCGTTTGATTAGATTTAAGCTATCGCCATCTGTGCAGTACCACCTCAGGCTATTCTCCAGGCTCTTCCATAAGTCTGGTGAGACGCAGCCTTGAGACAGAAGGCGGCAACAACAGGGATTTAAGATGGGCTCACCTATTATTGCCAGGAGTATGAGAAATATGGTCAGAGTCTTGGTGCCCCTGGCGGAGGGCTTTGAGGAGATTGAAGCTATCAGCGTCATAGACATCCTGCGGCGGGCGGATATTGAGGTGATTACAGCTGGCTTGAAGGAGGGCCTGGCGGAGGGCTCGCATAAGGTCAAGGTGCTGCCGGACACCGTGCTGGATAAAATAGATTACAGGGATTTCGACGGACTGATCCTTCCCGGCGGCGCTCCCGGATTCGTCAACCTGGGAAATGATCAGAGGATTCTGGACATGGCTCGGGAGATGGATAGAGCAGGCAAGTGCGTCGCAGCCATATGCGCCGCTCCATCCGTGCTGATCAAGGCCGGAGTTTTGCAGGGCCGCCGGGCTACGGTCAGCCCCTCCGGCAAGGAGCAGGTAGAGGCCTGTGCCGACTTCCGGGAGGATAGGGTGGTGGTGGACAAAAATCTGATCACCAGCCGCGCTCCCGGAACCGCCCTGGAGTTCGCCCTGAAGCTGGTGGAGGCCCTGGCAGGCCGGGAGAAGATGGAGCAGATCAAATCCCAGACCATGGCGATCTGCTAGAGCCTGGTGGCAGTGGCATCGGTGTCTGAGGGGATCTCTTTCCGCGGTTATCTCCTTTAAGCCTATCTGCATAGCTTTTGCCGGAATCCCTAAAGATGGGATAATTGGCTATGCGATGGCGGAAAGGGAAAGGAAATCCTTATAACCGTTTGCATCAGTTCACCTGGCAAGGTGAATTTAGATGAAGTGCGCGCTGTGTCTTGTGGAGAAGGAGACTTTCCCGGTCAAGCTCAATTTAGCTACCATTCACGGTCCCAAAGACGAGATGTTCAATATTTGCAAGGAATGTCTGGACCTGGCACATCAGGCCTATCTGGATAAGGACTTCTTGGCAGCCAAGGCCGGAACAGGTGCTGCGCCACACGGCGCGCACGGGGATGCGCACGGAGCGCATCACTGATCCGAAATCTATTTTCTTATGATATCCCTACTCAATGAGGAGAAGACAAAGGCTCTCTTCTCTTCCTGCGAAAAAGAATGTGATGTGCTAATTGCTCTATTGGAGATGGTCATCCCCGACTGGGACCGCGTGGAGTATATCCTGGAAGGCAGGCCTCGCATGGGTGCGGAGGGCTGGCATGCCATTTATGATCTATTCTGCCGGTTTAATGAATCGCATCCAGGAGAGAGCATATTTCCGGGTGGGCTGTGGCTCTCCATGGGGTTCGTGAAGGATGAGCAACTGGCCCCCTGGGAGGTAGATTGCTCGGATATGAAATTCGCCTTTAAATGAGGGCTTTAATCAATCCAGGCCATTAATCTCCTGTCTGCTGGCAGCTTGCAGTGAAGATTGAGGATGAAGGCAAAGGTTTTATAGCCGGTGAGGAGAAAGCCAAGTTTATGACACACGAAATCTTTGTGGGGAATCGTCTTCTACGACGAACGTTTGCTTGTTGATGAAGTAGTCCGCATTTTTGATACAACCCTTAGAGACGGTGAGCAGACCCCCGGCGTATCATTGACCCAGGAGGATAAGCTCAAGATTGCCAGGCAGCTTGATAAACTGGGAGTTAATGTCATCGAGGCCGGCTTTCCCGTATCCTCCAAGGGTGAGTTTGAGAGCGTACGGCAGATAGCCAGATCCGGGCTGCAGGCCCAGGTCTGCGGCCTCTCCCGCATAGTAAAAAAGGATGTAGAGGCCTGTCTCGACGCCGAGGTGGGCATGGTTCATGTCTTTTCTCCTACCTCCGATATCCAGATCGCTCACACCATAAAGATGAGCCATGATGAGATCGTGGCCGGAGCTATGGAAGCGGTGGAATTGGTCAAGGATCATGGCAGAACCTGTCTTTTCTCGGCCATGGACGCCACCCGTACCTCTCCTCAGTTTTTACATCGCATCTTTAAGGCAGTTGAAGAGGTGCACTGCGACATCATCAATATCCCGGACACAGTAGGTGTGGCAGCACCCTCCGCCTTCTACCGCTTTGTCAAGGACATCTGCGATGATGTGAATATGGTGGTGGATGTGCACTGCCATAATGACTTCGGGCTGGCTGTGGCCAACAGCCTCTCAGCAGTGGAGGCGGGAGCCAGAGAGGTACAGGTATGCGTGAACGGCCTGGGAGAGAGAGCCGGCAATGCCAACCTGGCCGAGACGGTGATGAGCCTGCATTCCATCTATGGGGCGAAGACCAGCATCAAGACCGAATTCCTGGTGGAGACGGCAAGGATGGTTGAAAGGCTGACCAAGGTCAAGATACCCATAACCGCACCTATAGTGGGGGAGAATGCCTTCTCTCACGAGAGCGGCATTCACAGCCATGGGGTCATAGCTAACAGCAAGACATTTGAGCCGGGAATCATGACTCCGGAGATGGTGGGGCATAAGAGGCGCATTGTCCTGGGCAAGCATACCGGAAAGCATGCTGTGGCCAAGGTGCTGGAGGAGGCAGGCTATAGGCCCACTGAAGAGCAACTTAGAGAGATACTGGAAAGGGTCAAGGAGCTGGGCGACAAGGGCAAGCAGGTCGCCAACATCGATCTTCAGACCATAGCCGATGTAGTTATAGGAGAGGTGGCCAGAGGAAGCCAGGCGGTGGTGCTCAAGGAGGTATCGGTCATGACCGGAAACATCATCACCCCCACGGCCACGGTAAGGGCCCTGGTGCGGGGCAAGGAGAAGGTCCTGGCCAACACCGGGGTTGGACCGGTGGATGCAGCAGTCAATGCTGTGCAAGGGCTCCTCGACAGCGACACATCCATTCATCTCTCCGACTTCAGAATTGAGGCCATATCCGGCGGAGCGGATGCTCTGGCCGAGGTGGTGATCGGGGTGGAGGACGATCGGGGGCGCAGGGTTTCCGCCCGCTCTGCCCGGGAGGACATAGTCATGGCCTCGGTGGAGGCTCTGATCAGCGCCATCAACCGGCTGATGCTTCTGAATTCAGGAAACGAGAAGGCCTGAACCGGATAAAAGAGGGTCAGGCATCAAATGCCTGATCATTCCTTTTTTTAATGCATTCCGCAGCTGCCGATTCAGGAGAAAGAGGCTCCATTGACCAAGGCCAATGGAACTGTCCGACAGATCAGTCATTCAAGTTAAACCTAAATACTATACCCTGAGTTATGCCCTATCGCATTTGATGGCGACCATCGCTTGTGGGGGAAGTTCTGAACATGAAAGAGGAAGCATCGGATCCGGGCAGCTTTCTTGACCAATCGGTTCTGGCCAGCCTGCGGGAGCTTCAGGATGAGGGGGACCCGGACATCGTTGCTGAGGTAGGGGGCCTCTTCCTCAAGCACTCTCCGGACAAGGTCAAGGCCATCTTAGAGGCCCTGGAGACGGGCGATGCCAAAGGCCTATATCTGGCAGCACACAGCCTCAAATCCAGCAGCGCCTACATCGGAGCTATGCGTCTGTCTGCCCTGGCCAGGGATCTGGAGATGATGGGACGGTCCGGTGCTTTGGAGGAAGCCAGAGATGTAGGGGAGAGACTGCAAGAGGAGTTCGATCTGGCCACAAAAGCGCTGCAGGCAGAGATCGCCCGCTCCGATCAGCAGCAAAAAAGCCAATAGCTACGATATAATCCCCTCCCTCTTTTATCCTAATTACCCCACTCAATACTCCCGGGCCAGGCTCTTCAAGTCCCGCAGGTTCCCTCTGAGCCCTCCAGAAAGACCTTTTCGAATACCTCCCTCCCCGGCGCCACCTCGGCGAAGATCTGGGCCTGGAAGTGCTGCACCTCGGTGTCCTCATCCAGCCAGGCGTCCGGCGGCAGCCCGGCTTTGAGGCAGGCATGGGATAAAAACTCCAGTGAGTCAAATCCCCACTCCGGTGCCACCTGGGGCAAAAGCAGCCCGGAGTAGGGCCCTCGGGTCACAATCAGGCCGTCCCTGCCGATTACCACCAGTTCGGGCAGCTTTTTCTTGGGTTCAACGTAGACCTCGGGCGGGGTTAAAATGGTCACCTCCAATTCGATCCGCTCCAGTTCGGTGGGCCGTACACATGGAAAGCGGGGGTCACGGGAGCAGGCATTGATAGCTGAGTCAACAATAGCTTTTCCTAGAGGCATGATGGGGAGGGGATAGCCGATGCAGCCGCGCAGATCCCCATCCTTGTGCAGGGTCACAAATACCCCTCTCTTCTCCTCGAACACGGGCGGCAGCTCACGCGGCTCTATGATCTTCTTGCTCTCGGTATAAGCAGTGAGCGCCTGCCTGGCCAGGCGAACCGCCAGCCGTCCCTCTTCCAGTGTCAGCATAAAATTATAATGGGCCTGGAAACTATTAAAGAGTTATGTGGCCCTCTGATCTCGGAAGCCCTTTGGCCGGCCATTGCCCTCTGATAGCTGGCCTGGCAGCCACTATTTCCAGTTCAGGCTGTTCCAGTGCTCGTACTCGTGCACCCAGCTGTCCTTATTCATCTTCACCAGGGCCTTGAAGTGCTCCCGGATCCCTTCCTGGATCTTCCTCTGCTCCATGTAGTCGCGCTTGTTCCGGATGTCACCGGCCAGGCTCCTGCCAAGGGAAAAGGCCTTCTTCTCCGCCTCCTCCATGGCGGCAGGACCCTGAGACATAACCGCACCCACGCTTCCAGTGACATAGGCCCCGAAGTTGACCATCAGGCTGTCGAGATAGTCGGTGACCTGATCGCAGTTGCTGCCGCCGCTGGCCACGCTGGCGCAGTATTTCCCGGCCAGAAGCTGGCAGTGAACGGCATCGGCCATGCGGTCGATGAGCGTCTTCATCTGGGCGGTGACGGTGTGAAAGTAGTTTGGCGAGCCCCAGACCAGGCCGTCTGCGGCCAGGATCTTGTCATAGAGCCCCTGGAAGTCGTCTTTATGCACGCACTCTCCCGTCTTGAAGCAGGCCTGGCAGGCATTGCAGAACTTGATCTCCAGATCGCAGACGTCCACCAGCTCCACCTCCGCCCCCGCCTCTTTGGCTCCGCCAAGCAGCGACTGGACCAGCCGCAGGGTGGTGCTCTTCGAGCCGCGGGGGCTGGCGCAAATTCCCAAGATCTTCATTCTCTTCTCCTCCATTTCTTCTGATGATGATGTCGGCTATGACAATTTGAGACTTTCTCCCTGCCCGTAGCCTTCCGCCCAAGATTGGTGATCTAGGTCACCACTGCCTTCTGGAACACTCGCCAGGCCACTAAAAACATGGCCGCTGCAAAGCCGGTCAGGGCCAGAAAGGAGATCATGATCTCCGAGCTGCTGTAGACATAATGAATGCCAATGGCATAAAAGTCCTGGCCCACAGTGAAGTAGCGCACACCGTTGACCAGATGGGTCAGCGGATTGAACTGGGAGAGGAGCTTTACCAACGGCGGAAAGGCGTCTATGGGATATAGCGCATTGCTGGCGAAAAACAGGGGCAAAGTCAGAATGGTGATCACCGCCTGAAGCCCCTCCGGGGTGTCCATGCTCATGGATATGGCCGAGGAGAGAAAGAGAAATCCCAGAGAGAATACCCCCACGAAGAGCAGGACGCCCAGGATGGCACCGGCGGTCTGTATAGGGGTATAGCCGGGAAAGAAGCGCACCCCGATCAAAAGTCCGAAGCCCATGATCACCATCACCTGGATAAAGGACTTGGTCACTCCGGACAGGCCGATTCCCAGGATGATGTGATTTCTGGGCATGGGGCTGGCTAAAAGCTCCCTCATCAGCCCCCAGTTCTTGTCGAATAATAGAGTAATGCCCCCGAAGAGGCTGGTAAAGAGGGTGGTAAGAGCAATGACCCCCGCCCCCATGAATGTGAGGTAAGAGACCGAGGCTGCTCCAGCAGGCAGATCCAGCCCTGTGCTGAGCCGGGAGAGGTTGCTGGACATGGCCGCTCCATAGAGGGCCATCCAGAGGGCGGGCTGGATCAAAGAGACCACCAGGGCTATCCGGAAGCGGACGAAGCGGAGCATATCCCGCCAGTAGATGGTCAGAAACTCCCAGGACATTTTAGCGCACTCCTTTGGGCAGGGGCAGGCGGTGCAGCTTTCCCGCTCCCGCATCACGGATGTCCCTGCCGGTGTAATGCACGAAGACATCATCCAATGTGGGCTTTTTTAAATTGACGCTGCTTATGCCTATGCCCCTCTCCTGCAGGCGGTTCATGATCAAGGGCAGGCAACGGGTGCCGTCGGCGTTGATGGTGACCGCCAGGCCCTGGGGAGTGGATTTTATGCTCCGCACGGATTTGAGCCCTTCCAGCAGGCTCTGGCTGGCAGCATTATCACTGGTGTCGAGGTAGATCATGTCGCTGCCGAGGGCATTCTTGAGGGCAGAGGGCTCTCCTGAGGCGATGATCTTTCCGTGGTCCAGGATGTCTATCCAGTTGCTGACCTGGTCCGCCTCGTCCATATAATGGGTGGTCAGGAAGATGGTGGTTCCCGAGTCGTTGACCCGCTGGATGTACTCCCATAACCTACGCCGGGTCTGGGTGTCGAGGCCGATGGTGGGCTCGTCCAAAAATAGAACCTGCGGCCTGGTCATGAGGCCCCTGCCTATCTCCAGCCGCCGCTTCATTCCCCCGGAGAGAAAGCGGGTGCGAACATTCCTTTTATCCTCCAGCTCCACCAGAGCAATGATCTCCTCGATACGCTCTCTTCTCTCCTCTCCGGGCATGGAGTAGATGCGGCCGTGCAGCTCTAACGTCTCTTTGACCGTCAGGTCGCGGTCGAGTGTCTCATCCTGAAATACTATGCCAATGGAGCGGCGGACGGCCTGCGGTTCTGCCGCCAGGTCGTGGCCGGCTATGGAGACGCTGCCCTTCTGCACCGGCAGGAGGGTGGTCAGGATGTTGATCACTGTGCTCTTGCCTGCCCCGTTGGGCCCCAAAAAGGAGAAGATCTCCCCCTCCCGGACGAAGAAGCTGACCCCATCCACGGCCTTGAAGCCGTTGTAGCTGTACTCCAGGTCCTTGACCTCGATGATTCTCTGGCTCATTTGCAGGGGCGCAGTCTCTGCCTGCGGGGATATAGATGCTCCGGCAAAAAGCCTTAACTTGGTTGGCGGGAATGTATGGAGAAGGTGATTTGATTTGACCAAGACAGAAGAATTCCTGATGGAGGCATTTGCCGGAGAGAGCCAGGCTAACCGAAAGTACAGCGCCTTTGCCGCCCAGGCGGACAAGGAGGGCTATCCCCAGGCGGCGCGGCTCTTCCGGGCGGCAGCAAAGGCGGAGGCTGTCCATGCCGCCAACCACCTGAGGGCCCTGAAGGCCATCAAGAGCACCAAGGAAAACCTGCGGGAGTCCATAGCCGGGGAGACCCATGAGTTCAAGGAGATGTATCCGGAGATGATCGCCGCGGCCAAGGCAGAGGGGGCCAAGGATGCAGAGCGGAGCTTCAACTATGCCAATGCCGTGGAGGAATATCATGCCAAGCTCTACCATGGCGTTCTGGAAGGCCTGGAGGAGAAGAAGGAGAGCTATCCCTACTATGTCTGCCCCGTCTGCGGCATGACCGTGGAGAAGGAAGCGCCGGAGAGGTGCCCGGTCTGCGGGGTCAAGGGAAGCATGTTCAAGAAGATTGAGTAGGCTTCCACCTTTTTTAGCCGCCTTCCGGCAGGAATATAATCGATAGACGCCCTATTTTTAGCAATTGAAGGGTGCTTCGCCCCCCCTGCTTCTTTTGTCTGTGTGCCAAGTAGTTTTTTTTTAGTGCTGCGATCGTATCGGTTTGCGGTTTTAGTGCCCGAATGCGCCTGAAGACATGGTCCCTCTCCACGCCTTCAATAATCGCTGCAGACTGTATTATAAAATCGATAGCGGCCATTTGCGGCTGACGCATATTGCGCATGCATTGGGAGGTCTGCTCTGCTTTGCGTTCGATGTAGATCTAGGGTGGAAAACTCCGCAGTACATCCAACGGTTCATTGTGATATAGAATCGCATCCTATCAAGATTATAGATTATCCTGGAGGCATGCACTTGATGCTACTACGGATGAGATGCTGCTGAGTCGTCTTGGGAGCGCAGACAGCCGAAATGTCTTTATTGGTTGCATCCGTGGCAATAAAATGAGCACAGCGCTGACATATGTTAACCAACCGACGGTATACACTTATGAAATGCGATATTGCAGTTATGAGGATAAATGACGATATTTGACCTATTCTCAAAACGACAGAAGCGTAGCCGGGGCGAAGTGCCTGATGTTTACCAGTATGAGACACTCCCAGATTCACTTCGCGTTCAGATCGTTCATATTATGAATGACGCCTTCGGTGATTTCGATAACTATTCGGCAGCCGCAAATGGTGCGTTTAGATTTATTCATGAAGCACTCAGCAGAGAGTATGGTGTCTTTAGTCTGAGTAGTAGGAGCGACTCTGATTTCAACATCGTGAGCAACTTCCTTATAAATACACAGGAGACTGACAAAGTTATTGATGTTGTGGAACTGACTTTTCAGTTTATCGACCGCATAGTTCGGGAGTATGGACATCTATATAAGAACTGCAGGTTGTCTCCTGATGAGGCTATCGCAGAACTCAATCACCGTTTCCGGGAGCATGGAGTTGGCTATCAATATGAGTCCGGAATGATGATTAGGGTAGATTCTCAGCTGATCCATGAGGAAATAGTTCGACCCGCTCTAAGCATATTATCAGATCCCATATATGAGGGCGCAAATGCGGAGTTCCTCAGCGCACATAACCACTACAGGAATGCTATGTACAAGGAGTGCTTGAACGATTGTCTCAAGTCATTCGAAAGCACTATGAAAGCGATTTGCACTCAACGAGGATGGATGGCAAATCGTGGTGATACAGCCAATCGGCTGATTAATATCATGTTTGAACACGAACTTATACCCATATTTATGCAATCTCATTTCAATGCGCTAAAGAGTACCCTTGAAGCAGGCGTGCCAACAGTCCGCAATCGTCTGTCAGGTCATGGCCAAGGTGCGGAGGAGATAACAGTGCCTGAGTCAATTGCAGCATATGCGCTCCATTTGACAGCATCAAACATATTGTTGCTGGCGAGGGCGAATGCGGAAATGAGATGAACGAGAATTCATGAACATCCACATCGGCGCTCCGTTCTGAGGTCGTCTCCCTATCCCATCTATAGCATACTGGATTTTATTAGTGCAGAGTACGCTCTTCTGCAAATAGTTATGTTTCTCTTTTTATTTAACCGTCGAATTCAAAGCGGTTTTGCGTAGCGATTACTCTCAAACACTAACAAGCGATTCTAAGTAGAAACGCTACGTTGAGATATTGAGGAGTGCGGGGAAAGGGATTCGAACCCTTGAACTCCTGCGAGAATAGATCTTGAGTCTATCACCGTTGGCCTGGCTTGGTTATCCCCGCAATCCGATCCGCAATCTGGCAGATCGAGAAGATGCCAAGCATCTGCAAGTTTATCAATCTTGCCATCTGCGATGGAGATGCGGCTCATGCTCCCATCATCCTTTGCATCATTTCCCATCTCTGCTTCCTCTCTCCTTTCCAGAGGATCGATGACATCAGCCTTCTCCTGCCAAGTTGAACCACTCACGATGGTTCTCCTAGATCCCAATGAGCTGATAAAAACAGATAATAACCAGTTCTGCATCATTGCCCTCCCGAGGTATGATTTAGTGACGGTCAAGAGAGAACAGATTCTCATCGAGGCTCTGCCCTACATCCGTGAGTTCTACGATTCCATAATGGTCTTCAAGATCGGCGGATCGATTATGTCCGACCGCACCGTGCTGGAGGACTTCATCCAGGATGTGGTGCTTCTGCGCTACATCGGCATCCACCCCATCATTGTGCACGGCGGCGGCCCGGAGATCTCCCAGGCCATGGAGAAGTTCGGCAAGAAGGCCGAGTTCGTGGGCGGGCTGAGGGTAACCGACAAAGAGACCCTGGGCATAGCCCGCATGGTTCTCCTGGGAGACATCAATGCCGAGCTGGTAAACCTCATAGGCAAGCATGGCGGCAAGGGCATTGGCCTGTCCGGCCAGGACGGCATGTTCCTCAAGGCCAGAAAGAAGGCCCCCCTCAAGATGGAGGGAATGGAGCCGGTGGACCTGGGATTCGTGGGAGACGTGGAGAAGGTGGACCCGGAGATTCTGATGATCATGGCCGGCAAGGGCTATATCCCGGTGATCTCTCCCATTGCCGCAGACAACCAGGGCAACAACCTCAATGTCAATGCCGATACCGTGGCCGGGGCGGTGGCCGTGGCCATGAGGGCCAAGAAGCTCTTCTCCATCACCGATGTGGAGGGGGTGCGCCTGAATCCCGATGATCCTTCCAGCGTCATCTCCGAGTTTTCGGCATCCGATTTCGATCGGCTGGTGGCGGAGAAGGTGATCCGGGGCGGAATGATTCCCAAGGTGGAAGCCTGCGTGCGCGTCGTGCGCGACGGGGTGGAAAAGGCCCACATCATAGACGGCAGAAAGCATCACGCCATACTCCTGGAGCTGCTCACAGACCAGGGCGTGGGCACCATGATTAAAAGAATCTAAAGAGGGCAGGATGGATTGGATGGAGCAGGCCACATTCTCCTCCCCACTTTTTCACCGGCAAAAGCAGCCTGAATTCTTAGGGCAATAGCGCCCCCATCTTTGCTCTTCAATCGTCAAATGCTCTGCTGTTTCTGCTTCAGCCTTATGCTAAACCTGGCCTCTGGATTGCTGCCGATCAGCTCTTGCAGGATCCTTTCCGCCTGCCTGAGTGCAGTGCTGTCAGCCTCCTCCGGCACCTCGGCATTGAAGGGATAGGTCTCGGCCAACTCGGCAGGAAAAGGCCCGAAGGGCGGCTTCCAGTAGAGGACCCGGTCAAAGCCGCTGGCGTCCATATGCGAGTCATCGGTGATCAGCACCTCGCCCTCTAGAGAAACGCGGTCTATGCGCCGGGCGTAGCGCACCACCTCGGGACGCAGGGAGCCCTCGGGGCTGGTGCAGAAGAAGGTGGACTTCCTTGCAGTGTCAAGCCTTTCCAGCCATTCTCCCTTTGAAGCCAGCCTCCGCAGGCCGTCCAGCATTCGAGGATGAGAGCGGCAGCGCACCTCCAATAAATCCCATAGTGAGCCCTCCCGGATGCTCTCTTTAACCTGTTTGATCTCCTGCAGGGAGACATACAGGTTGTGCCTTGCCAGGAGACGGGCCTTCTCTGGGCTGGCCATGAGTTCCTTTAAGGTATGCTTCTGGCAGACGGGGCAGGAGCAGGGAAGGTAGCTCATCTCCTCCAGCTTTCCGGTTCCCTGAACCGTCAAATATCGATCCTGCCTGGCATAGAGAGCATAAGCCGCCGAATCGAAGAGATCGCAGCCCATGGCCGCTGCCAGGGCGAAGATCATGGGATGGCCGGCCCCGAAGAGGTGCACCGGTCGGCCCGAGCCCAGTCCATTTTTAGCCGCGACCACAGCGTCCACCAGATCGGAATAGCGGTAGGCCTCCATCAGGGGGACCACTGCGCCCACCGGAAACAGGTCAAAGGGCAGATCGGATGCAAACCGGCCCGCCTTCTCTCTCAGATCAGGATAGGTAGAGCCCTGGATGGGAGCGGCTAAAAGTCCCTCTCTCTCCAGACTGGAGGCCTCAAGCAGCCGCTCCTCGGTTGTCTGCAGCTCCGTCTCCGCCCTCTCTCTGGGAACATCCGGAGGAGTTGGTATATCCAGGGGAACGGAGATGTCCGATTTGATCGCAAACTGAAAATCCAGTATCTCCCGAGATGAGACATCTATATCCCCATATACCGATAGCTGAAAAGCTCCCGAATCGGTCATGATGGGCCCGGCAAAGCCGAGCATATCGTGCAGGCCCCGCTCCAGAGCCTGTTGCTTCAGCTTTTCATCCTGGTGGATGATGTAGCTGTTGGTTATTATCATATCCGCACCCATCTCCCTTAGCTCGGCTGGCGAAATGAGGGGAATATGGGGATTGACCACGGGCATCAGGCAAGGGGTCTCGATGCTCCCGTGAGGGGTGTTGAGCCGGCCTATTCTTCCGGCCAGATCCTTATGGAGTATCTCGAAGCGGTCCGGCATGCTCGCTTCCCTACCAATAAGGAATAAATAGGTTGGGACAGATTTCCAGCAAGGATTAGAAACTAAATAAAAAAGGATGAATCAATATGAAAACTATAGTATTATTGGCAGCATTAAGCTGCCTCATCGGCTTTGCCGGGGCCCAGACCATGAGCGGTTTGGGTCATGGCTACAGCAGCTCTCAGCAGGCTTTCTACAATGCACCGAGCACATCCACCTTTGAGCCCAATGTCCAGTCCTATTGGGGCAATTACATCGCCAGCCAAAAGAATCTCAGCGTTGCCGGTGGCACACCAGAGATGCAGATCTGGATGAATCATTTCCCATTGAGCTTTGACAGCCCCCTGCAGCTCAAGGCCACGTCATTCAATGGCAGTGCAGCAGCCACAACTCTCGGCGCTACAGAGAGAAACACCCAGTTTCTGACCAGAAGCATCAAGAGCAAATTCGATATCCAGTCGGAAGCATCTTACTCTCTGAATGCGGGAAGCCTGAAGGCGTATGAGAGCAGCGGCACCCCCAGCAAAGAGATCAAAGGAAAGATGATCTCTGCCGGGATAGCCAGTATGCTAAACACTTAACGTCTCTTAGATAACGAGGAAAAAAGAGAAGCTCTGACTTTATAGCAGAGCTACTCTCCTAATCTCTTTTTCTCTCTGCAGTTTTCACTGTGAAGGGCAACAGCCCTCCTGCCAGCAGTATATCTCTCTGCCTCTGGGATAGGCTTAATTTAAGGCTGATCTTCTCATCAGCAGCCAGGGCAATAAAATCGCTCATTCCTGCCTCAAGTGATCTGCGAATGGATGGTACTCTGATCTCTGTCTTCTCCGGCAGCTTCTCCCAGTCCGTCTCCCGGACAAAGCTGAATGGGGCTATGCCGAAGTTGACCAGATTGGCGGCATGTATTCTTTCTATTGATTTGGCGATTATGGCTTTCACACCCAGGTACATGGGACAGAGGGCAGCATGCTCTCGAGATGAGCCCTGTCCGTAACTGGATCCGGCCACGATGACGTTATGTCTTCCCTTATCCCTGAGAGCGATCGCCCGGGCGCTGAAGCCATTGTCCAGGGGCTCGAATACGAACTCTGAGTACTTGGGGACATTGGACCTGTACTTGAGGCGGGAGCCGGCGGGCATGATATGATCTGTGGTCACCAGGTCTCCAACCCTTATGGTCACCACTCCGGAGATCTCCTCGGGCATAGGGCTGTTCATAGGCGGCTCTCCTATGTTGGGGCCCCGGCAGATCGTCTGCTCTGCCCGCTTGGCAGGAAGAAGGGGCGGTATGATCATGCTATCGTCTATATCAAAACGCTCCGGCATCTCTATTCTGGGATAGGATATTCCCAGATCTCTGGGATCGGTTATCCTGCCGGTGAGGGAGGATGCAGCAGCCACTACCGGGCTGGTCAAGTAAACGCTGGCGCTGGGGGTACCGGATCTGCCTTTAAAGTTGCGATTACTGGTTCGAATCGAGACCGATTTAGTGCAGGGCGACATGCTGTTGCCGATGCAAAAGCCGCAGGATGACTCCAGGATTCTGGCTCCAAAGGATATCAGATCGCTGAGGCTGCCGTTCCTGGCTATGGAATTGAGCACCTGTCGCGAGCCGGGAGCGATTCCCAGAGAGATGCCTGGTGGAAGGTGTCTGCCTTTCAGCATTGCCGCCACGGTCATGAGATCCACATAAGAGGAATTGGTGCACGATCCGATCATAACCTGATCTACCGGCAGGTCCAGGTCCCTTATCCGGATGATATTCCCCGGGCTGTGGGGAGCAGCAGCAAGGGGCTCTATCTCAGAGAGGTCTATATCGATGGTCTGATCATAGGCGGCGTCTCTATCCGGGGCCAGTGCTATCCATTGCTCCTCTCTTCCCTGGGCTTTCAGAAACCGTCGGGTCTGCTCGTCGCTGGGGAATATGGAGGTGGTGACTCCCGTCTCTGCTCCCATATTGGTTATTGTGGCTCTCTCCGGAACGGTGAGGCTGCTGATGCCTTCTCCTGTGTATTCGCATACGCATCCGACGTTTCCCTTCGTGCTCAGTATGGAGAGCACCTTTAGAACAACATCTTTGGCTGTAGCCCAGGGCTGCAATCTTCTTTCCAGCCGGACATTGATCACTCGCGGGGCAGCCAGATAATAGGCTCCGCCTCCCATGGCTACAGCCACATCAAGCCCACCTGCTCCAATGGCTATGGAACCAACTCCTCCTGCGGTAGGGGTGTGGCTGTCAGATCCCAGCAGGGTTTTGCCGGGCCGGGCAAATCTCTCCAGGTGCACCTGATGACAGATGCCATTTCCAGGCCGGGAAAAATAGATGCCATACTTCTTCGCGATGGACTCCAGGTAGGCGTGGTCGTCTGCATTTTCGAAGCCTACCTGGATGGTATTATGATCGACATAGCTTACGGAAAGCTCAGTAGAAATCTCTTCAAGCCCCATGGACTCGAACTGGAGATAGGCCATGGTCCCTGTTGCATCCTGGGTAAGGGTTTGATCTATCTTTATGCCGATCTCCTTTCCCGGTTCATAGGAGCCATCCGCGAGGTGCTGCCTCAGGATCTTTTCAGTTAGTGTGTAACCCATAATAGGCCTCCAGCAGGCGATTTTTTTCTGCTTTATGATCCCAGATTCTAGATTATGATGTTATTAAAACTAAGCGATGCGCTTCATTTTGTCTGCCTGGCTTATGAGATACTAATCCCGGCGCGATCCAGTTGAGCAAAAAGGTTATATACGTCTGAGTTATTGGATGGGTTCGGCCCGCCTGAAAGGGTGGGGCGACAGGTTCTGTAGATAGCGATTATAGAGCCTTAGTAAGACATTGGCCAGAGGGATTCGCTCCCTTCAATGATTCTCCATAAAAGGAGCGCATTGAGGGAAATGGTTAAATACCGGAGCTGATAACCTTAATGGGCCGATGAGGCATCGCAGGACAAAGGCTGCGACCCCGACTTGATGAAGGGCCG
>JADHEF010000696.1_pt1 | contig 29956 bp, 21 predicted proteins | sample 8952391 | NCBI WGS metagenome assembly JADHEF01 (sample SAMN16124439, study PRJNA663245) | bioreactor sludge metagenome | isolation source: sludge (nitrite) | place: India:Bengaluru | collected 2019-02-28 | reverse complement strand
GACAATTGTCTGTCTGTCCACTCGTTTTCGATGACGTGTTTCAATCCACGCGCCCCGCGCGGGGCGCGACAAAGCGCAAGGCTTGGTTGCCAGTCTGAGCCGTGTTTCAATCCACGCGCCCCGCGCGGGGCGCGACCCGCGCCCGTCAATGTGGACTTGGAGGACCACTTGTTTCAATCCACGCGCCCCGCGCGGGGCGCGACTGGCGGAATGGGGCATTCCGTTTCATGTCATCGAGTTTCAATCCACGCGCCCCGCGCGGGGCGCGACGACGCGCCCTTTCGTCCAGTTGGCGATGGCAATGCAGTTTCAATCCACGCGCCCCGCGCGGGGCGCGACGCGGGCGTTCTGGTGCGCGAGATAACGCAACATTGGTTTCAATCCACGCGCCCCGCGCGGGGCGCGACACGATGTCGAAATAATGAGCCCGCAGGATTCCTTGTTTCAATCCACGCGCCCCGCGCGGGGCGCGACAACAGGGTCCGCACTCTGCGCTTTTTCCTGTAATGGTTTCAATCCACGCGCCCCGCGCGGGGCGCGACAGTCACTCTTGAACATGGCGAACCGCATCCTAGACGTTTCAATCCACGCGCCCCGCGCGGGGCGCGACCGGAAGTGGGGCGTGGCCACGCGCAACCAACGCCCCGTTTCAATCCACGCGCCCCGCGCGGGGCGCGACGGCGACCTGATCCTCACCCAGAAGGAAGGAGACGGTTTCAATCCACGCGCCCCGCGCGGGGCGCGACCGCTGACGCTGTGTGGCTGGTGGTTAAGGTTGATGTTTCAATCCACGCGCCCCGCGCGGGGCGCGACTCGCCGCCGGGCGTGTCCAGCGCCAAAAGGAACCGGTTTCAATCCACGCGCCCCGCGCGGGGCGCGACGCGATTTGATATGCGTGCCGCCAATCCTTGTAGCGGTTTCAATCCACGCGCCCCGCGCGGGGCGCGACCGAAACGATTACGCTTTGCAAATAAGGGAGACACAGTTTCAATCCACGCGCCCCGCGCGGGGCGCGACTTTGGCTCGCTGGATTGGCGGCAACTGGTCATACGGTTTCAATCCACGCGCCCCGCGCGGGGCGCGACTCCATGCTGATGTGGTCTGCGAAAACGATGTCTTTGTTTCAATCCACGCGCCCCGCGCGGGGCGCGACTGCGCTATTGGATTCAAATGTCAAAGAGCATATGGGTTTCAATCCACGCGCCCCGCGCGGGGCGCGACCTGCGGCGTTTTGGTCAACGCCGTCAAAGCCACGCGTTTCAATCCACGCGCCCCGCGCGGGGCGCGACGGACGCTTAGCCCATTTGATTCCGCGCAAGAACAACAGTTTCAATCCACGCGCCCCGCGCGGGGCGCGACGTATGTTTTCGACCCTGACTTTGTTAGCGACGTTGTTTCAATCCACGCGCCCCGCGCGGGGCGCGACGTGCACACAGGCATCGTTTTTCAAGTGTCTACTTGTTTCAATCCACGCGCCCCGCGCGGGGCGCGACCTTTGGAGGCATTGTAGGCGGAATTCTTGGATTTATGTTTCAATCCACGCGCCCCGCGCGGGGCGCGACCGCTACTTCATAACTTTAATTATACCAACATGCAAATAGTTCTTTTTCGCGAACCTTATAACATACCGCAAACATTACAGGGCCTTGTCTCCATCCGTCAACTCGCTTTTTTAGAATTCCCTGCCTTTTTTTAACATCGCGAACCTACCGGGAAATTCATGATCGCTTGGGGTTCGCGCAATCATATAATGAGCGGCCCCTCCGGGTCGTAGGCGGGTTTCGCGCCGGCATGCTCAATCCTGTTCCGCCAATTGGCGCCCATGAAATAAAACCTGAGACTGTCCATCTCCGGATCGTATTCCTCCATGAGCCTGTGCCTGAGTTCCGCCCACTGTGCCGGGTCCACCAGGCACTCAAAAACAGAATTCTGCACACGCTGGCCAAAGTTTTCGCAGGCTTTGGCCACGCGCCGCAACCGCCGCCGTCCCGCGGCATCCTCGGTGTTCACGTCATACGTTACCAGCACCATCATTGGGGGGTTATCTCCAGAGGAAGGGCGGGTACCGGTCCAGATCCCCGCGAAGGTGTCTCGCCAGCAGCGCTGCCTGCACATGCGGCACAAGCCCCACGGCAATTTTTTCACCCGTGAAGGGATGCTCCACCTCCTCCTGCTTCCGCTTCTGCCAGGCGACAAGCACCTCGCGGCGGGTGTCGTCATCCATGGCCACGGCTCCGGTGTCGGTGGTTGTGAATCCTTTCGCATTAATCTGCCGCCGGTTGATGAGGGAAAGCACCAGCCGGTCGGCAAAGACGGGCCGGAGTTCCTCTATCATGTCAAGCGCCAGCCCCGGCCTTCCGGGCCGGTCCCGGTGCAGGCAACCCACCGCCGGATCAAGCCCGGCCGCCTCCAGCGCCGAACGCATGTCATGGGTGAGCAGGGTGTACACAAAGGAAAGCAGCGCGTTCAGATTGTCGAGGGGCGGCCTCCTGCTCCTTCCGGCAAAAAAGAACCCCTCCTTTTGCGTGGTGATAAGGTGGTCAAAAACTGAGAAATAACACCGGGCGGCGTCGCCCTCCAACCCGCGCACCACCTCCAGCGGGGCGGATTTGTGCAGGGATTTCAACAATGCGGCCAGGTGCGCGGCGGCCTCCCTCAGCGCCGTCCCGTCCCCCGCACCGTCCCGCACCGCCCGCAAGAGCACAGTGCGGCAGTTGGCCACCTTTGCCACCACCATCGTCCGGGCCAGTTCGGCGGAACCGTCCGGAGCGTCCGCCCTGCGGTACTGCGCGCGTCGCAGCAGCACATTGCCGGACACGGGGCCGTGCACCGAAGCCCAAAACCTGCCATGCTCCGACAGAAAGGAAACTGCCACACCGCGCTCGGCGCACAGGCCCAGCAGGGGCGGCGAACAAGAAACCTGGCCAAAGCAGACAATACCCCCCAGGGTATGGACGGGCACGCGCAGCTTTGTCTCATGCTCCACGCGCACCGCCACGGTTTCCCCCTCGCGGGCCAGATAGGCCCCCTGGGTGGACACATACAGGGTGTTCAGCAGGTGTTTCAAGATTCCTCCACCTCCTTCCAGGCGGTCTCAAAATAGGCCGACGCCGCGCCGCCGTGTCCGGTGGCCTTTGGCATGCACTGGTTTATCAGGGAGCAGTTGTCGCATTTTTTTTCGTATGGCGCGGCGGGGGTGATCCCGGAATCAAACAGCCGGTGCATTTTTTCCGACAGCTCTTCCGTCTCCCGGCGGAGGGCATCATCCAGCATCACCTCATGGCGGCGGCGGGGCTGACCGTAAAAGATGTCTCCGCGCGGGACAGCCACACCCAGCATTTCCTCAAGACACATGGCCTGGGCGCATAATTGTATCTCGTCACATCGATCCGGCTTGGGACGTCCCCGCTTGTATTCCACGGGAAAAGGCGTCTCCCGTCCCGTGTCTTCGCGGTGAAATTCCACCACGTCGGCCTGGCCTGAAAGACCGAGGCGGAGTGAGCGAAGACGCAGTCCGCGCACAATCCTCACTCCGCCCCGTTTTTCATCATCCAGTTCATGCACCCGTTCATGGAGATGCCGCCCCTCCACCGTGAGCCGGTTCTCCGCCCAGGCCTCCTCAATGTGGATCAACGCCCACTGCCTTTCGCAAAATGACAGGTGTTGAAGCCCGGAAAGGGGCAGCAAATCATCCTCGATAAACATGCATCAGACTCTTTCTCCACCTCCGTCTTTCCCGTCTTAGAATCCATTGATGATTTCTGGCTCGGGGCCTCCTTCTGCTGCATTGAAGCTGATTGAGCCATCCACCTCAACTTGCAGACTACGGTGAATCTTGGCTGATGAAGTCTGGCCATGGAGGCTGGTGTGCTGCCACCAGACCACCTTGAGCACCTCCATGCTACCCTCTGGCCGAGCGGACGAAGCATCATTTTCAAAGAGCTTTGGCAACACTGTCTTGATCATGGCGGCGTCGTCATCACTGAAGCCTGTCCTTGCGGCCAGTTGAGGATTCATACTCCCGAAGAAAACATACACGCCCTGATCCACGCGATGTTTCATACCCATAGTATCAGAACCGCGCTTCTTTCCGTCTCCCTCTCCGCTTACACTTTTCGTGATCTGGTTGCTTGTGACGCTGACCAATTGACGGCTGAATGCGGACTGCACAGTGACAGGACCGCGGATTCCGATGGAAACACTCTTGTCATCGCCTCCCTCTTCACTTTCCTTACCCTTTTTCTTGTCTGTCGACGCTTTGAAGGCAAAAAGCTGACCGAATGCCCGCACGTCGAACCACGTGCTGCAGGCCAATGCCACCTTTTCCGCAGCGCTCTTCTTGCCAGCCAACACGCGCTCCGCCCGCACGCGCAAACTCACGCAATCGTCAGTCTTTCTATCATCGGATTGCACGAAGATGGGAACGCCCATCTCCAGCAGCCTGTCACGGATTTTGCGTTTGATACTGACATCAGACATTTCGCCATACCCGTCAAACGTCGTGCGAGGACGGTTTCCATTCAGCGGATCCCCATTAGGATTGGCGTTCCTCACCTCAAAAACCACTGCAAAATCGATCTTTTTCGTGAGACTCATGATATGCTCCTTCTGTTCGAACGTTGTAAGCTTCCCTAGTTTTGCTCTGAACCGGAGTCCTCGTCCACTTCATCATTCAATTCCGGTGCTGGACGCAGTTTGGCCCTCTGACAATGGTAACCGAGAAGAAACTCTCCTGTGAGGCGCTGGTCGGATGTATAGTCATCAGTGTGGAACTTGGAAAGCACTTCATCCATCTCGGTTTCAACTGCATGAAGGAACTTTCCGCGTTTTGCGCGCAAGCGCGCCTTATATGGTGACAATGAAAGTTCAATCGTCCGCCATGTAGAGTACGGCCGGTCAGCGAAACGCTGCATCAGTCTGGCCGCATTTGTTTCCCTCGATTCATCTGCTAACCATAGGGCTCGGCTTTCGAGATGCTCCGCCAGTGCAAGCAGGCGGCCATAGAGATAGTCTCGCGATCTTCGCTCTAGTTCAAGTGTCATATCGTAGTTCCTCTCTTTGTTCTGGTGGTTGTAAAGTGCACACGCTATGCCCAAAGCCTTTTCCCATTCTGCGCATTCGTCAATCTTCTCCCCCTTCGCGCGCTTAAATCCCTGCCGATTGGTCGCCTTGCGAACGCAAGACTCCACTATGTCGGGCGGAATTCTGATTCCGTCGATAATACAGGGCAAAAGCCGCTCGACTGTGGCCTTGCAGAGCTTCTTGATCGAATCATCTGATCGCCGGCCGTATGCCGCTTCAGCAATATCCTTTGGGGCGGGTGCGCCTACGAAAATCTTGCCGCCCTCAAACTTCTGTTTCCACACGCACTGCTGGTGCCATGCCCGAATCCTGTCAAGAAATTCGGAGCCTGTCAGTTCGCGATAAAAACTGATGGCCAAGCGCCCTGGCGAAGCAGAATCCAGCCCCATGACTACCACATCTTCTGTGGAACCCATTCTTGCGGAGTATCCAGCGATGAGATTGCTCAGAGCCACCCCAACTTCTTGGGCAGTGTATATCCCTTGAGGAACAGGGGTGATCTGTTCTCCTTTAGAAAACAAAGAGTGTGTGTCAATGAATGGGTCGGGCACTTCCACGCCGGAAACGGCCCAGGCAACAATTGCCTGATCTCCGTTCTGCCAACCTTGCTTAGCAATAAGCCACCGAAGCGCACTGTGCGCTTTTTGTGTTATCTCGAAGCCGACACCACAAGCTTCTTCGGATTTTAAAAACCGGCCAAGAAACGTAAAACCCTTATCGTCATTTGATGAAATAATTTTTGCTCCGTCTGCCGAGTTTCTTATTCCCTTCGGGTGTTTGCCAGCAAGACATGTGAACTCTCCGGTAACATAACAGAGACCTTTCTCTGCGAGGGAAGCCATGTAAAATTGGCTCCAACTGTTCCAGACTGCTGGGTCCGAGGAGATGTCTGCCTGTGCTTCTCCAGGGACCTCAACAGAAAAGCGGACAAAAGCTTCAGACTGCCCTTTGGGCACCACACGAAAAATTTCCGCTTGCGCGCGTTTTTTATCCGGAGCCGCAAGTAGATGTCCATTTTCATCCAGATGCAGGACTCCAGATCGAACGAGGTCGGCAATAACACAACTTTTTTTGACATAAGATAATATGGCGCATATGCGTTTATGAGAGTACGGTGAGGAACACCATGCCGTCAGGTTTTTGATATATTCTTTATGGGGTTCGGCGGGATTCGCCAGAAAGCCGGAAGTAACCCTTCCCCCATAAAAAATAAAATCACCAGCAACGTACTGCAGTTTATCCTGCAAAGGATGCGCCACTGGTTTCTTGCCGGTTCTTGTGGCGGAGTCTTCCGTCGCGGGGACAATCGTCTGAGCATCAGCCTTTGGCACCACGGAAGCACGGCAAAAGTTTCCCTTGCCATCTATCACGATTTGTACCTGCGCGTTCTGTAGTGTGTGGAACAAGGGTAACAAGGGCACTTTATCAGCGGCATCCCCAATCGCGCCAATGTTATTCTCGTAGGTTCTGCATAGCTGTTGAATCCAGCTCATAGTTCACATTCCTCCAACTCAGGCATTAGGGTTTTCTCATTAAGCCCTTCAGAGCGTGGCGGGCTTGGAGTCATGTCGCGCACATATTTCCGAATAGTGCACTCTTTGGGATCAGGAAAAGATACCACCCCTTTTATCATAGTTGGCCGCCAAAATCGACTATGAAGCTCGTGAATCCCGGTCTCATCGGGATAGTCAAAACCGTGAAACATAAGGCCGTAGGCTACTTCTCCAGTATCATCGTAAGCCCCGCCCCCTTCTCCAAACACGCAAGGCTCGACATAGCCTTGACACTCGCGCGTTCCAAGAAATATGTCCTGCCGCCCCCCCTTGTCAATCATCCTCTTGGCGATAGAAAAATGTTTCCCGTCGTTTCTATCTTGGATCATGTCTGGCCTGAATGCGTTCCATTCAAAATGGGCCTGTACCTGATACTCAACATCCACCAAGTATGTGTAGATGGCCAACTCATTGCTTCCCTCGTAATATTTTAGGGGTTTCATGCTCTTTGATTGCGTGCGGATTGTCTTCATCACACGCACCTTGTCAATGACCCAGATAAACGTTGGCTTCCAATACACCGATTTGGCAATTCCCTTGAGTGCTTCGTAGGTGGGCAGGTGATACGAGCACTTCTCACCGCCGATCTTGGTTAACGGGTCGGTGAAAAGGGCAAAACGCCCTGTCACCTTGAAATCTAAGCTGTTTTTCATTGTCATGCTCCTTCATAAGTTAAGAAACGGCATAGCCTGAAGGGTCTTTGTGCTGACTCCATATTCCCTGCTGTAATATTGGTCTTCCAGGTATAGAATTCCGCTTCCCTCTTGTACTTCATGGATACAGTGTTGCTCCACGAGTCTGGCCATCACGTTGGGAAACATGTTGACCGCATATCGTTGCGCCCTCTTGAGCAGATCATATCCTTTTCCCACGTCATAGGCGGCACAAAGATCTGAAATGATCTGTTTCCCGTCTCCGTAGGGTACGATGACACCTTCGGTTGGGGCATCGATTGCCTTGAATGTCTCAGCCGCCGTCTTAAATGACTGACGAAGGAAAAACGGTGGGGCCTTTCTGTTGGCCCGCTTGTATGCCTCAACAGACAGATTGTTTGTTGAGAGTAGTGTGAGAAGGTCATCATCCCGACCAATTTGCGCCCGATTCACCGGGTACGTCATCTCACCGGCCCTGTCGAAAAAGTAGTAACGATAATACCGCTCCATTGCTCTGAGTCCAATCAAGTCACGGTCAAACTTATCGGGATTGTCCAAATATTCTCCAAAAACCCGTTCGGCCTTGTCCTTGGCTATCCGCATATCTGCAAGTCTGTCCAGATTTTCATGGGATGGGTTTACCACATACACTTTTCCAGATTTCCGCAGCCCGTTTCTGTTGCAGCGCCCCGCCGCTTGAGCAATCGAGTCAAGACCGGCCATATATCGGATCACGGTGCCAAAATCGACATCAACACCCGCCTCGATCAATTGGGTGCTAACGCAAATAACAGGCTCAGGGCTGGCAGGATTCAGGCACTCTCTGACTTGTGCCAGGACATCACTACGGTGTTCCGCGCACATATTCGTGCTCAGGTGAAGTACCTTCGCGTCTGTTCTCCTCCGGCATTGTTTATGCACTTCTTGTGCAGCGGACTTTGTGTTTACGATGATAAGCACACTGCCACTGTCGGTAATTTCCTGAACGGCAAGATCAGCCACCTCTTCTTCAGTCCAACCGGCGGGTTTACTCCTGTCCATAACCTCAACTCGACGCAGATCTCTAAACAGGTCGTTCACTGCAGGCATGATCTCCGGCTCTGAGGAAAGTTGCACCGCACCTTTTGCCACATCTACCTCGTGCAAGAGCGGCTGCGTCGCCGTGCACAACACAACCGTGGAGTTGCATTGGCATGTGAGAAAATTTACCGCATTATTGAACAGATGTACTACCTTGACCGGAATCGTCTGTATCTCGTCAAAAATAATGACGGAATTGGCGAGCTGATGCATCCGCCTTGCCCCACGAGTGCCTGCCCCGAAAAGCGTCTCCATAAATTGAACCGCCGTTGTAAACACAATCGGCGCATCCCAGTTCTCCGCCAATATCTTGCTTTGTTGCGTTTCATTTTCCGGTGTAAGATTAGAGTGATGTTCCAAGACGATTTGATGGCTGTCCGGTCCATTTTCAAGAATAGCTCGGACTGTGCGGGCATTTTGATCAATAATCGATGTGTAAGGAATAACGTAGATAATTCGGTCCATCTTGTTTTTTTCGGCATGATGCAGAGCAAAACGAAGGCTAGACAATGTTTTGCCCCCTCCTGTCGGTACCGTAAGTTGATAGATGCCTCTTTCCCTTTGCGAAAACTCCAAGCACCTTGCCGAAATATTTGTTCTTATCTCATCAACATGATTGCGTTTGCTGAATAGGGCTATGTGCTTTTCAAACTTAGCGATCAACCCCGTCCAATCAGAGTAGAATCCATTGCATCTCGTTCTTCCAGAGGTATTTAGGCGATCCGCGTCAAGTAACGCACTTAATACGAATCGGGTCAACAACCCCAAGCCGAAGACCGTTATTTCAGGGGACTGCTTAGCAGTCATTTTTTTCATGAACACATCAAACTCATCCTGAATCGTAGAAGAAGAAAGTGCCTCCACAATTCTGTTCAGGACTGGACCATCAGCATTGCTAGTAGCTTCCTCAAGATGTGTGGCTTCTTTCGATTTTTCTATTCGCGCTGTAAAGCTATCTGTACCATCTGGTTTAAGGCAATCAATCAACCCTGAGTGATGCGACGCAATACAAAGGGCCATTATTTGACCAACCAGTTGTTTCTGCGATGCATCCCCCGTCTGGAGTGCCTCCCAGATGTATTGGCTCCCTGCACTTGAGTGGTCAATTTTTCCTTTCATATCCTTAAGGCTAATCTCCCTTTTGTTGAGAGATTCTGATTTTTCACTGTTTTGGCAAATATACTGCTGGAAGTCCTCACTGTACTTGCCAAAATCATGAAGTAATCCGATTATTTCTCCAAATGTCTTCAGTCCAACCTTGGCCGTCAACTCTCTCGCCTCAGAGGCCACCACCTGAAGGTGTTCATCCAGTCTTTGCCAGCCCTCCTCCGGTGCTAAACCTTCTACCGAATGGGCATAATACACCTTTCGTCGACTCATTTACGCCTATTCCTCATCCTTTTCGGCACTTGTCGCCCTCTGTAACACGTAAAGTTACACTTTTCCCGTTTGCTTGTTCAAAAAATCATATGGGACTATCTTGTATATTTTAGCTGATTAGATTTCCGTATATCGGAATCCTCAGTGCTATTTTCTTTTTTGGATCGTCAACACGGAAAAGCAGCCGTTTTGACTCACGAGGTACCGCGTTGAATAATAGGGGTGATCGCGGCAAGGCCCGTGAACGGGCAAGGAGGCGGCATGGAACAGTTTTGCGAGGAGCAGCGGTTTGCGTGGTGGGCCGCGGCATGCGGGGCGGCGGGGATTGCCGGGGGGATGGTTGCCGTGGGGGCGGCGCGGTTTGCGGAGCCGGGGGAGATGGGGATGGGCGTGTTTTTGGGGCTGGAGGCGCTGTTTCTGGCGCTGGGCGTGGTGGTGCTGAACCTTTTTTCCATGCGGACAATCGTGGACCGGAACGGGGCGGTGGTGACCTTTGGGCGCTGGTTTCCGCTGTACCGGAAACGGATTGCGCCGGGGGAGATTGCGGGGGTGCGGGTGGTGGCGTACCGGCCGCTGCGCGATTTCGGCGGGTGGGGCATCCGCTTTGGGCGTTTTGAGGGGAAGCGGTGCCGGGCGCTGAACGTGCGCGGGGACCGGGGGGTGCTGCTGACGCTGCGGGACGGCGGGCGGCTTGTGATCGGCTCGCAGACGCCCGAGGCGCTGGCGGCGGCGCTGGGCGGCGAGCGCGGGCGGGAGGACAATTGACAGGACGGGCACCGGGCACGCTGTTCTCCTGAACGGCTCTTGTTTAAAACCGGCCAATCGGGAGATTGGCGAGCCCAGGAAGAAAGAACTTCCAAGTCAACATCCCCCTGAATCCCCCTTCGGAAGGGGGACTTTGAGCGCACACGGGCGGACACGGGGGTCCGCCCCTACAAATTGGAAAGGAAGGGGCTTTCCTGTGGGGCGCGAAGCCCAAAAATGAGGGCGGATGGGCATTTCTTGCAGGGGCGGACCCCCGTGTCCGCCCGTCCCGCACCCGAAATGGCGCGCGACAGGACGGGGGCGGGCGGGTTGTGCTATGGTTTGGGCGTGACTGTGTGATTTTGGACGCAACCCACCCAAGGAGAATGTGTGATGCGCTTTGCCCTGTGCGGAATGATTGTGCTGGCGGCGGGATGCGCCGCGACCGAGAACCACCACAAGCCCCAGCCGGTCACCCCGGAGATGAAGCAGGAAATTGACGCGGCGAAGGCCGAAGCCGGGGCGCTGGACAGCGGCAACGCCCTTTCCCCCGCCGACTTTCTCGCGCGGGTGACGGCCGCGGGCGGCCGTGCGGACTTCGTGTTCGGCAAGGACCGGCCCTTCGCCCAGTGCCACGCCTCCACGGTGGTGGAAACGGCGGACGGCGGGCTGCTCTGCGCCTGGTTCGGCGGCACGAAGGAGAAGGACGACGACGTGGGCATCTGGTTCTCCCGCTTCGCCGGCGGCGCATGGTCAGCCCCCGCCACGGCGGCCAAGGTGGAGCAAAGCGCCCACTGGAACCCGGTGCTCTTCACCGCGCCCGACGGGGCCACCCACCTTTTCTTCAAGGTGGGCCCGGAAATCCCGCACTGGCGCACCTACTGGATGAGCACCACGGACAACGGCGCCGCATGGACCGCCCCCAGGGAGCTGGTGCCCGGCGACAAGGGCGGCCGCGGCCCGGTGAAGAACAAGCCCATCCTCCTTTCCGACGGCGCGTGGCTCGCGCCCGCCTCCACGGAGCCGGGCCGCTGGTTGAGCTTCGCCGACCGCAGCACGGACAAGGGCCTCACCTGGACGCGCTCGGAGGACTTTGCCCAGCCGGAGGGGCTCAAGGGCAAGGGCGCCATCCAGCCGACCCTGTGGGAGTCTGAGCCGGGCAGGGTGCACGCGCTGCTGCGCACCTCCGCGGGCCGGGTGTGGCGCGCCGACTCCGCCGACTTCGGAAAAACCTGGTCGCCCATGCGCGCCACGGGCCTGCCGAACAACAACAGCGGCATTGACGCGCTGCGCCTGGAGGACGGCCGGGTGCTGCTGCTGCTGAACCCCGTGGGTAAAAACTGGGGCCCCCGCACGCCGCTGGATTTGGCCGTGTCAAAGGACAACGGCGAAACCTGGTCGGTGCTGGCGCACCTGGAAAACGACCCCGACCCCGACAGCGAATATTCCTATCCGGCCATTGTCCGCACCCGCGGCGGCGTCGCGGCGTGCTACACCTACAACCGCGACACCGTGCGCTGCTGGCAGATTCCGCTCGCGGCGCTGGGCGGGTGACCCGCCCGCCGGGAAGGCCATGAAACCGGACGCCCCGGACAGGCGCATCCTGCACATCGACATGGACGCGTTCTTCGCGTCCGTGGAGGTGGCGCGCAACCCCGCGCTCGCGGGAAAGCCCGTCATCGTCGGCGGCGGCGACACGCGCGGCGTGGTGTCCAGCGCCTCCTACGAGGCGCGCCAGTTCGGGGTGCGCTCCGCCATGCCCGTCGCCCAGGCCCGGCGGCTCTGCCCCGGCGCGGTCTTCCTGCGCGGCAGCCACGAACTCTACGGGCGGGTGTCCCGGCGCATCCATGAAATCCTCGAAACCGCCTCGCCCCTGGTGCAGATGGCCTCCATCGACGAGGCCTACGTGGACATCACCGGCTCCATCGCCCTCTTCGGCGGCGAGGAGGCCATCGCGCTGCATCTGAAAAAAACCATCCGCGGGGAGACCGGCCTGCCCTGCACCATCGCCGTCGCGGAGAGCAAGCTCGTGGCCAAGGTCGCCGCAAACGAGGTGAAACCCGACGGCTGCATCCTCATCCCCTCCGGCGGGGGGGCCGCCTACCTTGCGCCGCTGCCCGTGCGCAAACTGCCCGGCGCGGGCCCGAAAACCTGCGAAACCCTGGAGCACCTCGGCATCGGCACCATCGGACGGCTCGCCGAAGCGCCCATGCCCCTGCTGGAGCCCGCCTTCGGGCGGCAAATGGCGCTCGGGCTGCAACTCGCCGCGCGGGGCGGCTCCGCGGACACCGTGGAAACGTCCCGCACCCCCAAATCCATCAGCCGCGAAACCACCTTCCCCCGCGACCTCTCCGACTGGGCCGCGCTGGAGCGCGTGGCGGTGCACCTCGCCGAATACTGCGCCCACACCCTGCGCGGCGAGGGCATGGAAACGCGCCGCGTGACCCTCAAGGTGCGCCACGCCGACTTTGAAACCCACACCCTCGCCCACACCCTCCCCGAACCCACCGCGCTCGACGTGGACATCATCGGCGCGATCAAGCTGCTCCTGCCCAGGGCGGCAATGCGGCGCATGCCGGTGCGGCTCATCGGCGTCAACCTCTCCCAGCTCGCCTGGAACCAGCACCAGCTCGCCCTCTTCGACGGGCCGCGCAACGAAAAATGGAAGCGCGTCATGGAAAAAGTGGACTCCGTCCGGGGCCGGCTCGGCTTCGACGCCGTGCGCCTGGGCCGGGGACTCGAGGGGGCCCCCCCGAAAAAAGGCGGCAAACAGCCCTGACGCCCCGCGCGCCCGCCGCGTTCCCTTCCCTCCGGCCCTAATCCCCCACCCGCGCCAGACGCTGTCCCACCACCCTCAAAACGTCGGGAATCATCCGCACCGCCTCAAGGTCGTACTCCCTGATATGCTGCGGCAGGTCATCCCACGGGATCAGCCACGGGCTGACTTTGTTCGCCGTGTCCTTGGGGCTGCCGAGCCTCCAGCCCGCCAGCCACCGCTCCGCGTTCCAGCGGTTGTGCTCCATCCTCGCCAGGCATTCCACCTCCCCGTCGGTGAACTGCGCCAACGGGCGCGGCGAAGCCTCCGGAACAGCCTCGCAACCCACTGCGCGGAGCTTCACCGGCATGTGGCACGCCTGATGCCGGTTGGAATCCTGCAAATCGGGCGGCAGCGACTCCCACGGGCGGAGGGACGGATCATCCTCCTCCTTGTCCCCGAGGGAGAACCGGTAATTGCGGTAGCCCTCATGCACCTGCCTCGCCATCCCGTACACGGGATCATTGTCAAGCGTGTCCGGGTTGCATATGTCCCCCAGCGCCCCGAAGGGATGGAGCAGCCGCTCCCAGCCCTCCCCCGACTTTTTCACCAGCGCGCTGTTGAACGCCTTCAGGCCCGCCTCCTCCACCAGCCGCACCAGCACCGGCGTGTCAACCGCCCCCTTTTTGCCGCCGTCCTGCGCGTCGTAAAAACTGGTCGCCAGGTTGAGCGCGCACAGCAGGCTGTGCGAGTCGTTGTCAAAACAGACGGCCACGGTGGTGATGCCGCCCTTGTCGCGCATGATGGAAAAGACCCTTGCCATCACGTCGGGATGCTCGACGCCGCCCTCCACAAACTCCAGCCCGCAGCAGTTGGCCAGCCCCGGATAACGCCGCAAAAGCTGGCGCTCCCGCTCCCGCGCCTCCAGGTCCACCACGGTGATCCTCACGGGCCTGCAGTTCGCGAAATGGCCGATGCGGGCGGCCTGGAGAATGAGGCTCTCGCCCATCTGGCCGCATCCCAGCACGACCAGGCGCGCCTCGCGCAAATCCTCCCGCCCGACGCCCTCCCGGTCCGGCGGATACTGCTCAAGCAGCCGTTCCGCCGTCATTTCATACACATTGAGCAGGCGCAGCGCGAAGGGGTTGTCCTGCTCCGCGCGGGAGAAAAGCTTGTGCCTCCTGAACTGCTCGCACAGGGCGCGGTCCGCCACATGCACATGGCATTCCAGCGCTTCCATGTCCTGGGGCCGGTGCGCCTGGACAATCTCATGGGCCGCCATGGCGATCTCCAGGTTCACCGCGTCGTCGCCGCAGGTCAGGATCAGCCTGGCCGCGTGGGAAACACGCGCCCGCCTGAGCATGCTCCGGGTGCGCCCGTCCCCCTCCAGCAGGGTAATCCCCATCTGTCTGCACGACTCCACCTCCTCCGTGCCCTCCGCAAGATCCACCACCACCACGCGCAGGCCCTTGTTGCGGTAATTGCGGGCGAACTCAAGCCCCTTGCGCCCCAGCCCGCATATCACCACATGGTTGCGCCGCCACTTCAGGCGGCCCAGCTCCACCTGCTTCTTGAACAGCACCAGCAGCGCCTTGACCAAAACCAGCCCCGCCGCGAGCGGGGCCGTGAGCCGGGCGATGGCCAGCTGCGGAGGCACCCGGTCGGGCAGGTTGCTGGACTCCACCTGGAACAGGCACACCAGGTTGTACAGAATGTCCCACACATCCCTTGGGCACTTTCCCACCGGCGTGCAGACCAGCCCCCAGACCCCCAAAACAACCGAAACCACCACAAGCACCGCGGCCAGCAGCCAGAACCAGTTGTCCCGCAGCAAACGGCACATTTTCCACTGAGTCATGCCAAAACACCCCCGTCATGTTGGGCGGACACCGCCGCCGCATGGCCGCAGTCTACCCGCGCGAATGCCCGGCAGACAAATCACCCGCGCGCACACCCCCGCCGCCGCCCGTTCCCAGGCAGGTCCGGTGCTCCAAAAAGACCTCAAGCACCCGCTCCAGCCCCACCGCCGCGCCGGCGCCGTTGTAATGCCGCCGCCACGCCGGCTTCCTGTTCTCCGCCTTGTCCGTTCCGTCCGGGCATTCCTCCTCCTCCTCCTCCTCCCCGGCGGAGCCGGAGCCGTCGTCTCCGGGGAAAACCAACTCCTCCTCTTCCCCCCCGAAAATGTCCCCCCTTCCCTGGTGCAGACCCACAAAATAGCCGGAAGCAAACACGGTGGACATGAACACCAGAAAAACCACAAAGGCGGCAAGCCCCTCGCCGTTGCGCGCCGCCGCGCCGGGCGCGCGCCGGATCCGCCGTTCTTCGAACCTCATGCGATGCCCTCCAGCAGCGCGTCCACGCACCGGCCCGCGCCGCCCTCAAGTTTCCCGCACGCCAGCCGCACCGGCCCGGTGTCGCCCAGTTCCCGCCCGACCAGGCCGAGGCGTCCGAAATTGCCGAACACCACCTTCCACAGCGGGGTGTGGCGCTGCCCTGCCCCGCCCCACGGAACCGGGGTGCCGAGAAACTCGTTCACCGCGGCGGACAATTGCTGGTAGGCGGCCGTGCCCCGCTTGTTCAGCAGGACCATGTCGCTCCCGGACAGCTCCGGCAGCCGCTCCAGCATCCGGGAGATGCCGGGGTTCGGGTAGGACCGCCGGAAAAAATCAACGATGGGCGCCGTGAGAAAGCGCCGCAGCGCGCACAGATCGCAGCTCAGGGACAGATACACCAGCTCCACCGCCTGCCGGAGCATGGGCAGGCTGAAGTGCCGAGCCATCACAAAGGCCAGCCGCTGGTCCGTGTGCCAGGCGCCCTGGAACACGCACCGTCCGAGGGCGTACAGGATGGAGTCCACGTCCGGTGCGAATTCCCCCCCGGCCTCCCCCAGCAGCTCCGAAACCTCCCGGCGGAAATCCGAAAGCCTCAGGAAGTACCGTTCCCTGCCGCCGTCCATGAGCCGGGCGAAACGCATGTCGCGGAGCTCATACCCCGGACTGCGGTGGATGTCCTCCACCACCAGGCTGTAGGTGCCCCAGTAGTCCCGGCGCACCCGGCTCAGGTAATACGCCGGAAAGCCGTGGGCCAGCCGCCGCACCGAAAACTTGATGTCATACTGGCCGCTCTGGATCAGTGCCTGCTTCACCGCGTCCGGCTTGGCAAGGCACGCCTTCGCGCCGCCGTAGGGCCCCGACACCGTGAAGGACTCCTTCAGCAGGCCGGAAAACTCGCGCACCCGCTCCGCGCCCCCGCCCTGCTCCTCAAATTCGGCGAGCAGCCGGTCGTAGTCGCGCATCACCCCGCGCATCGCGCGCAAATCCCCCGGCTCGTATTCCTGGCGTCGCCACTGCGCGCCCCCCTGGCCGGTGTAAACGCCCCCGGCCGTGCCGTCGTAAAAGGTTCCCTTGTGCATGTCCGCGCTCTCCCTGCGTGTTAAAACCCGCCCGGGGTTTTGCGGCGCTCGCGGATGCACGAGGCCACATAACCGCCGATGTGCCCCGCCACGGCCTCCGGGTTCTCCAGATCCTCCCTCGACACCGCCACCACCTTGTCCACCGTGTCCGCCACAACGGGCTGCACCTTGCTCTCCAGCGAGACGAGCGTCACGTGGAGCTGCCCCTTCAGCGCCTTCTTCCGCGCTTTGAGCAGTTCCACCACCTCCTCCTCGCCGCTCTTTTTCAGCTCCGGGAACGACTGGTTCCAGGAACAGTCCGAAATCACCACCAGGTATATCTGGCTCCCGCGCGCCAGCGCCGCCGCCTCGTCAAGGATGTGCGCCAGCGAAAGCGCGTCCGACTGGCAGCCCGTGCCCTCGTCGGGCAGGGACGCCACCGCGCGGACTGCCTCGCGTGGGTTGGGCGCGGGGGTTTTTGTCGGGTGGTATATCCACTGCACCATGGGCCCCTCCACCCCGCCCCGCGCCAGCCCGCTGTGGTAAAGCGACGCCAGTATGTTCAGCTCGCCGCGGCGGGCGCTCTCCAGCCAGGCGGCGGAAAGCACCTTGCACATGCGCATCTGCGCGTCGGTCAGCGATCCGGATCCGTCCGCCGCAATCGCCAGCACCGCCCTGCCCCGCGTGTCGCGCCGCCGCCGCACCCGGTAGCGGCGGAACACGGCGTCGCTGAACTCCGCAATCGGCAGCCGCTGCGGATCAAGCTGCCCCCCCGGCTGGTTGCGCACCACCTCGGGGTGCTCGCGCAGGCTCGGGTAAAGGTTCCGCGTCAGTATCCGCGCAATCGGGCGCGCCTTCCGGCGCAGCTCCTCCACCTTCGGCAGCTCGTCGCAAAGCTCCGCCACCCGGTCGTACACATGGCCGCCCACCTCGCCGTCGCCCATTTTCAGGGTGATGCTGTTCCCCTCGGCGGGCGTCCCCTCGATGGGGCCCGCCTGGAAAACCTTCCTGCCAAGCTCCTGCTCCAGCAGGTCCTCGCGCATCTCCTCCCACTGCGACTGCTGGCCGGAGGCCTGCGCCGCCATGAGGTTCAGCTCGTCCACCGCCCGCCTCAGGTCCGCGTCGCCGCCGTCCCCCTGCGCCTCGGAGGGCTGGGGAGGCGCGCCCATCTCCTCCATAAGCTGAAGCATGGACGCGTTCGCCAGCCGCCGGCGCATCAGCCGTTCAAAGGGCGAATCCCGGCGGACCGGCTCCATCAGCCTCGGCGGACGGGGCGTGTTCAACGGCTGCATCGTGTCCTGCGGCGACGGGGGTGGTGTCTCCCTTTGCCCCTCAATGCCGCCAAACCGGTACTGCGCGCCGCCGTCCCCCTCCGGCGCGGGGACCGCGCCGTCCTCGCCCCCGTTCTCCTCCCCCTCCACCCGCTCGCGGGGCAGGAAAGGCTCCAGCGCGCCCGTCAGCGCCACGCCCCACGCGGCGAAATGCTCCGTGCGCTCCGTGTCCTCCAGCCCGTCCATCCCCTCCCAGAAGGGGCGGCTGGCGGAGGCCAGGGCCTCCATGATGCTCCGGGTCATCGGATGCAGCGTCAGGCGTCCGGGCTCGGGGAGCACGTCCCCGAAAAGCACCACGCAGTTGATGATGTCCTGGAGGTACTCAAAGCGGAGCGTGTTCATTGACGCCTGGAACAGGCGGTAAAGCTCGATGTTGGAGGATTCGGGCAGCGCCGCCGTCTCCGCGAGAATCTGGCGCTGCGCCAGTGCCGCCGCCGCCTGCTGCGCGGCAAGGGCGGCCGCGCGCGGGTCCGCGCCGCCGCCCCCGGAAAAGGCCGCCGGCGGGGGGGGCTCCGCGCCCATGCCGCGGCGGATGATGCCGGCCAGCCCGTCCAGCTCCGCCTGGGCCTCAAGAAAGGCCGTCAGGCCGATGGACGCCTGCGTGCCCACGGGATGGTCCGTGTACGCCGGGGCGAGCTGCGGCTTCACCCGCAGCTCGTCGCCCGGGCCCGTCTGCCGCACAAACCGGGCCACCGCCCGCTGGGCGCGCTTCACCGCGCCGTAAAAGCGGCTCTGGGCGGGCTGCTTGTACGCCCAGGGCGTGTCGGGGTCAAAGGCGCGCGCGATGGACGGGCCCGCCCAGGTTTCCTTGCGGCGCGCCACCTCCTCCCGCCCGCAGTGGCTGTAAAAGCCGCCGCCCCAGGCGGGGAACTCCTGGACCCCGGCCGCCGCCTTGCCGTCCCGGGGGCTCACAGCAGGTCCCCCTTCGCGACAGTCTCCTCCTGCCCCTTGATCCGCAGGCCGAAAACCTCGCTGAACACGCCCAGCACCTGCTCGCGGTCGGAGGGCGACGCCGCGCCCAGCAGGGTGGCCTCGGCCACCTCCTGGATGGACAGCTCGCGCAGGGCGTCGTGCATGCGGAAGAAGGCGAAGAAGCCGTACAGTGACGGCGGCGCAAGGCTGGGAAGGTTGCCCTGCGACCGCTGCGCCCGGACGGCGCGCCCCAGCTCCACTATCTTCACCACAAGCTCGTCGTCCACGTCCGGAATCTGGCCGATGCCGCGGAGGTGCCGGATGACGCGCACCTCCTCCTCCGGCGACATGTACTTGAAGGGGATGCTCACCGTCCACCGGCGCGAGAGGGCGTCGTCCTCGTCTACCAGCGTGTGGCGCGCCGTCTCCTCCGTGTGGTAGTTGCTGTCGGCGATCCAGGCGATGCCCCTGCCGCTGGCCAGCGTCCCGTCGGGCAGGCGGATCATTCCGCGGTTCAACAGGTTGAGAAGCCCGCCCTGGACCGCCGCGCTGTGAACGCGCCCCATCTCGCGAAGCCAAATGACATTGTAATATTTGTCGCAGGACGCAATGCCCTCGCGGACGCTGGCGATGATCACGCTCTCCTCGTCGCAGGTGCTGCCGTTGCGGATGGCACGCCGCTGGTAAAGCTCGCCGGGGGTCTCATAGGACACCATCTCCACCGCGTGGACCCTGAGCGGCTTGTGCGGAATGCCGCGCATGCCGCAGAGGGCCTGCCAGTTTCCCGGCTCCATCATGAGCGCCTCGATCAGCGCCGTCTTGCCCGTGCCGGTCTCCCCGTGCAGATGCACAAGTTCGCCGCCGCTCAACGCCACCGCCAGCAGGTCAAGATGCTTTTTGGGCACGACCATCGAGGTGCTGCCCGGGGCCGCAAGCAGCTGGACCAAATCGTTCGGTCCGGCCTGCGCCAGCTCCCAGGGGCTGTCCACCCGGAAGATGCGCCCCGTGTTTCCCTCGGCCGCGCGAACGCTTTCCGCGGCTTTTGCCGCGCCGCCCCCCGTGTCGCTGAATCCAAATCTCATGTCAGGCTCCTTTCCGTTTGTGATTAATCCGCCGCCATGCGGTCGTCCGCCGGCCGCACGGTTGTGTCCGTTCCGTCCCCGCGCTCCGGGGAAATCTCCAGCCGCCCGTCCGCGCCGTGGGCCAGCCCAACCGCGCCGTCCGGACGGAGCCAGCCGTCGCGCCACGCCCTGAGCACCGCGCCGGACGCGGCGTTGCGCGCCACTTCGGCGAGGCCGCGCGCGCCGAAGGTCAGCGCGCCCGAGTCCGGCCCCGCAACCAGACGCTCCGCCGTTCCGGGGGCGAGGCTGACCCGGACATCCCCGTATCCAAGCCGCGCTAGGCCCGTCCGGGCGGCTGAAACCAGCACCCTCCCGGCAATCTGCGCGCGCACCCCGCCGGTCAGCGGCGCGTAAATCACCGGCCCGCCGAGCCTGCTGAGAAAGGCCCCGGAGACCATCTCCTTGATCTCGCGCAGCACGTCGCGGCGGACCTCCGCCTGGCTGGGCGGGCCGCCGAAACCCATGCGCTGGTGCAGCTTCTCGTCCTTGCCGCCCGGAAGGTTCAGGGTGAAGGCCAGCAAAAGGTTCGCGCAGGAGAACATGCCCCCCGCCGCCGACTGCGCCTCCCCCGTCTCAAGTATCTGCAGGAACAGGTCGCCCAGCGCGGCGCGCACAGGCGCGGTGGCGTGGTCCAAATCGGCGATCTCGACGATCACCGGCTGAAAATGCTTCGCCGCCTGCTCGATCCTCCCGGATTTGTAGCTGCCCACAAACCCAAGGCCGCTCCCAAGCAGCTGCGTGGTGGCCATGTGCGGGTCGGGCATCGCCGCCGCGTCTATCACCACATACGGCACCTTGAGCCACTCCGCCAGCAGCACCAGGCTGTCCGACTTGCCAATGCCGGGCGTGCCCTGCAGGGCCAGGCGGAAGGGCTGGTGCTCGGACCGCGTCAGCGCCTCGTCGCACAGCTTCTCCACAAATTTTTCAAGCGCCTCGTCCTGCCCGAGCAGCCTGCCCTTCAAATAGGCAGGGAACCCCGGATCGCAGACGCCCTGCTGGAAATGCCGCTGCGCGTCATGGCGGCGTCTGGAACGCGTCCTCCCCTGGAGGCCGCCAAAGGTTTCCGCGCGCCGCCCCGCGCGCCGGACAAAGCCGCCCGTGCCGCCGCCGCTTTTCGTCAGCGCCCTGATGGCGCGCCGCACCGTGTGGCCCACCAGCCGTGCCGGGTTTTCCAGGGCCTCCTCCTGCCCCAGCGCCTCCATGGCCTCGCGGCGGATGCCCAGGATGACCGCCGGGGAGGTCATCCCCGCGTCCCGCGCCTGGCGGCACGCCGCATGGTGCACCAGCGTTTCCAGGGGAACGCCCGGAAAGGTGAAGACCGCCGGGTTGAGCGGATCGCTTTTGCCCCCCTGGCCGCCGCTGAAAACGGTCTGAAGCTCCTCGTGGGTGCCGAAAAACACACAGGAGACGCCGGCGGCGGCAAGGCCGGAAAGCAGGTTCACCGACTCGTTGCTCATCTCGTAGGGGTTGGTCGCCATGCGGAACGACCGCGCCGCCAGCGCCACATGGCCCGGCGCGGCCGCGGCGAGGCGCAGCAGCCTGTCCGTGTCGATGGAGGGCTGCCTCATCAGCCCAATCGAGCCGCCCGCCCGCATCGTGTGGCCAGCGATCAGCGCCAGCGCCAAATCCTGCTCCTCGCGGTGCTCGGCCGTCACGCCGATGCTGACGCCGCCCGTGAGCAGTTCGGCGGCGTCCTCCGCCCACCTGTGCGCCTCCTCCGGCGCGGCGGCGCCCTCCGCCCAGGGAAACACCGGCGCGAGCGCCTCCTCCACCTTCGCGTAGAGCGCGCGGACCGCCTCCTCGTCCCTGGCGGCTGAAACCGGCGGGCAGATGGCGTCCGCCGTGAGTTTGATCTGTTCCAGGTGCGCCCGGAACGCGCCCTGGTGGACCCCCATGAAATCACGGGGGCCGAAGCTCCTGCTGAAGCAGAGGCCGCCGGCGCCGGCCGGGCCGCCGGTCCAGTGCCAGGCCCGGCCCAGCGCGGAAGCCGCCGAGAGGATCGTGTCCACCGGCACCAGCTTCTGCGCCGGGCGCAGGGCCACCCCCATGAACACACCCTCTGCCGCATCCTCCCGGAGAACGGCCTCCACCCCCTCGCGGGCGGTGAAGGTCATCTTTGCGGGGATGCGCCCCGTCTCCTCAAGCGGCTCGCCCTCCAGCGTGCAAACAGGCTCCCCCAGTTCGGGCCACAACTGGGCGACCAGCCGGGCCGCCTGCTGAATCAACTCCGGGCTTGTCCCGTCCGGGTAAATCCTGCGTCCGCCTATGGTCATGTCCGCCATGTTGTGCGCCTCCTGTTCGCCCGGTGCCGGGCCGCTGCACATGCACCCAGCAAATCGCAGGCCAGACTTAGGCAACTTCCACAAGTTGCTGGTTTGCTTGGTTTTATAGAGCCAGCCCGCCGGGATGGGTTTCGCCGGAAGGTTGGGTTTTTCCACTTGCCCGAAAGGAAAGGTTGGGTTTATGATGGTTGCGGTTCAAAATCCCCGCGGGTGAGAAAGGCGCGCCATGCTGCTGATTAAAGTGTCCCCCGACGACACGCGCGTGTTCGACGTGAACCCCGGCCATCCCGGCGGACTGTTGGGCGGGCAGCAATGCGTTTTTGTGGGCTCCAACCCTTCGGTGCTCGAAATCCTCGGGAACAACCCCTCCTTCAGGCATCACGGGGAAAAGCACGACCACAAAAGCATGGCCTCCTATCTGCTGCCGCGCGGCGGGGACGGCGGCGCCGGGGTTCACACGCTCCTCACAAACTACACCTCCCTGATGCGCCTGATAAGGCAGGGCCTGGCCCCCCTGCTAAAGAGCGCGGAAGCCAGGAACTGGCCCGTGTCGATGCTTGTGGGAATTCCGGCCGACCTTTTCGGCCAGTTTCTGCGGCATTTGTCCGGCAATGAACCCATGCCGGCGCCCAACCCTCCGGAGGGGGATGATGCGGCGGCAAGCATGCTCAGGCAGCTGGACCATGTCGTGGTGGATGAATCGCTGAGAAAAAAATTTCTCGGCAACTCCCCCCGCGCCGAAATCGCACGAAAACTGATCATGATCGCCTCGGAAAACACGGAGCCGGTGCTAATCCAGGGAGACACGGGCACCGGAAAGGAAATCGCCGCGCGGGCCATCCACGAGCTTAGGCACAAGGAAACAAAGAATTTCTCCCCGGTCAACTGCGGAGCCATCACCGAATCCCTTTTCGAGTCCGAGCTTTTCGGGTATGTGCCGGGCGCTTTCACCAATGCCCTGAAGGACGGAAAGATCGGGCTTTGGCAAAGCGCCAACAACGGAACCCTGTTCCTGGACGAAATCGCGGACCTGCCCCTCAATTGCCAGGTGAAAGTGCTGCGGGCAATCCAGCAGGGGGAAATCCGTCCCGTGGGTGGGAAGGAAAATGTGAAGGTCAACGCCCGGATCATCGCGGCGTCAAGCAGGAATCTGGCGGAAATGGTCGAAACCGGCGAATTCCGGGAAGACCTGTTTTACCGTATTTGCCAGCAGGTAATCCGCACGGTCCCGCTGGAGGATCAGCCCGGGGAGGCGGTCGCCGAAATTGTCCGGCACATTTGGGAATCAACAGCCAGGGACGGCGCCGTGCTGGACGAGTCCGCGGTGCGCATGCTTGCGGCGCGCCGCTGGCACGGCAATTACCGGCAGTTGAAAAATGTCCTCAGGGCCCTTGCGATTTATTCAAGGGGGCGGCGCATCACCCCGGCAAACGTGCGCGAGGTGCTGAACTACATGGGACTGGACGGCGTGAGGGCGCCGGAGGGGCGCAACACCCAAAGCATCGCCGGAACCATCCACCGCATAGACTCGCTCCGCCACCTGCGCCGCGCCGCGGAGATAATTTACATGATCCAGGGCGCGCTGGCCCCCCTGAAAAAACGCGCGGGCCAGCCCCCCGCCGATTTGGAATGGACCCTTAGGCGCCATCTCGCCGACCTTTCCTTCCTGCTGCGGGAACCGCTCAATTTCCACAGCGGGGCGGCGCGCAGGGCCGCGGAGGACGCGGGGGAAAAAACGTCAGAATTTCTGGAGGTGCTGGCCGGCGCCCCCAGGAAGGCCGGCGAGGCGTGCAGGACCGCGCTGCTCCCCGCGCTGGACGCCGCGCTGGAAACCCTCGCCGAGGAGATTGACCGCCTGTGAACCCGCCGCGACGCTTGCTTCCCCCCGCAAAACACCCTATCATGCACCGCAAACAACCGCTTATAACCCTGGAAATCAGCCCATGAAGCACCCTTTCCCCGTGCCCGCCGTAAGGGCAATCGTGACGAATCCGGCCGGATGCGTGCTGCTGCTGCGCCGCGCCGAAAACTCCGCGGGCGGCGGGCGCTGGTGCCTGCCCGGCGGCAAGGTGGACTACGGCGACACGGTGGAGCAGGCCCTCGAAAAGGAGCTCCTCCAGGAAACCGGACTGCGGTGCCTGTCACGGTGCTTTCTCTTCTACCAGGACAGCCCGCCCCTGGAACCGGAAGGCATGCACTGCCTCAACCTCTATTTCTCCTGCGAAACGGAGGGGGACGTGGTGATAAACGGGGAATCCTCCGGCTTCGCCTGGGTCCCCATGGACGGCCTCGCCCGGTACGACATCGTCTTCGGCCATGACGCGGGGCTGGAACGGTACGCACTCCTTTCCCCGGCCGAGGGAAGCCCGCGGTAAACCGCGCTTGACGCGCGGGAAAAGCGCCTCTACAATGACCCCCGCGCGGCGGATGCGTCCACCGGCGGAGCCGCGGGGTGTGCGGGCGGCCCGTTTAACGGAAAACGGGCGGCGGCCATCCCGGACGGGTTCCCCGAAAACACAAAGGGTCCGGCAATGGGTCAACGGCTTCTTGGCAGGCGTGAGTTCATCAAGAGGGGTCTCGCCGCCTCCGCCGCATTCGGTATTCCAACGATAGTTCCCAACACCGTCTTCGGGGCGGACGCGCCGGGCAACCGCGTCAATGTGGGGCTCATCGGCTGCGGCAACATCGGCAACTACCACAAGAACTGGCTCGTCCAGTGGGACGACGTGCGCATTGTCGCCGTGTGCGACGCGTACAAGAGCCGCGCCGCCGCCATGGCGGAGGAGCTCAACCGCAAATACGGCCCCGGCACCACAAGGGTCTGCGAAGATTTCCGCGGGGTGCTCTCCGCCGCCGATGTGGATGCGATTTGCATCGGCACCCACGACAACTGGCACACCCCCCTTGCCATCGCCGCCGCCCGCGCGGGCAAGGACATCTACTGCCAGAAACCGCTCACGCTGGACCTGGAACAGACTAAACTGCTCCGGGAGGCCGTGAACGGCAACGGGCGCATATTCCAGTTCGGCACCCAGTACCGCTCCGAGTCCCTCTACCCGAAAATGGTGGAGCTGGTGCGCAACGGGTACATCGGTGAGCTGCAACGGATCGACGTCTGGTGCCGCAACGTGAAAAACGACACAAAGCAGTACCACACCCCGCCCTACGGCTCCACCGAGGAAATCCCCGTGCCCGACGACCTCGACTTCGACATGTGGCAGGGCCCCGCGCCCATGGTGCCCTACACCGCGGACCGATGCACCCCCTGGGGCGGCTACCACTGCCCCGAAACCTCCCTCGGCTTCGTGGCCGGCTGCGCCGTCCACCCCCTCGGCGTCGCCCAGTGGGGCAACAAAAGCGACCACACCAGCCCAATCCGCTACGAGGGGACCGGCTCCGTGCCCACCGAGGGCATCTTCCGCACCCTCGAGCGCTGGGACGTCATGTGCGACTACGAAAACGGCGTGAAGCTCCACATGATGGACATGCACACCGCCAAGGACGTCGTCCGGCAGTATTACAAGGAGAAATGGAACGACGGCGACGGCGTCGTCTTCCACGGGACCGAGGGATGGATTGGCGACTTCAAATTCGGCTCCTTCCACGCGAGCAACCAGAAACTGTGGAAGGAGGAGCTCAAACCCGGCGCCGAGCGCGTCTACGAGTCCAAGGGCCACGTCCGCAACTTCATCGACTGCGTGAAATCCCGCAAAGAAACCGTCTGCCCCGTCGAAATGGCCATCCGCTGCGACACCATCTCCCACATGGTCAACACCGCCGCGCAAACCGGGCGGGTCATCAACTGGGATCCCAAAGCCGAGCAGATTGTGGGGGACCCCGAAGCCGCCAAAATGCTCACCCGGCCCTTCCGCGAAAAATGGCGCATCTGGTAGGCCCCCGGCCCCGCCTTTTCTACGCCGCCACCCAGTCCGCGCACAGGAGTTCCGCCTGCATGAGGACGGTTTTGACCGCCTCCTCCTGCAGGTCCGGGGGATAGCCGTACTTGTTCAGGATGCGCTTGACCATCACCCGGATCTTGGCGCGGGCGCTCTCCCGCAGGGTCCAGTCGATGGTCACACTGTTCCGCACCTGCGTGATCAGCTCCGCCGCGATCACCTTCAGCTTGTCGTCGCCCATCGCCTCGATGGCCGATCCGTTTGAGGCCAGCGCGTCGTAAAACGCCACCTCGTCGTCCGTCAGGCCCAGATTCTCCCCGCGCTTTCCGGCCGCGTCCAGTTGTTTGGCCAGCTTGATCAGCTCCTCGATGACCTCCTGCGTGGCGATGGCGCGGTTGTGGTAGGCGTTGAGCGTCTTCTGGAGCTTCTCGCTGAAGAGCTGCGACTGCACCAGGTTGTGTTTGGCGCGCAGTTTCAACTCGTCCTTCAGCAGCTTCGCCAGCAGTTCGGCGGCCACATTCTTGTGCCTCAGCCCGCGCACCTCGGCGAGGAACTGGTCCGACAGGATGCTGATGTCCGGCCTGGGCAGCCCGGCGGCGGTGAACACGTCGATCACCTGCCCGTCGGTCGTGATGGCCTTCGACACCAGTTGGCGGATGGCCGCGTCCAGCTGCTCGGGCGTTTTGGCCCCGCCGATGGTCTTCTTGTTCAGCGTGGCCTGCAGTGCCTGGAAGAAGGAGATGTCGTCCCGGATTTCCTCGGCCTCGTCCGACGCGGCGCAAAGGGCGAAGGCGCGGGACAGGTCGGTCACCACCTGCGCGAAGCGCGCCATGCCGTTCTCCTGCTCAAGGATGCGCTCCTGCCCGGCGGGGAGCAGCGCCAGCCGCTCGGCGGGCGTGCCGTCGCGCCATTTTCCCCAGTCGAGCCCGTGCAGCATGTCGCGGGCCACCCCGTGCTTCTCCAGCATCACGGCCACGGCCTGCCCCGTGTCATGGGCCGGGCTGCCCTTGCCGCCGCTCTCGGTGTACACGGCCAGCGCCTGCTTGAGCTGGTCCGCCAGCCCCAGATAGTCCACCACCAGCCCGCCCGGCTTGTCCCGGAACACCCGGTTCACCCGCGCGATGGCCTGCATCAGCCCGTGGCCGCGCATCGGCTTGTCGGCGTACATCGTGTGCAGGCACGGCGCGTCGAAGCCCGTCAGCCACATGTCGCGCACGATGACGATGCGGAAGGGGTCCCTGCTGTCCTTGAACCGGGTCGCCAGCCTGCGCCGCCGCTCCTTGTTGCGGATGTGCCGCTGCCATTCCGGGCCGTCGTCCGCGCCGCCCGTCATCACCACCTTCGCCACGCAGTCCCCCCCCCTCTCCGCCTCCGGGTCGTCGTCCTTGTCGCCCGCCCACTCCGGCCGCAGTTTGACGACCGCCTCGTAAAAGTCCACGCAGATGCGGCGGCTCATGCACACCACCATCGCCTTGCCGTCCATCGCCCCCCACCGCCGCTCAAAATGCGCCACAAAGTCGGCGGCGATCAGCGCGACGCGCTTCGGGTCGCCCACCAGCGCCTCCAGCGCCGCCCACTTGGTCTTCAGGCTGTCCTTCCGCGACTGCTCCTCGCCCTCGGTGATCTCGTCGAATTCCGCGTCAATCCCCGGCAGCGCCGCCGCGTTCAGCCCCAGCCTGGCGATGCGGCTCTCATAGTAGATCGGCACCGTGGCCTTGTCGGCCACCGCCCGCTGGATGTCGTAAATGCTGATGTACTCGCCGAACACCGCCCGCGTGTTCGCGTCCGTCTTCTCGATGGGCGTGCCCGTGAACCCGATGAACGACGCGTTCGGCAGCGCGTCCCGCATGTGCCGCGCCAGCCCGTCAATCAGGTCATACTGGCTACGGTGCGCCTCGTCCGTGATGACCACGATGTTCCGCCGTCCGCTCAGCGACGGGTTGCGCTCCCCCTTCTCCGGCAGGAACTTCTGGATCGTCGTGAACACCACCCCGCCGCTCGCCACCGCCAGCAGCTCCCGCAGGTGCTCCCGGCCCGCCGCCTGCACGGGCGTCTGGCCCAGTAGCTCATGGCACCGCTGGAACTGGCCGAAAAGCTGGTCGTCCAGGTCGTTCCGGTCCGTCAGCACCACCAGCGTCGGGTTCTGCATCAGCGGGTGGCGGATCACCCGCGCCGCGTAAAACAGCATGGAAAAACTCTTGCCGCTCCCCTGCGTGTGCCAAACCACGCCCGCCCGCCGGTCGCCCGGCCTGCCGTGGCGCATCCGGCCCGCCCAATACCCGCCCTCCTCCTCCCTCGCCGCTCCACCGCCGGCCATGCCGCTGGCCCGCAGCGTCTCCTCCACCGCCACGTTCACCGCGTGGAACTGGTGGTAGCCCGCGATAATCTTGTGCGGCTCCCCGCTGTCCGGATCGTCCTCAAAAACGATGAAATGCTGGAGCAGGTCCAGAAAGCGCTTCGGCTCGAAAACCCCGCGCGCCAGCGTCTCCAGCTCCAGCGCCGAATCCGGCGCGTCCTCCCCGTCAACCGTCCGCCACACCTTGAACCATTCCTGGCTCGCCGTCAGCGACCCCATCCGCGCCTGCAAGCCGTCGCTCACCACCAGCACCGCGTTGTACTGAAGCAGCGCCGGAATCTCCGCCTTGTACGTCTGAAGCTGCGCGTGGGCGCCCCACACCGTCGCGTTCTCGTCCGCCGCGTTCTTCAGCTCGATCAGCCCCAGCGGCAGCCCGTTCACAAACACCACGATGTCAGGCCGCCGGTTCTGCTGCCCCTGCACCACCGTGAACTGGTTCACCGCCAGCCAGTCGTTCATGGGCGCATGGTCAAAATCCACCAGCCGCGCATGATCCCCCGCGATGGACCCGTCCGCCCGCGGATACTCCACCGCCACCCCGTCCCGCAGCATCCGGTGGAAAATGCGGTTCGTCTGCACCAGCGAAGGCGTCGCCACCCGCAGCACCCTCCGCAGCGCCTCCTCCCGCGCCTCCTCCGGCATGGCCGGGTTCAGCCGGTAAATGGCGTCCCGCAGCCGCCCCTCCAGCACCACCTCGCCAAAGGACGCCCGCTCCGCAAACAGCTCGCCGGGGGCCATCTGCGGGCCGTGGCCCACTGCATAGCCCAGCCCGCCAAACCAGCCCAGCGCGGCCTCTTCGACCATGGATTCGGTGAACTGGCTCATGCGTCACCCCTCCTCTGTGTGCGGGTCCGGTGAAGACGCTCCGTGAAGCCGCCCTCCTTCCCGAAGGTGTCCGCCTGGGCGCTGAGCTGGCGGTCAAGCAAAGCGCAGGCCACCCCGATGAGCACCAGCACCGCATTGGCGGCGGCTTCGGCGTGGCGGTGTTTTATGGACGGTATGGACGGGATGGACGGTATGGACAGAGCAGGAGCTTCGCCGTTGGGGTTGGCGGTGGGGCTTGCGGCATGCGCAGGGGCCGCACTGTTGCCTAGGCTTGGGGTTTGCGCCGGGGGCACGCTGTCGCCGGGGCGTGGGGACTGCACCGGGGCCGCGCTGTTGCCGGGGCTTGGGGACTGCGCCGGGGCCGCGCTGTTGTCGGGGCTTGGGGGCTGCGCAGGGGGCACGCTGTCGCCGGGGCTTGGGGGCTGCGCAGGGGCCGCGCTGTTGCCTAGGCTTGGGGTATGCGCAGGGGCCGCACTGTTGCCTAGGCTTGGGGTTTGCGCCGGGGCCGCGCTGTCGCCGGGGCGTGGGGGCTGCGCCGGGGGCGCGCTGTCGCCGGGGCGTGGGGGCTGCGCCGGGGGCGCGCTGTCGCCGGGGC
>JADHEF010000695.1_pt1 | contig 29980 bp, 22 predicted proteins | sample 8952391 | NCBI WGS metagenome assembly JADHEF01 (sample SAMN16124439, study PRJNA663245) | bioreactor sludge metagenome | isolation source: sludge (nitrite) | place: India:Bengaluru | collected 2019-02-28 | reverse complement strand
GCTGGGAATGAAGGGGATGGACGAAATGGACGGGATGGACGGGATGGACGGAAGAGGGGGGCAGGAAGGGATTGGCCACAAGGGGCACAAGGAGCACAAAAGAAAACAAAGAAGAGGGGAAGAGAAGAGGATAACCACGGAAGGGACGGAATAGACGGAAAAGGGAAGAAGAGGGGAAGAAGAGATTGGCCACAAGGGGCACAAGGCGCACAAAAGAAAACAAAGAAGAGGGAAGAGAAGAGGGGGCGCGCGAAGGCGCGGAGAACGCGAAGGAGGAGGAAGAACTTGAACCACGGAAGGGACGGAATGGACGGAAGAGGAGGGAAGGAAGAGATTAACCACAAAGGGCACAAAAAACACAAAGAAAACAAAAAAGAGAGGAAGAGAAGAGAAGAGAAGAGAAGAGAGCGCACGCGAAGGCGCGGAGAACGCGAAGGAGGAGGAAGAAAAGATACCTCACGCAAAGGGGCAGATAAGGAGGAGGTTCAAGGGGTTTTGCGGGGGGGGCGGCGCTTGGGTTTGGGCTTGGGTTCGGGGGGGGCGACGCTTTCCTGGACCATTTCGCGGACGGCGCGTACCTGGCGGACGAGCAGTTCTTCGGGGATTTCGGCGAGGAAACGGCTGGGCTTGCACATGCGTTCGCGGCCGTGGCGGGTGCGCGAGAGGGCCTCGAAGAGGGTGACGTGCCGTTTGCCGCGGGTGAGGGCGACGTAGAAGAGGCGGCGCTCCTCGTCGAGGGTGCCCTCGGTGAGGCTGCGCTCGTGGGGGAGGGAGCCGTCCTCCAGGCCCACGATGAAGACGAAGGGGAATTCGAGGCCCTTGGCACTGTGGATGGTCATGAGGGACACGGCGTCCCGTTTCACGTCCGTTTTTGACTCGAACTGGGCGTCACTGTTGAGGTGGGTGACGTCGAGGAAGGAGTTCAGCGTCGGGAAGTCGTTGTCGGCGACGTACATGGCGAGGGCGCCGATGACGGCCTCCACGTTTTGGGCGCGGGACTCGTACTGTTCGGGGGTGCGGCTGTTGCGCTGGAGCTCGCCGAGGTAGTCGATGTCGCGGACCATGTCGCGGGCGATGACGTCGAGGGGGGCGTCGTTGTCGCGGAAGCGCTTGCGGTAGTGCTGGAGCACGCCGAGGAACTGGCGGATGCCGTGCTCGGTGTTTTTGGGGGCCATGCCGCGCTCGAGGACGGCGGCCATGGCCATGCCGAGGGACTTGCCCTCGGTGCGGCAGATGTCGTGGGCCAGGTGCATGGTGCCGTCGCCGATGCCGCGCCGGGGCACGTTCACGACGCGCAGGAAGGCGGCCTCGTCGCGGGGGTTGGCGATGATTTTCAGGTAGGAGATGATGTCCTTCACCTCGGCGCGCTCGAAGAAGTCCTGGCCGCCGAAGACCTGGTAGGGGATTCCCTCCTGGCGCAGCGCCAGCTCGAAGGGGCGCGACTGGAGGTTGGAGCGGTAGAGGATGGCGAAGTCGGAAAAGGCCGCGCCGGCCTTCTGGCGGATGTGGCGGAGCCAATTGACCGCCTCGCGGGCCTCGTCCTCCTCGTCGCCCACCACGAAATGGTCGATGGCCCGGCCTTTGCCCAGGGAGGACCACAGTTTCTTCTCGCGGCGGGTGGTGTTGTTTCCGATGACATGGTTGGCCGCGGCCAGGATGGTTTCGGTGGACCGGTAGTTCTGGTCCAGGGTGATCACCCTCGCCTCGGGGAAGTCGCGCTCGAATTCGAGGATGTTGCGCACGTCGGCGCCGCGCCAGCCGTAGATGGACTGGTCGTCGTCGCCGACCACGCAGAGGTTGTGGTGCTTGTCCACCAGCGCGCGGAGCAGGCGGTACTGGACGGCGTTGGTGTCCTGGTACTCGTCCACCATGACGTAGCGGAAATGCTTCTGCGCGGCGGCGAGGAGGCCGGGATGCTCCGCCCAGAGGCGCAGGGTGAGGGTGAGCAGGTCGTCGAAGTCGAGGCTGTTCGCGGCGCGGAGGGCGGACTCGTACTTTGCGTAGACCTCGGTCATGTACTGCCGGTATTTCTCCTCGGTGGCGTTTTTGGCGGGCTTGTCCCGGAGGGTTTCGGGGGTCTCCCCGGTGTTTTTCGCCAGGCTGATGGCGGCCTGGAAGGTGCCGGGGTCGAAACTTTCGCCCTGCGCGCCCAGCTCCTCCGTGACCCGGCGCAGCAGGGTGCGGCTGTCGCCCTCGCCGCTGATGGTGAAGTTGGACCGGTAGCCCAGGTGGCTGATGTGGCGGCGGAGCACCTGGAGGCAGAAGGCATGGAAGGTGGAAATGGTGATTTCCCTCGCCGCCGCGCTTCCCGTCAGATCCGCCACGCGCTCGCGCATTTCCGCCGCGGCCTTGTTGGTGAAGGTGACGGCGAGGAGGTTGCAGGGGTCCGCGAGGCCGGACCCGATGATGTGGGCGATGCGCCGGGTGATGACCCGGGTTTTGCCGCTGCCGGCCCCGGCGAGGACCAGCACCGGCCCCCCGGTGCATTCGACCGCCGCGCGCTGGGGCGGATTGAGCCCGTCCAAAAACCGTGTATGGGAAGACAAAGCGAAAGCGCTCCGTGAAAAGGCCCTTTGGAAACCGCGCAGCGGTGCGCGCGCGGCGGGGGCATTGTAGCAACTCCCGGCGGCTTTGTGCCAAAATTGCGGCCCCACATGTTGCGGGGGGCTTGCCAGCCGCCCCCAACCTTGGTATACTGTTGACAATTTGACGGGTTTGAACTGCATGGAAGCGGATCTGACGACTCCCATGATCAGACGTAAACGACTGAGCCGGCTTGGGGGGGCCGTGGCGCTGACCCTGTCTGCGGCGTTTGCCGCGACGGCTTGGGCGTCACCGCACGCCTCCACGGACAAGGCCGTCCGCACGGCACCCCGCATCCAGTTGGCGGAAAAGTCACGGGGGCGCACGCTGCACCAGTTCCAGGACAAGAACGGCACGATGACCTTCACCAACCGCCCCGACAAGTACAAGAAGCGGGACGATTTTGTGGAGATCAACGTCAAATACGAGCGCATTCCCCTGCCGCCCAAGTACAAGCCCACGCCGAAGGCCGTGCCCAAGGTGGTGACCGACTCGAGCGTCAAGGAAATCGTGAGCCGCTACGCCACCATCTACGGGCTGGACGAGTCGCTGATTTACGCGGTGATCCACGCGGAAAGCGCCTTCAACCCCAACGCGGTGTCCCCGGCGGGGGCGCGCGGGCTGATGCAGCTCATGCCCGGCACGGCGGCGGAGATGGGGGTGACGGACATTTTCGACCCCACCCAGAACATCGCGGGCGGCACCCAGTACCTTGCCAAGATGATGGAGCTGTTCAACGACAAGCAGCTGGCGCTGGCGGCGTACAACGCGGGGCCGGAGAATGTGAAGAAGTACAAGGGCATCCCGCCCTTCGAGGAGACGGTCAACTACGTCAAGATTGTCTCCGCCTATGACGCCGCGTACAGCAAGGGCGGAGCCGTGCCCCATGTGCGCGTGGCCGGGGTGTCGCCGAAAGTGCGGATACACCGCGCCACAACCACGGCGCGGGGATCCTACACGGTGTATTTCCACAGCGGGCTGACCCAGCCCGCCGACAAGGTGGTGGACAAGGAGCCGTACTGGTTCATCGAATTCGCCAACCGCTCCTATCCCGTGCGCAAGGATTTGGTGAAGTCCATCGAAAAGTCGGCCGCATAGGCACGGTCCGGCACGGAGTTGGGGATGGCCATGGGACGATTCACGCCTGTTTTTGAGGGGGAACTGCCGCCGGGCAGCGCGCCGGAGGGTTTTCTGGACGAAATCGCCCGGCGTGCGGGGGAAAACCGCCTTCTTCCGCTCACGCCCGCGTTCCGCAACCGCTACCGGGTGGCGGGGCGCGACGGAAACCGCATCCGCGTGGTGGCGGACTCCTTCCAGAGCACCCTGGCGGTGGGGTTGAACGACATCACCTTGGAACGCCGCGACGATGGATCCGTCCATTACCGTGTTTCCTATTACCGGTGGGTGCAGTACTGCCTGTTCATGTGGCTGCCGGCGCTGCTGGTGCTGGGGGTGCCGCTGTTTGTGCCGCAGGCGGCGGAATGGGCGCGGCAGACGCCCGCGGGCGCGCTGGCCGTCGGGGCCTATGTGGTGCTGTTCACCCTCGGCTGGCCTTTCGCGCTTGCTGCCATGCAAAAACCCGCGGCGCGCCGGGTGCTTTTGCGGGTGCTGAACGACGCGTGCGTGTCCGGCGGTGCGGCGTCGGACGGGCGGGTTTGGCCCGCGCCCGCCGGACAGGCCCGGGGCTTTGAGTACAAGTCGGCGGCAACCTTCCTGGGCCTGCCGCTGGTGCATGTGGCCGTCGGCCCGAAGGACGGACGGCCCCGCTCCGTTGCGCGCGGGGTCATTGCCGTGGGGGATGTCGCCTTTGGTTTGGCCTTTGCTGCGGGCGGCGTTGCCGTGGGGGGCGTGGCGGTGGGCGGCATGGCGGCGGGGTTGGCTGCCTTTGGCGGCTGCGCCGTGGGCGGCATTGCGGTGGGGGGCGCGGCCTTTGGCGGGATTGCGGTGGGCGGACTCGCCATGGGCGGACTGGCCAACGGCGGGTTGGCGGTGGGGTATTACGCCAACGGCGGGCTGGCGGCGGGCGTCCATGCCACGGGCGGATCGGTCATTCCCCTGGGAAAATAGGCGGAAGGGCGGGGATCAGTTCTCTTCTGTGCGGGTCCAGTCGCTGTCGCGGCCCCGCACCACCACGCGGCGCACCCCCTCCGGGGACACGTTGACCACCACGTAATTGAAGGCCTGTCCCTCCTTGGCGAGGCGTCCGCTCAGCGGCGCGCCTCCGCCCGCGGTCAGGGTGTAGCGCACCCCGTCGAGCACGGTGGTGGCGTAGCCGTGGATGTGGGCCATGAACACCTCGTCCACGCCGTGCCTGCGCATGAGGGCGTGGAATTCCGCCGCATTTTCCCTGAACCCGCGCCTGCGCGAGTCGGAGACGAAGGTTTCCTCGAAGAAGGCCGGGGGGATGTGGAGGAAGACGAAGCGACGCCCTGCGCCGGGGCGGCCCAGCTCGCGGTCCAGCCAGTCGAGGTCGTCCCGCGTGACCCGTTTGCGCCCGCTGTTGTTGAACCCCGCGAAGCGGCACCCGCCGAAGTCGAGGCAGAAGCGGTCGCCGCCGTAGAGGGCCTTGAAGGCGGAGAAGTCGCGGCGCACGCCCCGGTCATGGTTGCCCGGCACGCAGAACATGGGCGCGGGGTCGGTGATGCCGAGGAGGGCCACATGGTTGCGCAGAAACTCCCAGGGGGTGCCGCCGCGCACGATGTCGCCGGTGTGGAAGATCACGGCGGGCGACTCGCCCGCGGCGCGGCGGTACACCTCGCGGGCGACGCGCACCACGTTGCGCGTGTCGCCCAGCACGACAAAGCGGAAGGCGTCCGGATCGCCCAGGCGCTGCTTCAGCGCGGCCGTCATGGCGTCGAAGCCGCGCGTTTCCCGCGCCTGGACGAGCTTCTTCAGGCCGAAGCCCGCCGCGACCCATTTCACGGTGAAGAGCAGCGCGAGCGCGGCGGCCAGCAGCGCGGCCACCAGCAGCGCCGCCGACGCCCCGGCGCGCCATGCGAGCAGCGCCAGCGCGGCGGCGACAACCAGCCAGAATATCTTTTTCTTGCGCATGATGTGACGGCAATTCCCGTGGTTGCGGCGCGGTCAGGCCCGTTTGACCCGGGGGCCCTTGGGGGTGTCCTCGATGACCCATCCGGCGGCGAGCACCTCGTCGCGCAGGCGGTCGGCCCCGGCGAAGTCGCGGTCGCGCCGCGCCTGCTGGCGGGCGTTCACCTTGTCGAGGATTTCGCGGGGCGCCTCGTCGCCGGTGGGCGGCGCGAAGATGCCCGTGACCGCGTCGAGCCGGTCCAGCAGGGCCAGCGCGTTTTTCGCGCCCTCCGCGCCCGCTGCGCCCTCGTCCAGCGCCTTGTTCACGTCGCGGATGAAGTTGAACACCGCGCCCAGCGCGCCGGAGATGTTCAGGTCGTCGTCCATCTCCGCCTCGAACTCCGCCGCGCACTTCGCGCACAGGTCCGCCAGGTCGCCGCCGTCCCCGCGCGCCTCGCCGAGGCGGATGCGGAAGTCGCGGATGCGGTTCAGCGCCTGCTTCGCCGCGTCGAGGGCATCGAAGGAGAAGTTGTTCGGCTGGCGGTAGTGCGTGGCGATGAGCACCCAGCGGATGGCCAGGGGGGCCGCACCCTTTTCGAGGAGGTCGCGCAGGGTGAAGAAGTTGCCCAAGCTCTTGGACATCTTGCGCCCCTCCACCACCAGGTGGGCGCAGTGCAGCCAGTAGTTCACAAAGCCCCGGCCCGTGGCGCACACGGACTGGGCGATTTCGTTCTCGTGGTGCGGGAAGATGTTGTCCACGCCGCCGCAGTGGATGTCGAAGTGCGGGCCGAGGTACTTCATGCTCATGGCGCTGCACTCGATGTGCCAGCCGGGGCGGCCCCTGCCCAGCTCCGTCTCCCAGAACACGTCGCCGTCGTCCGCATCCCAGGCCTTCCACAGCGCGAAGTCCCGCGCCTCCTCGGCGTCGTACTCGTCCGCGTCCACCCGGCCGCTCGCGCCGCTCTGGAGCCGGTCCAGGTCCATGTGGCCCAGCCGCCCGTATTCGGGGAAGCTGCTGATGCGGAAATAGATGCTGCCCTTGTCCTCGTAGGTGTGGCCCCTGTCGCGGAGGGTCTTGATCATTTCAATCATCTCGGGGATGTGGTCCGTCGCCGCCGGATACACGTCGGCGGGGCGGATGCCCAGGGTGCGCACGTCCTCGAAAAAGGCGGCGGCGTACTTCGCCGTGATTTCCCTCAGCGGGCGGCCCGTCTCGCGGCAGGTGCGGATCAGCTTGTCCTCCACATCGGTCAGGTTCATGATGTGGCGCACCTTGAGGCCCTTGAACTCCAGGTAACGGCGGAGCAGATCCTCGAAGACATAGGCCCGGAAGTTGCCGATGTGGGCGAAGTTGTAGATGGTCGGGCCGCAGGTGTACAGCCCCGCCTCGCCGGGAGTGAGGGGCGTGAAGGCCTCTTTTTTCCGCGTCAATGTGTTCTGGAAAACCAGTGCCATGTCTCATGTCTCCGCGTGTGTGCGGGCCCCCTTGGCGCGCCGCCGCCGGGGTCCGTTCCAGCCCAAAAGGGTACCACACGCCGGGGGGCGTTGTCATTGGAAGGGAATCGGTTTCCGCCCCAAAGAACGGCACACAGCAAGTAGCGGACAGACAAAATAACAGGATAGAACCAATTCCTGAAAAAGGCCAAAGCGCTGCTGTGTGCATCCCTCAGCGAGTTGTCGTCCCGTGGCTTTTAACTCCTCAGCCGGGCCAATCCGGTTGCCTACCACAACTCTTACCTCCGCCTTTCTTGGCAGAGAAAATGCGCAAAATAGCCTGAATATATTCCGGAATATTTTTTCTTGATTTTGCGCATCTGATTGTGTATAATGCTGATGTTGAAAGCGTTACACACCACGGAGATTATATGATGTTTTCAGAGAAAGACGCACAAACCCTTCTGGAACCATACCACGCTGTCTTGTTTCGGATCGTGACCACTGCCTGGAGAAAATGGCACGAGATGCGTGACCATTTTGATGAACCCTACACACGCACCATGGCGGTCAATGTACACCAATTCATGACCGAAGCAGCCAAACGTGCGTTTTTAGGACGCCGGGATGTGCGTATTGTTGAAGAGCACGAGACCATCCTGATTTCCTTTGGCAACAATATTTCTGTGCGCCTGAAGAAACTGAACGAACATCTGGGTACCAGCAACTACAAGACGCAGCGGTTGCTGGACCTTGAAGCACAACTGCCTTTGCCGGGGGTGCCTGACGGCGAACGGGTTGTTGTGGGATATCTGCCTGACAATCTAGGGCAGGAAATCGAAGTCCATGTCGTGTACAGCCAAGCCGGTTCGTTTGTCTGGTCGTATGATCTTTCAGATTACGAAGTCGCCGAAGAGATATTCATTGACAGTTCGTTGACACAGAAGCCAGAAGCAGAGTGGACTTTCACTCCCAAGACGGACGAGGGTGTCAAAAGGGAACAGTCAGCATCATAACCCTCGCCAGGAGTACATGCGATGGGAACGGTCAACCCTTACATGATCACTCTGGCACGGGAGTATCGTCAGGTTACTCAAAAAGACCTGTGCCGGGAAGCTGGACTTGTTCAGGGAACTCTTTCAAAGATCGAGAACAGCCAGTTGGTTCCATCAGACCAACAGATAGAGCGTATTGCTCTTGCGTTGGGCTATCCTCCGCAGTTTTTTTGCATGGACGTGGAACACCGCAGTCTTCCGCAACTCTTTTTTCGGAAGTACAACACCACGCAGACCACCGCGAAAACCGTGCATGCGCTGGTCAGCATTCTCCGTGAGCATGCGCGGGTACTTCTGAAATCTGTGAAGATGGAAAACGACAAGATACCACGCGTGGCTCTTGAGGAGTTCTCCGGGAGTGCCGAGCGGCTGGCGTCGGAAATCCGTCTTAGTTGGAACATGAGGCCGGGGCCTGTACCGAACGTCACTGAAGTTCTGGAGAGAGCGGGGGCTCTGATCATCGAGTGTGACTTCGGCACCGACAGGATCACGGGCATCAGCATGCGGGACAATGAACTACCGCCCCTGATCTTCATGAATCACCTGCTGTCGGGGGACCGGTGGAGATTCACGTTGGCCCATGAACTCGGGCACCTCATCATGCACAATCGCTTTCTGACGGACCGCTCGGAAGTGGAACAGGAGGGCCACGATTTTGCATCTGCCTTCCTCATGCCTGCCGCCGATATCAGAGCCCAGTTCACAGGATGGCTCACTCTGGAAAAACTGGCCCGTATGAAGACATTCTGGAAGGTGTCGATGCAAGCCTTGGTTATGCGCGCAGCCAAACTCGGCAAAATCAGCGACAGCCAGAAGAGACGGTGGTTCATACAGCTGGGTCAATTGGGTTATCGCAAGGAAGAACCCATCGACATTCCGAGGGAAGAACCTCGGTCGCTTGTCAGGTTTCACCTAAAACAGTTGGGATATAGTGTGGACGAACTAAGTAGGCTGCTCTGCATCCTGCCCACAGAAGTCCCTAGACTATATCCTGGAGTCAACATATCTGCCTTGGGAGCACCCAAAGGGGAGACTCTCACATTTCCACGTCGATAGAGAGAGTCTGGCAATGGCTTTCCGACTGATCTGCACTGACCACCCGACAAGCGCGGAATGGGCAGACAAACCGGTCGCCCCGCATCCACGATGGATAGCTTTCCACACGTTAGCGACCACTTAAAGGCAGACAGAGGTCCGGCTTTTTTGCTGTTCTTGCGAGATTTGGTCCAATCCCTTGCGCTGCATGGGGTTTTAACATGCCGGTGATGTTCCCGCATCCAGCACCGGGCTTCGCCACATCCATCACCGGCCCAATCCCGAAACGCCGGTTTGCCGCGATTTGCGCAATAAGGTAGGATTTTAAAACGTTTACGCCCCGTGTGGACGGGTTTTCGGGAATCTTTCGGAGGCCCGGCCCGGCAGCAGCCAAAAAGGAATTCCGCGATGATGAAGAAGGCATGTTTGCGCGCCGCCCTGATGCTTGTGTTCCTGGCCCCGGTATGGGCGGTTGGGGACGGGTTTTACATTCCGCCGCACCTGCAGAACGTGACCCCCGACGGGGCGACGCTCATTTGGGAGACGCAGGAGGAGGGTGTCGGGGTGGTGGAGTACGGCACGGACGGGCAGTACGCGCAAAAGGCCGCGGAGGCGGCTCCGGCAAAGCTGCACCGCGTCCGGCTGGCCGGTCTTTCCCCGGACACGGCCTACGCCTACCGGGTCCGCGCGGGCGCGGAGGAGCGGGGTGACACGTTCAAGACCGCACCCGCCGGTGAGCGCCCCATTGTGTTTGCGGTGCTGGGCGACTCGCGCCGCTGGGAGGACCGCTGGCGGGAGCACGGGATCACGGAGCACATGATGCAGTGGGGTCCGGAATTCGTGGTGAACACCGGCGACCTGGTGCTCGACGGGCAGAAGTACAACCTCTGGACGGAGCATTTCCAGCGCTTTTCCGGGTTCAACAGCAAGCTGATGATGGCCGCGGCGCGGGGAAACCATGAGGGCCCCCGCACGGGCGAGCCGGACAAGGACTGGTTTACCCGGTACCACGAACTGCCCGGGAAGGGCGAGCCCTTCAGCGTGTTCGACTGGGGCAACAGCCATTTTGTGCTGATTTCGATGGATTATGTGAACCGGTGCGCGGAGGAGCTGGAGCGGGATCTCGCGGCCAACACGCGCAAGCACACCTTTGTGGTCTTCCACAACCCGGTGTACTGCACGGGGTATTTCGGGCCGGAGGACGCGCGCAAGGAGGACGGCGCGTCCATGGGCGACATCCGCGCGGTGCTGGACAAGTATAACGTGCCGGTGCACCTTGCGGGGCACACGCACATCTACGAGCGGTCGTGGCCGCTGCGCGAAAACAGGCGCGCCGACGGGCGCGGCACCACCTACATCGTCCAGGGCGGCGACATCAACGCCAATTACCCCGACTGGTGGTCCGCCGTGACGGACAACCGCGAAACCCAAAGCAAGCCCACCTACACGGTGTTCTTCTGCCGGGACGACCGGATTGAGCACCGCACCTTTGCCGTGGACACGGCGGCGAAGGGCTTCGCGGAGGTGGACCACCAGATCATCTGGCGCGACGAGGCCGTGCCGAAGGCGGCGCTGGCCGCGCTGGAGGGCGCGGAGGGGGGCAGCCTCGCGGCGGCGGTTGAGGAGCTCGGCGCGATGACGTACGCCCCGGCGGCGCAAAAGCTGGCGGAATACCTGACGAGCCCCGACCCCGCGGTGAAACGGGCCGCAGCCACGGCAATCCGCCGCGCGGGCAGCGCCGACGGCGCGGACGCGTGCATGAAAAGCCTGGGCGACGGCGATCCGCTGGTGGCCCGCGAGGCGGCGCGCGCCCTTGAGATCATGCTGCCGGAGCGCCTGGCGAAGGATGCGGCGGAAAAACTGCTTGACGGGGGGCTCGACGCGAAGGCGCGGGTGTCCCTGGCCGGGGCGCTCCAGTTCCACGGGGAGCCCGGACTCGCCGTCAAGACCTTCATCACCCTGCTGAAGGGGGACGCGCCCGGCGAGGTGCGCCAGCGCGCCGCCTACGCGCTGGCCCATGTGGCGGGGGAAAAGGACGCGCGCGCGCTGGCGGGGCTCTTTGAAAAGGAGGCCGACCCCTACGTGACGATCCGCCTGGCGCTCGCCCTGAACAAGGCCACCGGAAAAACCGTCCGGATTGACGGCAAGGGCGCCCTCGCGAAATCCGCCCCCGGCGAGCGCGGGGAATTCCTCAAGGTGTGGCGGGGGAAATGACCCGCCCCGGCCCCCGGCGGTGTCTCCAGTCACCAGTTAAGTCTTCCGCATGCACGGGGGGAGCATAGTAACGGGATGCTGCCTGTCCGGTATGGAGTGCGGTGGCAGAGCGCAGCGGCGACACCGCTTTGCGGGAGGGACGGGCTTTTGACCGGAGACCGGGGTTTTTGCGCCAACAGGAAAGCGGCGTCGTTGCCGCCGCACTCCACACAAGATTAGCCACAGCGCCTGCAACGCCGCCACCTGTGGGTAATGCTTTCAGCGTTGCAAAGCCTTTTTTCCACATCAACAAGCCCCGTCCGCCTTCACACCTCTTGTCCGGCGGTGTTGAACGGTCCGGGCGGGTGCCGTAGACTGGGGGAAAGGACAAGGGACGAAACGGGTTCCCTTTTCCAACGGAGGACGGTGTCATGCGGGAAGGTTTCAGGAGCGCGGGACCGGTTTCACGGCGGACATTTCTGTGGGGCGCGGCGCTGGCCGCGACGGCGGCGGCGGGGCTGCCCGCCATCGCGCGGGGTGCGGGCCCGAACGAGAAGCTCAACATCGCCATCATCGGCGCGGGCGGGCGCGGCGGCGGCAACCTGGAGTCGGTGGCCTCGGAGAACATCGTGGCGCTCTGCGATGTGAACGGAAAGGCGCTGGCGGCGGCGGCGGCGAAGTTTCCCAAGGCGCGGGTGATCGCCGACTTCCGGAAGCTCTACGACTTCGCCAATGAGTTTGACGCCGTGGTGGTGAGCACCTGCGAGCACACCCACGCCTTCGCCACGCTGCCGGCGCTGCAGCTCGGCAAGCATGTCTACTGCGAGAAGCCGCTCACCCACGACGTGTGGGAGGCGCGGATCATCCGCGAGGCGGCGGAGAAGGCCGGGGTGGCCACGCAGATGGGCACGCAGATCCACGCGGGCGACAACTACCGCCGCGTGGTCGAGCTGGTCCAGACGGGCGCCATCGGCCCGGTGCGCGAGGTGCACGTGTGGGTGGGGCGCGCCTGGGGCTGGCAGTCCAAGGAGGAGGCCGAGCAGGCCGGGGACATCGTGTTTGTGCAGGAGCGGCCCGCCGAGGCGTCGCCGATCCCGGAGGGGCTCGACTGGGATTTGTGGGTGGGGCCCGCGCCCATGCGCCCGTACAACGACGTCTATTTTCCCGGCCCGAAATGGTACCGCTGGTGGGACTTCGGCAACGGCACCATGTCGGACCTCGGCAGCCACTGGATAGACCTGCCCTTCTGGGCGCTCAACCTCAGGGTGCCGCTGACGATCACCCCGGAGGACGGCCCGCCGCCCCATCCGGAGATCGCGCCCGCGTCGATGCGGGTCGCCTATGAATACGGCGCGCGCGGCGACATGCCGCCGCTCCGGCTGACGTGGTACCAGGGGAAATGCAAACCCGCCCTCTGGAACGACAACGCCATCCCGAAGTGGGACAGCGGCGTGCTCTTCGTGGGCGACAAGGGGATGCTGCTGGCGGACTACGGGAAGCACCTGCTGCTGCCCGAGGCGCAGTACAGGGATTTCCAGCCGCCCGCGCCCTTCATCCCCCCGTCCATCGGCCACCACGCCGAGTGGATCCACGCCTGCAAGACCGGCGCGCCCACGACCTGCAACTTCGGGTACGCCGGATGGCTCACCGAGGCCAACCACCTGGGCAACGTGGCCTACCGCGTGGGCAAAAAGCTCGAATGGGACCCGGACACGATGCGCGCGAAAAACGCCCCCGAGGCGGACCCCTTCATCCGGCGCGAGTACCGCGCGGGCTGGAAACTGGTGTAGCGCGGCGGCCTGCGGGCGCCACCCGGCATGGACGCCCCGCAGCGGGTGCGGCGGCCCTGTCATCCCCGCGAAAGCGGGAGGCCATGATCTTTGTCAAAATCCATGGATTCCCGCTTTCGCGGGAATGACAACATGCGGGGCGTTCAACAACCACATCAGGTGCATTGCCGTGACACAGCGGTTTTGGGATGAGCCCCATTTGGAGCATCTCAATATTAATAGGCCCTAGAGCGCAACCGGCAACACCAGCTCAAGGGTGCCGTTCGTGAGGGTGGCCTCGCCGGAGATTTGCCCTTCGGCCCGCTTGAAGCGCAGTGTCCCGCCGGTGAACGGCGCGGCCCCGTCTTTGCCGTCGAGCTGCGTCATCGCCTTTTCGAGGGCGGCCCTGTCCGCGGCGCGCGCGCCGAGCATTTCCACCAACGGCCGGAGCGACGCCGCATTCAACGCAAGGCCCTGCGAAAGATTCACCGCCACCTCGAACGTTTCAAGGTTATTGTCCGCCTGGATGTCCATCGTGCCCGCCAGCGGCCCCGCGAGTTCGGCGGGCAGTGCCAGTCCGAAGAGCGACTGGACCCATTGCGCGGGCGACAGATTTTCCAGGGTGGCCGTCCAACGGGCGGTGAGGGGCGGCTTGTTGTCCGCCCCCTTTTCAACCGTCAGCACGCCGTCCGCGACCCTTGCGGTCAGGGTTTGAACGTAGTTTTTCAGCACGGCCGCGGAGCGGTTGTCGGAACGGCGGGCTGTAAGGAGGGGAACCTCCCCCTTCAACCGGAATTCGACCGGAACCTGCGATGTGGACAAGACCGGTTTGGCCGACGCCTGATATTCCAGCGTGAGCAGCTTGGCGTGCGCCTCCACCTCCACCGAATCCAGGCCCGCCAACGGCGTGGCCGCCACCGCCGCGCGTGCCGGTTCCGGAATCACGGCAAGGAGGTCGTCCCTGGACCACCCCGCGATGCTGACCGTGTTCAGGATATCCGTCATGGGTCCCGACAAGGCGGCGTGAATTTTCTGGCCGCGGTTAAGGGAGGCTTCCAGGGCCAGGTTCAATCCCCCCGGCTGCCCGGTCAGGCTCAGCATTAACGGGCCGTCGTAGAACTCGCGGCCTTTGGCGCCGAGCCGCAGCCCCTCCGCGGCGAGGCTGACCGAAATTTCCGGGACCAGCAGCTTTAACATTTTCAGGTTGGCTTCCGCCGGTCCCTGAATCCGGGTGCCGGAAAGGTCCAGGCGCTTGAACGCGAAGGGCAAAGGCAGCTCGCGCGCGTCCGCCCCGGACAGGTCAACATCCTGAAGCACCGCCTTTTCGAGGTTGACATCGCACTGAACGCCCCCGTCCTTCTTTTCGACGCGCATCACCCCGGCCAGTTCAAGACCGCCGGGAAAGGAGGCCTTCAACGGATCCAGCGCCATGTCCGCGCCGTGTTTCTCCGCATGAATGTCCAGCGTCCCGGCCGCTTTTCGCATGGCGTCCGGCGTTCCCGCCCACCAGAACGCCTCGACATTTTCCCCCTTCAGGTCCGCCGAAAAGTCTTTCCTGCTGTTTATCGAGGCGTCCACGCGCAGCGCGCCGACGCCATAGCCGACCGTACTGCCCTTCCCGGCAAAATTCAGGGAGTCGATCCCGAGGCTCTTGGGGACGAACCTGTCCGCATCCAAACGGCGCGCGCCGCGGGCGGGGCGTCGGGGAGAGGAATCGGGGGATGATGACGCCGCCGCCTTCTCCGCCCCGCGCAATTCGCGCTGCATGTCCAGCGACGCGATGCGCACCGAGGTGATGTTCCGCTTGTCGGGCGCTGAAAGCGCATAGTCGGCTTCGAACCCCGTGACGTCCAGCGACGGAGTCCCGCCCGCCTCCGGGGAACCCTCCGGATATGCGGTCAAACAGTCTATCCTGACCTTGTCGTACAACGACAGGCCGGACAGCGTGACCCGGGCCTTAAGCGCCTTTGACACCGCCGTCCCCACCAGCAGCCGCTGCGGCATGCCCGAGACCAGCAGCCCCGCAACCACGAGGCAGAGAAGCAATGCCGCCACGGCACCGCGCCGCAGCCACCGAACCAGCCAATTTCCACGTTTTGTCTCGCTCACGCCAATGGTTCCCTTTTTGCGGTGGGGTCAGTTTTTTCGGAAGTGCCGGGCCCGGCCTTTGCCGCCCCGGACGTCAAAGCCTATCACATCGGCGGGGGCGCGTTGAAGAAGGCGATTGTTCACAGGCCGGCAGCCGGGGTGCCAGACGAACCCGTCTCGACCGCCGCGCGCGCGGGAGACTGGTATGGCGGGTGGGACGCTGACCGTAAACTTCGAGCTGGATTTCCCGCCGGGCAAGGCCTCCCGCTAAGGCTGTGTGATCGGGTTCAGAACGCGCCCCGATCAACAAAATCACCGTCCCTGATGTACTCGCCGCTGGCCTCCCCGTTTTGACGACCGAAAAGACTTTTCATAAGGCCAGATGCTGGAATGATGGCGGTCGATTTTCGCTATTGATGCCAGTGATTTGAGTCCACCATCAAAAAAGATCCGGTTGCAATTCATGAGGAATCGGAAACACGCCCACGATTACCCATGGATTTGGAGCAACTTGGTGAAACTGCTGCGTGGTACCCAAGAAAAGATGCAAGTCCTTACTATTGAAGGCGTCGAAGTACTTTGCCTTAACTTTGGCCAAGGCAACTTGTTCATCTTGCCCACTGGATTTCAAACAATTCCAATACAACTGTCCCGCTTCCCAATCAAGGATTTGCAGTTTTCTGTGCTTTCCGTCCCCATCCTCGAAGCAATAGGAAAAGCTGTAGGGAAGTTTTGGGATCAATTCAAAGGTTTCGCGCCATTTCTCTTCGGAGAAGAGCTCCTTTTGTTTGCATTTGTTTCGCATCTCGTCGACCTTGGCGGGGTCCCATTCCCGAGTCTCGGATTCCCACACGAAATCCAAAATCTTGCGCGGCTTGTAGACCGCAAGCGAAAGTGAGTTTTCCTTTGCTGCGGATATCAAGTTATTGATGTTCGTGTGGACGGTGGCCGTCTTGAGTATTTGTTTCCGCCGTTCACGCCAGTTGTCCCGCGTGTCCAAGTGACCCACCGGCACCAAATCGAGCACATCAACAGGGCAGTGGCTTTCCGGCCTGTGATCTGACGTGTTACGGACAAGGCGGCATTCTATCCAGTCAAATTTCTTGTATTGCTCTTTCTCATCGAGCCTGCGAAAGGGAACCGGATAGATGCGGACCCATGAACCGTCTTCACGAATACCCGCCGTGCAAACGGTTTCCCCATATTTGCGGGACAGCGTCGGATAAGTCTTAACTGTAATCAAGATACGTTCCCGGCGCACGCCCTTCCCCCTTATAGATGAACCGCATGCAGATTTTTTCCCCAGGCTTGCTCCAGTGATTCCGCCACGCAATGCCGATGGCACTGTTCTGGCGCCCGTTCGTAGCAGGTCAGGGCAACGCGATTTCCTTCCTTAATCCAATCCCGGATCTTGTTCAAGGCTTCCGTCTGCCCCGGAAGATGATTCTCTCGGTAAGACGCAAAGAGCGCATCGTAGTCCGACTGCGTGTGCAACTCGCGCCGCTCTTCCGAAGCAATTCCCAATTCCGGCACATGCTCATAGCGGATGCCCACACCGTTGCTGGCCTTACTCAAGGTTTTCTTGGCAAAACCGTACTTCCGGCTCAGCGGATTCCGGCGGACGTCGCACAACAGGGTAACTCCCGCCCTGAGCAAGTCGTTCAAATAGGCTTCAACACTGCGGCCTTCATAGCCGATGGTAAGCAATGACGCTTTTGGGGAGACTGCCCGCGCCGTGGCAATTTTCTGCAACGTCTCCGGGTCCAAGCTTAGTCGGCTCAGTATTTCACTGCGTGTCGCGTAAAACGGGTAGCGTCGGTAGGTTTCCTCCACCAAGGGATCGCCACGCAGGTTAGCATAGCGCTTGCAAAATCCTTGGAGCGAGAGTGTGAGAAAACCGGACTGTCTTGCTATTGCCCGTCCCGTATCGGTCAGCCGCCACGACAGGTCGTCATCTTCCAGCAGCCCGGCTGCCATCAGTCGGCGTTTGTCTCCGTACGACGTGAACGAGAATGCGCCAAAACGATAAGGAATAAAGGCATAATCTGGAGCATTACTGTCTTCTTGGCAATGCAGGAACAACAGTTTTTGGAAGTCCAAGCCACCCACCGTCCCGCCCAATGCGTCAAGCAGGACCAAGAGCCGTTTTTCTCGTTCATACACCATAGCCATAGCTTATCACATCGTTGTCCGCCCCACAATTAACAGAACCACCGATTGGTAATTTAAGGAGGCAAGCCAGAGGTGAATGGCCACTTGGGCTATGCGGCGGCCCGGCTACGCCGTGGCAGTTTTCGTTCGTCGCAGGCTCCGAACTAAGACTGGCGGGCGAGGAGGGAACCCGATTCTTTCCGACCCACTCCGCCGGCTGATTTGGCGCATTCGGCTTGTTCCGCTACAGTGTTTTCCGGCCCCTTGCGCAGTTTCTTCCCAAGCCAAGATATTCCTGCCGTTTATTTTCCGGAAACTTTTCGATCGCGTAGCGCAGGGCGGTGCGCGGCAGGCGGGCGGCGAATTGTTTCAGGAATTCTTCCAGCAAATTCCGGTCGCGGTTTCCCACTTCGCGCAGCATCCAGCCCACGGCCTTGTGGATCAAATCGTGAGGTTCGTTCCCCTTTACGAGCAACTGTTCCGCAAGGATCAGCATCTCCGAGAACCGACCCTGCCTGATAAACGAAAGGGTGGCAAGCACGGCCACCCGGCGCGCCCAGAGACTGCCGCTCTTTGCCAGATCGAACAACAGCGCGGGACTTTTATCCAACAAGTAACCGCCCACAATCCCCGGCGCGCTGAGGTCAACCAAATCCCAGTTGTTGACGCGGTCGAGGTTCGCCAGGTAGAACTCGAAAACCAGCTTCTTTTGCCGGTCGTCGCCCCGCCGGTACTGCTCCAGCAGAATCAGCAGCGCCACTAACCGTTCCTCGTGAAAACCGCTTTGAAGCAGCTCGCCGACGGCCGCGAGTGTCGGCTCCATTGGGGCCGGACCACGGGCCGTGAAATATCCCTTTGCTATTCTTCGCTGGTCTGGAACAACCACGCCGAGAAACTTGTCCCCCTCACCGTATTCTCCCCTGCCTGTTTTAAAGAAGCGGGAGAGAACCCGCGCCTTTTCGGGACGGGCGGCTTTTCCCAGCTCATATTTCAGTTCTGAAACAGTCATGGGGCAGGTGCCATGGAGAGCCGACTGTAAGCGTGGCGGGCTGACATGCCGATTGCCAAAAAATGCGCATTGGCTCCCGGCAGGATTCCTCCCGCCTGTAACGAGCCGCGGCCACCCAGTATCGGAAGCTTCGCGCTGGTTATCTGCCCGATGTGATTCTTAAGCTCATCAGCGGCAAACCGTTCCATCGGCGAAGCACTCTCTGAAATCACGATTCGAGCCTTGCCTTGCCCTTTCTTGACAAGGCGCACGTCCGAATCTGCTTTTTCATTCCAAAACAGCGTTAAACTCCCAATGGTCAACGCAACCGCCGCGAGCCTCATTTGTTTAAACATATTCCTAGCGAATTCAGGCACGACCGGCATACCTGAGATTCCTTTTATCCAGTGAACAGTAGTGCCGGCACAGACGTTTATTGTATCAATTCAAGAGAGCCAGAAAGAACCAACACGTGATCTCAGGACATGGCGCGAGTTCATACAGCAAGCGCGGCGGCCCCCCAGTCTGTGGGGCAGGCGGCATGCATGCGCGACGGAGCCGTTCGACGCCCCTGCAGGAAGCCGCGGGGCGGGCCTCCGTTCACCACCGCCGCGCGGGCAGCAGGGCGGAGACGAGGTATGCGGCCCCGGCGATGAGGATGATGGCGGGGCCGACGGGCAGGTCGGGCCGGTAGCTGATGGTCAGCCCGGCGACGCAGAAGAGGGCGCAGAGCAGCGCGCCGATGACCATCATCTGCGCGAGGGACCGGGCAAAGCGCGCGGCCATGGCGGCCGGCAGGGTGAGCAGGGCGATGGCCAGCACCACGCCCACCACCATGGACAGGGCCACCACGGTGAGGGCGGTCATGACGAGCAGGAGGATGTAGTGCGCGTCCACCCGCAGGTTGCGCAGGCGCGCGAATTCCTCGTCGAAGCAGACCGCCTGGAACTCGCGGAAAAAGCGCCACGCCAGCGCGACCACCACGAGGTTCAGCCCGGCCAGGGTAAGCAGGCCGCTGTTGCCCACGAGGAGGATGTTTCCGAAGAGGTAGCCCATGAGGTCGCCGCCGTAGCCGGGCGTCGCGTGCAGGAAAAGGATGCCCGCCGCCATGCCCACGGACCACACGGCGCTGATGGCGGTGTCCTCGCGCTCGCGCCGCCGCAGCGACACCCAGCCGATGAGCGCGGCGGAGGCGGCGGCCGCGGCCACGGCCCCGTGCACCGGCCTGATCAGCGTGATGCCCCAGACCACGGCCAGGTACTGGGCCGCGCCGATGCCGCCGAGCACGCAGTGGGAGACGCCCGCCGCGATGTAGCTGATGCGCCGCACCACCACATAGGAGCCGACCACCCCGCAGGACAGGCTGACCAGCAGGGCGGCCAGCAGGGCGTTGCGGGCCAGGGCGCCTTCGGCGGCGGCGTGCCAGAAATCAAGCATGGCCGCCCCCCCCGCCGCCCGGATGAAAGCCGATGATGTGGCGCAGCAGGAACTCGTCCATCTTTTCCGTGGGCGGGTGGGCGTGCACCCCCCGGTTCACGCAGTAGATGTTGTCCAGAAAACGCGCCGCCACCGCCGCGTGGTGCGTGACGATGAGCATGGTCATGCGCCCGCGCAGCCCCTCGAGCATCCGCAGAATCATCTCCTCCGCGCCCGGGTCCACGTTCGAGGTGGGCTCGTCCAGCAGGAGCAGCTCCGGAGCGGCGGCCAGCCCCCGCGCAATCAGGGCGCGCTGGCGCTGGCCGCCCGAAAGGCTGTTGAACCAGCGCCTCCCCATCCCGTCCAGCCCCGCCGCGGCCAGGGCCTCCGCCGCGCGCGCGCGGGCCGCGCGGCGGCCGCATCCGCCGCCGCCCAGGCAGCCCATGCGCACCACCTCCTCCACCCGGACCGGAAAGAGCGGGTCGCAGGCGAAATGCTGCGGCACGTACCCGATGCGGGCGCGTGTTTCCGCGGGCGGGCCGCCCAGCACGCGCACCACCCCCCGGTCGGGCGCGAGCAGCCCGAGAATCAGGCGGAACAGCGTGGTCTTGCCGCCGCCGTTCGGGCCCACTATGGTCACAACGGAGCCGGACTCCACCCGCATGGAAACGCCGTCCAGCACGGGCACGCGCTTGTCGTAGGAATAGCACACGTCCGTGATCTCGATGGCGGGAACCCGCGCGCCGCCCGTCATTGGAGCGCCTCCGCCAGCGCGCGGGCGATGGATTCAAGGTTCGCGGCGTAGTCCGCCGCCAGATCGTCCAGCGTCACCACGGCCGCCCCGGCCTGCGCCGCCAGCGCGCCCGCCTCCGCCGTGGAGAACTGCGGCTGGGTGAACAGCGCCCGCGCGCCCGACGCCCTTATCTCCGCGGCCATCTCGTTCATGTGGCGCGCGCCGGGCGCCTTGCCCCCCTGCTCCACCGCGCGCATGACCAGGCCGTACCGGTCCGCGAAGTATCCGAAGGCCGGGTGGAACACATAAAAGACGCAGCCCCGCACGGGGGCCAGCATTTCCGCGATTTTCGCGTGCAGCCGGTCCAGGTCCACCGCAAAGGCGGCCTGGTTGGCCGCGAAGGCCTCCCCGCCGCCGGGGCTGGCCTGGGCGAGCTCCCGCCGGATCACCGCCGACATGCTTTTCACCAGCAGCGGGTCGAGCCACACATGGGGGTCCGCGCCGCCGTGGCCGTGATCATGGCCATGATCATCCCCCCCGCCGTGATCACACGGCTCCGCCGCCCTCAGCGGCAGCCCCTCCCGCAGATCCGCCACGCGCACCGACGGGGCCGTCTCGCGCAGCCGCGCCACCAGCGCCTCCTCAAAGGGCAGGCCAATCTGGAAATACACCGCCGCCCCGTCGAGCGCCTCCATCTGCCGGGGAAGCAGCTGCCACGTTTCCGCCGCCTGGCCCTGCGGCACAAGCACCGTCACGGCCACGCTTTCCCCGCCGACGCGCTCCACAAAAGCGCCCACCGGCGCGATGGCCGTGACCACCGCAATCCGGCCATCCGCCTTTTTAGCGGCCCCGCCGCCCGCGCCGCCGCATCCCGCGGGCAGCACGGCCAGCGCCGCAATCCATGTGACAATAAAAGCGAACCGCATTAATCACACCCGTGTGGTTGAAACCGCCTGACCCGAAAATGATAATCGATTATCAGAACGGCGGGCAATTCTTTTTTATGCCCCGAAAGCGGGGTGCGGCGCGGGGAGCGGGCGGGTATAATGGGGCCGGACTGATTCAAGGAGCCAGCGGGAATGAGAAAAACCATGCGCCTCATGGTGCTGCCGGTGTTCTGGGCGGCCATGGCCGCCCACGCGCAAACCCTCACCGTCGGACTGCTGCAAATGACGCCCGACGGGAACAACGTCAAGGCCAACCTGGCCAAGGCGGAAACCTTTTGCCGGCGCGCCGCCGAGGCGGGCGCGGATGTGGCGCTGATGCCGGAAATGTGGAGCATCGGCTACACCCGGCCCGAGCCGGACAATCCGGAGTCCTGGGCCGCCTTTGAGCGCGCCGCCCTCGCCAGGGAGGACGCCCAGATTCAGGCCTTTTCCAGGATCGCGCGCGAACTGGACCTGGCCATCGGCGTCACCTACCTGGAAAAGCACCCGTCGGGGCTCCGCAACACGCTGACCCTCTTTGACCGCCACGGCGCGGAGGTGATCACCTACGCCAAGGTGCACACAAGCGACTTCAAGCACATGGAGGCGTCGATGACGCCCGGGGACGCCTTCCTTACCGGCGTGCTGGACACGCGCGGCGGGCCGGTGAGGGTGGGCGCGATGATATGCTTTGACCGGGAGCAGCCGGAAAGCGCGCGGATTCTGATGCTGCAGGGCGCGGAGATCATCCTCACGCCGAACGCCTGCCGCCTGGACAGGATGCGCCTGGACCAGTTCAAGGTGCGGGCCTATGAAAACATCGTGGGCGTGGCCATGGCCAATTATCCCGGCGACGCCATGGAGGGCCGCTCCGTGGCCTTTGCGCCCGACGGCGAACGCCTGGCGCTCGCGGGTAAAAAGGAGGGCCTTTATCTGGCCCGTTTCGACATGGCGGACATCCGCGCGCGCCGGGCGAAAAGCATCTGGGGGAACGCCTACCGGCGCCCCCACCGCTACGCCCCCCTGCTGTCCCCCGAAAAAGACCCCCTCTGGAACCGCACGGACGGGAGGGGACAGCCCTATGACGCGTCAAAACGCTGAAACCGCCCCGGCGCGGGCAAGGAACAGGACATGAACGACCGGCCCCATGAAGTGGTTCCGCCCCAGCTCGGGGTGGACGACAGGCGCGTCACCGTGGTGGCATGGAAATGCGCGGCGGGCGCAAAGGTTGCCCGGGGTGACGTCCTGGCGGAACTGGCCACGGGCAAGGCGTCCTACGAGCTGCACGCCGAGGAGGACGGCTGGTTTTACCCCCTGTGCGCGGAGGGCGCGGAAGCGCCCATCACCGAGCCGGTCGCGCTGATAGCAAAGACGCCGGACACGTCGGCGGCGGCCGCATGGCGCAAAGACCGCGCCGCCGCCCCGGCAACGCCAAAGGCCTCCGACGAAAAACCAAAGCTCACCGGCAAGGCCTGGAAGCTGGCGGAGTCGCTGGGCATGGCCGCCGAAGACCTGCCGACGGACCGCATGCTCCAGGAAACGGACATCCTGGCCATGGCCTCGGCGCGCCCGGAACTGGCCCCCTGGCTGCCGGAGGCGCTGCGGCGCGTCGCCATTTTCGGCGCGTCCCAGGGGGGCATGGCGCTGGCGGAAATCGTGCGCGCCGCCGGATACACGCTCACCGCCTTCCTTGACGACGACCCCGCCCGCGCGGGCACCTTCTGCGAAGGCGTGCCCGTGCGGCCCGGCGCGGACATCGGCCTTCTCGCGGCGGAGGGCACGGGAGCCCTGGCCACGCAAATCGCCCTCGGCGGGGTGCGCCTCGCGCTGCGCGACCGGGCGCAGGCCGCCGGGCTGGCCATGATCAACATCGTCCACCCCCGCGCCTCCCTCGCGTCCAATGTCCGCCTCGGCGTGGGCAACGTCATCAAGGCGGGCGCGGTCCTCGACGCCCATGTCCGCGTAGGCGACTGCTGCGTCATTGAGTGCGGCGTGATCCTGCCCCACAACAACCGCATCGGCGACGGGTGCCTGCTCGCGCCCGGCGCCTGCTTCGGCGGCGACTGCGAGGTGGGGCCGCTGTCCGTGGCGGGCACCGGCGCGGTGGTGTCGGCGCGCCTGCGCATCGGCGCGGGCGTCATCATCGGCACCGGCGCGGTGGTGGTGCGGGACCTGCCCGACGGGGCGGTGGCGGAGGGGGCCCCCGCGCGCGTCACCGGCGTCAAACGGGGCTGATGCCCCCCTTCCCCCAATGAAAAAAGAGCCGCCCCGCGCCCTGCGGGACGGCTCTTTTGGATACTGTTTCTACTCAGTCTATTTGCGGCGCAGCGAGCGCAGGCCGAAGAGGCCCGTGGCCGCGGCGGCCAGCAGCAGCAGGCCGGGCGCCGCCACCGGAACCGAATTGTTCACGGTGAGCGCAACCGTGTAGGTCTGGGGGACCTTGGCGCCGTCGTTGTAGCTGCACGAATAGACGCCGGAATCCTCCACCTGCACGTTCGGGATGTGCAGCCACTTGCAGTACGCGCCGGTCACGCGGCCGTCAATAAGCGCCACATCGTTAAAGGACCACAGGAAGTCGCCGCCGCCAACCACCGGCACGGCCAGGCACACATCATCGCCCACTTCGGCCATGCCGCCGGTGGACTGGCACTCGATGCAACCCGGTTCTCCCTCGCCCTCGCCCTCACCTTCGCCTTCACCTTCTCCCTCACCCTCGCCTTCGCCTTCGCCTTCGCCCTCAACACCGCCGGTCATCACATCAATGAGGTACTGGGCGCGCTTTGCAGACGCAGGGCCGCCGGTTCCCGCGATGGCGTCATATTCCTGCCTGTTGGTGAGGCCGTCGCCGTCAAGATCGCCGTCCACGCTCAGCAGGGGGGCGTTGCTCACGTCATAATTGGCGGCGTTGAAGGTCGCGCCCACCTGTTGGAACAATTTTCCGGCGCGGGCCTGGGTGCCCGCATCGCCCAAAATGAGATAGCCCACAAGCACCGGGCGGTACACCGCCACAAAGGACGGGATGTCAACGGCAATGCGCGCGGTGTTGGTGTCATAGGCCGCATGAACCGCATTGTGCGCGGGATGGGAGGTGTCGGCCAAAATGGCCGCAATCACCGCCAGCTCGTCGCTGTCGAGAATCCAGTTCTCATCGCCGTCGGCATTGCCGTTGCCGTCGGTGGTGGCCGGATTCAGCCCCGCCTGGGGCATCAACGCGTCGTAGTCCACCGTGACCACGGAAGTGGCCCCGGCCATGGTGCCCAGCGTCATGCACAATGACAGAAAAATAGAGAAGAAAACCATCTGCTTCATCGTCACGTTCTCCTATGGGTAATCGATGTACGTTCAAGAATAACACGCGTCCCTAATTCTGTCAAGAACAATTTTTAAGACCGGGTGCCATCCAATGGATGATTAATTGATTTGCGCGGTTTTTGGTGTTTGGAAAAGTAATTACCCGCGAATGTCCATTATTTGGACGCGCATACGACTCCCGCGAAGTCCACCGATGACCAAAGCCGCCGTTTTGGGGAGTTTTACTTTTTTAACAGTCATGCTATGCTTGCGGGACCCGAAACAAGGCGGACGGCACCGGCCACCGGGACCACAACCAAAAGGAATGAGGCATGGGCAAAATCAGCATCGGGATCAATCTGGAGTTTGTGCGCCACGAGGACAAGCCCTTTGAGTGGGGCGCGGACAAGGCCGCGGAGCTGGGCTATGAATATGTGGAGCCGATGGTGCACTGGGGCCGGGAACTGCTGAGCGAGGCGGGCTACTTCCACAGCGTCTCCATGCTGGACGATCCCATGCGCATCCTCTACGGCTGCGAGCGGGCCGGGGTAAAAATCTCCGGGCTGTCGGCGCACTGCCCCCTGTGCAAGCCCGAAATCAGCACCGAATACCTTAAGCAGGCGGTGCGCTACGCGGCGGAAATCGGCGCGCCCGTGGTGAACACGGACGAGGGCCCCAAGCCCACGTGGACCACGGTTGAGGAGGATCACACGCTGATGCGCTACGTGCTGCGCGAGGCGCTGTCCGTCGCCGAGGCGCGGGGCGTGCTCATCGGCATCGAGCCGCACCAGCAGTACAGCAAGACCCCCGACGGGCTGGACCGCATCTGCGCGCTGGTGGACTCGCCGTGCATCGGCGTGAACTTCGACACGGGCAACAGCTTCCTCGCGGGGCAGGATCCCTATGTCTGGCTGGAGCGGGTCAAGGACCGGCTGGTGCACCTCCACGCCAAGGACATCTCCGTGCAGCAGTCCGACGCGGAGCGGGGCAAGGTCACCGGCACCCCCGTGGGCTGCGCGTGCGGCGAGGGCGTCATCGACTGGGCGCGGGTGATCGGCATCTGCCGCACCGCGCCGCGCGACATCGTCTTTTCCGTGGAGTGCGGCACCGTGGCGCAGGCCGCGGCCAGCATCGAACACCTGCGCGCCCTCCTGTAGGCGCCGCACCACGCATCTTGCCCTTTCACGGCGCGCGGGGTATGCTGTGCGCCGTTTTTGGACGTGTTTAATCCGCCGACCGAAAAGGATGCCGCCATGCGCACACGAATCGCCCTCCTGCTGCCCGCACTACTCATCCTGGCCGCCGCCGCGCCGGCGGATGAACTGTGGAGTATCGGCAGCCGCAACGCCGACTACGGCGAATTCGCGGCGGCGGGCGCATACCAGGACTTTTCCAAGGCCTTCGCCGGGGGCGTGTCCCACACCATCGGCAAGGGCGACCCCGCAAAGGACTGGCCTTACATCCACCCCGGCCCGGCGGACGCCTGGGCGGGCGGCAAAAGCCACACCTTCCAGGTGCTGTTCACCCTGAAGAGGGCGCCCAAGACCGCCTGCCGCCTGACGCTGTCGCTGGTGGCGGCGCAGAACATGGCCCCCCCGGCGGTGTCGGTTTCGGTGAACGGCCACGCCTGCGGCGCGGCGCAATTGCCCGGCGGCTCGGGTGACGAGGCGCTGACCAACCCGAAGGCGGGCCGTCCCGCCAAACAGCAGTTTGTCTTCCCCTCCGACTGGCTGGCGCGCGGGCAAAACACGGTGGAGATTACCACCACCGCCGGTTCCTGGATGCTCTACGACGCGGTGAAGCTGGAAAGCGGCGTGCCCGCCACGCCGGAAATCGCCCGCATCGAGGCGCAGTGCACGCCCATGTTCAAGACCGTGGACGGCGCGCTGCGCCAGGCGGTGCGGGTGCGGGTGGAAAACGACGGGCTGGGCGGCCCCGGCACCCTGGCGCTGACGGGCGAGGACGGCGCGGAGCAGGCGGTGGAGGTGGCGCAGGGCACGGGGGCGCACATGCTGCTGGTCCCGCCCTTCACGAAGGAGGAAACGCGGCGCGTGACGCTGAAGACCGCGAACCGGGAGGTGGCGGTTGAATTTGAGGCGCGCCCGGAGCGGCGGTGGACCCTGTATGTGGCCGCGTCGGCCCACACGGACATCGGCTACACGGATTTGCAGGAGAAATGCATGGCCCTGCACGTGGACAACACGGTGGCGGGCCTTGACGCGGGCGCGGCCAACCCGGACTTCAAGTGGAACCTGGAGGTCTTCGCCCACTACGACTGGTTCAAGGATCTTAAGCCGGAGCGGCTGGCGGATCTGGAGGCCCAGATCAAGGGCGGCCAGACCGGCCTGACGGCGCTGTACCTGAACATGCTCACGGGCCTGTGCACGGGCGGCGAGATGATGCGGGTGCTGCAGCCCGCGCAGCGCGCCGGGCGCGCGCTGGGGGTGCCGGTGGAGATGGCCTCGCTCAACGACGTGCCCAGCTCGGTGGGCACGCTGCCCATGTTCCTGCGCCACGCGGGCGTGCGCTATTTCGCCGAGGCGATCAACCAGGACCGGGGCCCGGTGTTCATGCACTGCGACCCCGAGATGAACCAGTCGCCCTTCTGGTGGGAGTCGCCCGACGGATCCCGCGTGCTCACGCTGCTCACGCGCACCTACTTCCAAGTGTGGCAGATCAGGCTGCACGAGAGCGTGGACGCCGTGGCGGACACGCTGCCGCGCTTCCTCTCCAGTTTCACCCGCCCGGACTACCCCGGCGACGCCATCTTCATCAACGGCGCGTTTCTGGACAACTGCGCCATGACCCCGAAATACGCGGACGTGGCCGCGGAATGGAACAAGGCCTGGGACTACCCCAAATTCGTGCTGTCCACCACCGCCGAATACTTCCGCCATGTGGAGGAGAACTACGGCAACGACCTGCCCGTGTACCGGGGCGACATGGGCACCTTCTGGGAGGACGGCGCGGCGTCGTCCGCCACGGAGACGGCGATGGTGCGCTGGGCGAAAAATTCCCTGGCGTCGGCGGAGAAGTGGGAGGCGCTCAACGGCCTGCGCAGCCCCGGCGCGGCGACGCCCGGCGGGCATGAGTCCGTGTGGCGCGACATCCTCTACTACGACGAGCACACCTGGGGTTCGGCCATCAGCATCAGCGACCCGAACAACCCCCAGAGCACCGGCCAGTGGACGCGCAAGGCCGCCTTCGCCAAAAACGCGCTGGACAAGAGCCGCGCCGCCGAGCAGGACAAGGGCATGGCGGCAATCAGGGCGCTTTCGGGGCTGGACGGCGCGGCGGACGGCAACGTCATCACCGTGACCAACCCGCTCTCCTGGACCCGCGACGTGCCGGTGAGCCTGCCCGCGGACGTGAAGGGCGGCGCGGTGCGCGACAAAGTTACTGGTAAGCGTGTGGCTGCCCAGCGAGCCGCGGATGGTGGATTGTTTTTCACCGCCAAGGACGTGCCCGCCATGGGCTGGCGCGCCTATGAAGTGGTCTCCGGCGGCGCGGAGAAGGCCGGGCTGCTGCGCCGGGAGGGCGACGCCTTCACCTGGACCACGGACCGCATCACCCTCCACATCAGCCCGCAGACCGGCGGTTTGGACCGCGTCATCGACCGGGAGTCGGGACGGGAATGGGTGGACGCCGCCTCTGGCTACCACATGAACCAGTACATCCACGTCTCCGGCGGCAACGGCACGGCGATGATCCACCCCGGCCACAAGCCCGCCACGGACCTCGCCGAATCCACCAACGACACGGCCGTGGCCGCGCTGGTGGAGAACGGACCCGCCCGCGCGGTGCTGCGCATCACCCGGACCGGCGGCTTCGCGCCGGTGGACACGGACCTCGTCATCCACGCCGACGGCACCCTGGACTTCGTGAACGTCATCCACAAGCCCGAGACGCTGGAGAAGGAGGCGGGCTATTTCGCCTTCCCCTTCGGCATGAACGCGCCCGACCGGACCACGGCCCTCATGGAGCTGCCCTACGGCATCATCGCCGCCGACCAGGAGCAGATGCCCGGCGCGTGCCGCGAGTGGTACACGGTGAACACCTTCGCGGCGGTGGACGACGGCGTCCGCTCCGCCTGCGTCGCCGCGCCCGACACGCCGCTCTTCACCGTGGGCGGCATCAACCGGGGCCTGTGGCCCAACCGGAACAAGGGCGGCCGCCACCTGCTCATGGCCTACGTCTACAACAACTACTGGCACACCAACTACAAGGCGTCCCAGGGCGGCGACCTGCGCTGCGCCTTCTCCGTGAGCCTTTCCAACGCCCCCTTCGACCCCGCCGCCGCCACGCGCTTCGGCTGGGGCCGCAGCCTCGACCTGACCCCCGGCGCGCAGAACGCGGCGCGGGGCGCGCGGCTGGCGGGGCCGCCGAAGCAGTCCCTGGCCTCCGTGGACGACGGGCCGGTGATCCTGGCCGAGCTGCTTTCGCTGGACGGCGGCGGGCGCGTGCTGGCGCGGCTCTACAACCCCTCTTCGGCGGCGGCGGCGACCTCCGTGAGGCTGCGCGGCGCGCGCGTTTTGGAAATGGCGAAGACGGATCTCTTCGGCGAGAACGGCGCGCCGCTGGCGGCGGACGGGAAGGTGGCCGTGCCCGCGCGGGGCATCACCACCGTGGTGCTGCGGACGCGCTGACGGAAAGGACGGACGAACGATGGATGTGCGCCTGAACACGGTTGACATGACGCTGGTGGCGGTGTACCTGGTCGCGGTGGTGTCGCTGGGGCTGGTGATGAAGCGGCGCGCCGCGAAGAACATCGGCAGCTACTTCCTGGGCGACCGGCAGCTTCCGTGGTGGGCGCTGGCCATGTCGGGCAGCTCCTCCTACTTCGACATCACCGGCACCATGTGGATTGTCGGGCTCTTCGTGGTCATGGGCCTGAAGGGCATGTGGGTGCAGTGGATCTGGGGCTTCATCATCCCGGTGTTCTACATGACCTTCATGGGCAAGTGGATACGCCGCAGCGGCGTGATGACCGGCTCGGAGTGGATGGAGACGCGCTTCGGCGCGGGCCGCGCGGGCGAGCTGGCGCGGGCGTCGTACACGCTCTACGCGGTGCTCACCATCACCGCCTTCCTCGCCTACGGCGCCACGGGCATGGGCAAGTTCGGCGCGGTGTTTCTGCCGCTCTCCGAGCACGCCTGCGCCGCGCTCATCCTCGGCGTCACCGGCCTCTACGTCATCGTGGGCGGCTTTCACGGCGTGGTGCTGGTGGAGATTTTCCAGACCATCGTGCTCACCATCGGCGCGCTGCTCATCGCGTGGCTCGGCTTCACCCA
>JADHEF010000693.1_pt1 | contig 30069 bp, 27 predicted proteins | sample 8952391 | NCBI WGS metagenome assembly JADHEF01 (sample SAMN16124439, study PRJNA663245) | bioreactor sludge metagenome | isolation source: sludge (nitrite) | place: India:Bengaluru | collected 2019-02-28 | reverse complement strand
TACTGCTGAGCTGGGTGCCTATGATTGGTGATCCGATTACCCTGATTGCGGGACTGCTAAAAGAAAACTTCGCCCGTTTTTTGCTCATCGTCAGCGTCGCCAAAATTGGACGTTATCTATTTGTCTATGCAGCCTTTGCCGTGTTCTAAGCCTGAAGCTATTTTCCTGATCCAGTCTTGCATACTATTTTCAGAGCGAAATCATTCTTTAAATTCGCTTATTGGGTGAAGATGCTTTTGTTTTAAACAAAGATGCTTTAGAATACTCGCTCCCTTACCTGCAGGTCGTTTTGTAATGGTGCAAACGAGCCGAACAGGTGTTCAAAAGAGGTTGTTATGCCTAAGATGAAAACTCGCCGTGGTGCAGCTAAGCGTTTTAAAGCTACTGCTAACGGTTTCAAGCGTAAACAAGCGTTCAAACGCCACATTTTGACCAAAAAATCTGCTAAGCGTATTCGTCAATTGCGCGGCTGTGTAATGGTTCACGTAAGTGACGTTGCTTCAGTTCGTCGTATGTGCCCGTACATCTAAGGAGATTATAAATGGCTCGTGTAAAACGTGGTGTACAGGCTCATCGCCGTCATAAAAAAATTCTTGCTCGTGCTAAAGGTTACTATGGCGCTCGCTCACGCGTTTACCGCGTTGCGTTCCAAGCAGTAATCAAAGCAGGTCAATACGCTTACCGTGACCGTCGTCAAAAGAAACGTCAATTCCGCGCTTTGTGGATTGCACGTATCAACGCTGGTGCTCGTCAAAATGGTTTGTCGTACAGCCGTATGATCGCTGGCTTGAAAAAAGCTCAAGTGATTATCGACCGTCGCGTACTTGCTGACATCGCTATGCATGACGCAGTTGCGTTTGCTGCTTTAGCTTCTAAAGCTAAAGATGCATTGGCTGCATAAGTCTTTATGACTTGAAAAAGACCGCTTTTAGCGGTCTTTTTTTTAGATAATTTTAAGTTTCCTTTCCTGAGTATGAAATTTCATATTGGTAAGCTTTTCGAGCATAGAAATAGAAATATTTAACTCATTGGAAATTTCTTCAGCAGAAATACCATCATCTAATATAATATTTAAAGCTTCTTGAAGAAGAGTAGGAGTTTCGATAGGCATACTAATATCCTCCGATTCCTGTCTTGCCTCGCCATTGACTCTTAGGTGGATAGCACCAGTTTTATATTGATTGTCATCAATTAGATTAAGTTGCTTTGCTCTATATAGAATAGCTGCTTTACTAATTCCCCAAATTCTTTTGAATTCACTCATTTTATTCCAATCAAACCTTCCACCTTTAAATAAGATTGGAAAATTTGTTCTTAGCATGGATTGAGGTAATAGTAGTGCACTAGAAAATCTATGCGCTTGAGACTCAGTTAGGTTGTCGCCAGTAGTAACTCCATTATGAAGTACCATATGACCTATCTCATGTGCAATATCAAATCTTTGTCTGCAGGCACTTTTTTTACTAGTGTTTCGAACAATAATAGGTCTTTGACAAATCAATGATAAAGCATCAACTTCACTTGAAATAGAGTCAAAATCAGTTATAACAATGCCAATATCTTCACAGAACTCCGTTAAATTTTCGATGGGAGCTAAATTTAAATCAAATTGTTTTCTAAATTCCTCTGCAATTTTCTCAATTTGCTCACCTGTTAATTGATTATGATCAATTTCAATAGAATTAATTAAATATTCGGGCAAATCCACATGATGTTCAATATATCTAATTAACCGATTTAATTGTTCTGCTCTAGAAATAACGACTTGTTTTGCAAACTGTCGTGATGATTTAAGACTACGAAAATGGATTTGGTCTTCTTGTAAAGGAGAATGTACTTGATAGAAAAAATCTTTCTTTACATTAAAAATATCACATAACTCATTTAACAGTTCCTCAGTAGGATAACTAAGACCTGTTTCGAGTTTATGTATATATTGTTTTGACTTTTGAACTTTAGCTGCTACGTCTTCAAGTGATAACTCATTAAATAAACGCAGCAGTTTTAGTTCTAATCCATTAAAGGAATTAAACATTGTGGAACCTAATAATTGATTCAATTCTCTTGTGATTTGTTAGCTTTATTACGTTTACTAGATAGATTTCTAGTGCGTTTTTTGCCATTACTATCAGGGGTAAACAAATCATTTGTTTGAATTGAAGGAGCAAAGCTAGATGAATTATATTCCCAGAAAGCGACTATATTTTCGTTAATGTCATAGCTGACAAAACGGACAGTGGCTAATGGGAATCCATCTTCATCAATTGAATACATGAGTAAGAAATTGGAATAGCAAGGTAAGCCAACTTCATTGAAAAGGCTTAATTGTTCTGTTAAGACAAATGCACCTTTCTTGGTTGGATAAAAATAATTCTTTTCCTCAAAAAAACGACAAGGTGTTTGTCCTACTTTGAAAATAAATTTATTCGTTTTATCAACTATTTCAAATTTGTAAGGACAAGAATCATTGAGGAATTCTCTTTTCAAACAATTATGAGTTCTCTTAAAGAAAACAGTACCAAAGGTATAATTGTCATCATCAATATCACGGGTGTCTCGAAAACTTTTATCGAAACACTGAAGCATTAATTTTGCAATATAAGTTAACTTGTCATCTGTTAACTCTTTATCAAATGTTGAAGGGTGGGGGTATTTGACCATAAATAACGTATCCTTTACTTAATGTAATGTGGAAATCCTAAGTAGCGAATTTTTAATTTATTTCATTTTTATAAAAACGTCAACCAAATTATTTCTGATTATAGAAAAAGTCAACCAATTTTGACTTTGTCCATTAATTTTTTTAAATTTCTTGTGTTTAAAAAAGCTGCTAAAAAAATAGCTTCTTAAAATTCTTTTAAAGCCCGAAATAGTAACCAATCAGACAGATAATCACGGTAATCACAATTAAGGTCACTACATTTGCAGAAGAACTGGCTTTACCTGGATCTTGAGGTTTTTCTGCTTTAGAAATTTTTGGTGAACGATCTTCAGTACTCATACCGACAAATGGGTCAGGTGCAACTTTAGGTGTTAGCTGTGCAGTTTTATAGTGGTTGGCGACTTTGCTGATGAATTTAGCACTTAAATCATCAATTTTTTGCGAAAAATGTCGCAGATTGAGTTGCTGCTCCGGGCTGAGTACTTCGCCATCTGCACGATAGGGATGCTGGATTTTCGTTTGAATAAAGTCATTTAAGGTGTCTAGGCGGTACAAAGTCTGGTGAGCATAATCCGCTGAATAGTCAGTGGGAATTAAGGCCAAATGACTTTCGCTATCGGCTTGAATGGCAGGCATGGTGCCGTAATAAGGCAAATTGGTATATGCAGGTTCGGTAAAATCTTGGGCAAGGCTACTTTCAAACAGTTCATGATCGGTATAGGCCTGAATATCATCCCAGTTTGGGGCTTCCAGATCGACATCAATGCGCTTGGCCAGTTTAGGATTTAGCTCATAACACCAGAATGTTTCATGGCGTAAAGGGGATTGCTGTGATTTAGGTGCTTCGTAATCATTGTCTGCGCTGTACCATTCAGGCAGTTCCTTGCCGATGATCCAGGCAGTTTTGGTTTTAGCGCCATGACTGACAATAAAATGCGCCAGTGGTAATAGCTCGATATTGGCATTCGGATTTTTTTCATCAACCAGTAAATCAGAGCGATGCAAGCTGAGGCGACGCACGCCTTGTTTTTTCAGGCCTTCCAGCCAGATCTGGAAATGCTGGGCCAGCAGGTGTTGTGATATCAGATCCCGAAAGGCAAACTGATGCTGATTAAAAATGGAATGTTGAATCCAACGATTGAAACTCAGGTCTTGAGTCAAATACTCATTGCCGTAAGTGACGAGGGTTAGTTGCTGTTTCCAAATTTGATCGAGTGCCATAGTGATTTGATCTGATTGATATTGTGTTTATCTTATACTTTTTATATTTAATCATGCCAATCTAATTTTCCTTAAAACGCATCTTCATCAAAGTGTCTAAAAACTGTTAGAATGTGGGGTTTTTAAAATATTTTTTAACCTGTTGCTTTGAGAGTTACTATGTCACTGGAAGCCCTGACCACTGAAGCGCTCGCTGCGATTGCAGCAGCTCAAGACCTTGCTGCACTTGATCAAGTACGAGTGCAATTTACGGGGAAAAAAAGCCAGCTCGCGGAACAATCTAAGTCGCTTGGTAAAATGGATCCTGAAGAACGTAAAGTCTTCGGCGCACAAATCCATGCTGTACGTGAAACTATTACCGCTGCATTGACCTCACGTCAGGCAGAATTGCATAAAGCTGCCTTAGAACAAAAACTGGCAAGCGAAACCATTGATATTACTTTACCAGGTCGTGGCCAACAGGTGGGCAGTATCCATCCAGTGACCCAGGTGCAAGAGCGTATTTGCCAGTTCTTTACCAAGGCAGGTTTTACGGTTGCAACAGGTCCTGAAGTTGAAGATGACTATCACAACTTTGAAGCACTGAATATTCCGGGTCATCACCCGGCGCGTGCCATGCACGATACTTTCTATTTTGATGTGAACCATTTGCTGCGTACGCATACGTCTGGTGTGCAGATTCGTACCATGGAAACTCAGCAGCCACCAATCCAGATCGTATGTCCGGGCCGTGTTTACCGTTGTGATTCGGATCAAACCCACTCACCGATGTTCCATCAGATCGAAGGTTTATACGTGGCTGAAAATACCAGCTTTGCGGAACTGAAAGGTTTGCTGGTTAACCTGCTGAACGAATTCTTTGAAAAAGATTTGAAAGTACGTTTCCGTCCATCTTATTTTCCGTTCACCGAGCCGAGTGCGGAAGTGGATATTATGGATGAACGCGGTCGCTGGTTAGAAGTATTGGGCTGCGGTATGGTACATCCGAATGTGCTGCAAGCTGCAGGCATTGATCCTGAAAAATACAAAGGCTTTGCTTTTGGTCTGGGTGTTGAACGTTTTGCAATGCTGCGTTATGGCGTGAATGACTTACGTATGTTCTTTCAAAATGATGTGCGTTTCTTACGCCAGTTTGCTTAAAACTTTTTAATAATCCTCTCCTAACCTCTTCTTTTAAAAAGAAGAGGGACTCCGTGAAATAGATGGAGTTCTCCCCTTTGGAAAATGGGGAGCAGAGGGGGATTCTAGAGATTTGAATTACAGGTTTTATATCAATGAAAATTAGCGAAAATTGGCTACGCACATGGGTCAACCCAGCCATCGATAGCGAAAAACTTTCTGATCAATTGACCATGTTGGGTCTGGAAGTGGATGAGCTTGCACCTGCAGCCAAACCCTTTACTGGTGTGGTGGTGGGGGAAGTCCTGACAGTAGAACAACATCCTGATGCAGATCGCTTGCGTGTGACCACTGTCAATATCGGTTCTGGTGAGCCACTACAAATTGTATGTGGTGCGCCAAATGTACGTGCCGGCATGAAAGCACCGGTTGCGACCATTGGTGCAGTACTTCCAGGCGATTTCAAAATCAAGAAAGGCAAGCTACGTGGTATCGAGTCACAAGGTATGCTGTGCGGCGCTTCAGAAATCGATCTGGAAGATAAAATCGACGGTCTTTTAGAGCTGCCTGCAGATGCACCAGTAGGTATGAACATTCGTGAATATCTGGATCTTGATGACAATGTGATTGACATCAGCATTACGCCTAACCGTGGGGACTGCTTCAGTATTCGCGGGATCGCGCGTGAAATTGGTGTGATCAACCAATTGCCAGTGACTGCCCCTGAAATTAAAGAAGTAGCTGCGACTATTAGCGACGAAAAGAAAGTCGTTGTGTCGACTGAAGGCTGCCCACGTTACTTGGGTCGTGTCATCAAGAACGTCAATACCAAGGCTGTGACTCCTGTATGGATGGAGCGTGCATTGGCGCGTTCAGGTATTCGTCAGCACAGCATTCTGGTCGATATTACCAACTATGTATTAATCGAGCTTGGTCAACCGCTACACGCATTTGATGGCGGTAAAGTTCAAGGTACGGTACATGTACGTCAAGCGACGGAAGCTGAAAAGTTAGTTTTGCTCAATGAACAAGAAGTTGAACTCAACGAAAAAGTGATGGTGATTGCAGATGATGAAAAAGCATTGGCCATTGCTGGTATTATGGGTGGCTTGTCTTCAGCAGTCAGCGATGCAACCACTGAAATTTTCCTGGAATCAGCATTCTTCGCGCCATTGCATATTGCCGGTCGTGCACGTAGCTTTGGCATGCATACTGATGCTTCTCAGCGTTATGAACGTGGTGTCGATTTTGAATTGCCATTGATCGCTATGCACCGCGCATCACAATTGATTGCGGAACTTGCGGGCGGTGAGTTTGGACCAATTACAGTTGCTGAAAATGCAGCGTTATTGCCAACACGCGACGCAATTGAGTTGAATCAAGCACAAGTCGATCAACTGCTAGGCTATAGTGTTGACTCAGCGTTCATTACTGATGCTTTAAGCCGTTTAGGTTGTGAAGTTACAGTAAAAGCAGAAGGCGAGTGGTCAGTGGTACCGCCATCACATCGTTATGATATGGTGATTCACCAAGATTTGATTGAAGAAGTGGCACGTATTCACGGTTATGACAATATTCAAATCAGTCTGCCTGTGATTGATGTGAAATTGGCGAAATACCAAGATCAATTTGAGTTGGGCCAACTCCGTCAAACTGCCGTAACTTTAGGTTACCAAGAAGCGATCAGCTTTAGCTTCTCAGACCTAAAACTTGAAAAGCAACTTAATTCCAGTGTGAATCCATTAGCATTAGCTAATCCAATTTCAAGTGATTTGGCTGTGATGCGTTCAACCTTGCTGTCTAGCCTGATTCCTTGTGTTCAGTACAATGTCAACCGCCAGCAAAGCCGTGTACGTTTCTTTGAGCTCGGTCTGCGTTTCGACTATCAAGAAGCCAGCAGCATCCATGATTTAAAACAGATTCCAACTTTTGCATTGATTGCGACTGGTTCACGTCATGCTGAGTCTTGGCATGGTAAGGCACAGCCAATGGACTTCTTTGACTTTAAGGGTGATGTAGAAGAAATTCTGGCTGCTGGTCGTGTCAAAGTAGAATATGTGCGTTCAGAGCGTAGCTGGTTGCACCCAGGGCAATCCGCAGAAATTCTCGTGAATGGTCAATCAATTGGTTACTTGGGGCGTTTACATCCCTCACTTGAAGACGAACTTGATCTGGCAACCACATGGGTAGCAGAATTGGATCAAGCGGCTGTTTTGCAAACTTATGTATCTAATTTTACAGAATTATCACGTTTTCCATCGGTTCGACGTGATATTGCGCTTTTAATTAGTGATAAGATTAATGTTAGCGAAATTCAGGGACTTATCGAAAAAACAGGCGGAGAGCTTTTAGACTCAACTTGGTTGTTCGATGTGTACACTGGACAAGGAGTAGAAGAAGGGAAACGCTCACTGGCATTTGCACTTCTCTGGCAGCATCCAAGCCGTACACTGGAAGATGCTGAAATTAAATCAGGTATGGATAATATCCTTCAAGTGTTAGAAAACACTTACCAAGCGACATTGAGGGCTTCATGACAGCACTAACTAAAGCAGAAATGGCTGATCATTTAAGTGAGCTCACGAGTTTAAACCGTCGTGAAGCAAAACAAATGGTTGAGTTGTTCTTCGATGAGATTAGCCAGGCGCTCATCTCAGGCGAGCAAGTAAAACTTTCGGGTTTTGGTAATTTTGAGTTGCGTGACAAGCGTCAACGTCCAGGCCGTAACCCGAAAACGGGTGAAGAGATTCCGATTTCTGCACGCCGTGTAGTAACCTTCCGTGCGGGACAGAAGTTCCGTCAACGTGTGGGAAATGAGCAGATCAACTGATCTGCTTTTTTAAAAGCTGAAATCTAATATTTTTAAATTTCAGTTTTTAAAATAAAAAAAGAGAGCCAAAGGCTCTCTTTTTTTGTACTGAATAATCTAAAAGATTATTGAGCAGCAGCTTCAGAAGCAGCAGTAGCGTCAGCAGCAGCTTCAGTAGCAACTGCAGCAGCAGCTTCAGCTTCAGATGCAGCGTCAACTTCAGCAGCAACTTCAGAAGAAGCTTCAACGTCAGTAGCTTCTACAGCAGCAGCGTCAGCAGCAGCTTCAGCTTCAGAAGCAGCTTCTACAGCTTCAGAAGCAGCTTGGTTAGCGTCAGCAGCAGCGTCGTCAGCTTTTTTAGCACAACCAACGAAAGCTAAAGTAGTAGCAACTGCAGCAGCAATAGCGATTTTTTTGAATAACATGGCATCACTCTCTAAAAATTGAGATTAAAAAAAACCAAAGTTAGTCTGTTAAGTGCTTTTATTGTTCCTAATTGTGTTAGGGACTAACAACGCAGGAGCAGTCTAACTGGTCTGCAAATATGCTATCACTGCGCATTTTTAATTGCTACTGGCAATGATCAAAAAAGTACGGAAAAACGATAAAAAATAAGAAGTTTTTAACAGAAAATAACAATGGAATGAAACATTTAGATTGGAGAAAGGCTTGTTAAACACTTAAAAGTTATACAATTTTTAATCTGAATATTTTATTAATCAGAAACTTAAAAATAAGTTTACATAAATCAGGCTTGATTGTTTCATTCTGTAATTTATGTCAACCTAAAAAAGGCCACCGCTTAGGTGACCTTTCATTTGAAATTTTAATTTGAAGCTTTGCGTTTCATCTGATCAAAGAAATCATCGTTGGTCTTGGTTTCTTTCATGCGATCCAGTAAGAATTCCATTGCCGCCAACTCATCTTGAGTATGCAGCAGCTTGCGTAGAATCCAGACTTTACGCAGATTGTCTTCTGACATCAGGCGTTCTTCACGACGAGTACCAGATTTCTTGATGTTCATCGCAGGGAACACGCGTTTTTCAGCAATGCGACGATCAAGGGTAATTTCCTGGTTACCTGTACCTTTGAATTCTTCGTAAATCACTTCATCCATTTTACTACCGGTTTCAATCAGGGCAGTAGAAATGATGGTCAGTGAACCACCTTCTTCGATATTACGTGCCGCACCAAAGAAACGTTTAGGGCGTTCTAAGGCATGCGCATCCACACCACCAGTCAGTACTTTGCCTGATGAAGGAATCACCGTGTTATAGGCACGCGCCAGACGGGTAATCGAGTCAAGCAGAATCACCACATCTTTTTTGTGTTCAACCAGACGTTTTGCTTTTTCAATCACCATTTCAGCGACTTGAACGTGACGTGCAGGAGATTCATCAAAGGTAGAAGCCACGACTTCCCCACGAACCGTACGTTCCATCTCGGTCACTTCTTCTGGACGCTCATCAATTAGGAGAACGATCAGAATAACTTCAGGATTATTACGAACAATGGACTGTGCAATGCTTTGCAGCAGCATGGTTTTACCCGCTTTCGGCGGAGCCACAATAATTGAACGTTGGCCTTTACCAATCGGAGCCACCAAGTCGATCACACGAGTAGTTAAATCTTCAGTGGTGCCATTGCCCAACTCCATCACCAACTGTTCGGTCGGGAATAATGGCGTCAAGTTTTCAAACAGAATCTTGTTACGTGAATTTTCAGGTGTGTCGTAGTTAATTTGATTGACTTTAAGTAAAGCAAAATAACGTTCACCTTCTTTCGGCGGACGAATGGTGCCAGTAATGGTGTCGCCAGTACGGAGGTTAAAACGACGAATTTGAGAAGGGCTGACATAGATATCATCAGGACCTGCTAAATAAGAACCTGCGGCTGAGCGTAAAAAGCCAAAACCATCTGACAAAATTTCTAGAACGCCATCACCAAAAATCTCTTCGCCATTCATTGCATGACGTTTTAAGATGGCAAAAATAATGTCTTGCTTACGGTTACGAGCCATACCTTCGAGGCCCATAAACTCGGCAATCTTGATGAGTTCGCCAATCGGTTTTTTCTTGAGTTCGGTTAAATTCATAGGTGGTCAGATAGAATCAAAGTTCTGAGGTACAGGTTAGAAAGGGAGTAACATTCGGCCGCATACCAGCATTCAAACGAAAGCAATTGAATTTGCAAAAGAACAATTCAGAGATCTGTTTGAGTGTTTCAAAGGAAAATGTGAAAAACAATTTCTATTGCCGAGCGGCATCTTATGTAATGTGTCTTGTAAGAAATTGACAGGATTTAGGATCCTTTATCTCTTGAGTAGCGAATATAAGAGAAAATGCCAGGTTTGTCAATTTATAGCCGAAAAAAATACGCGAGCATGAGTCGCGTATTTTTTACTAAAAATGCTGTGCTTAGATATTGTCATCAATAAATGCAGTCAGTTTAGATTTTGGTGCAGCACCGACTTGAGTCGCAACAACTTCACCATTTTTGAACATCAACAAAGCCGGGATGTTACGGATGTTGAAATTCACAGCAGTTTGTTCGCAAGAAGTTACGTCAACTTTCACGATTTTAACTTTACCTTGGTATTCATCAGCAAGCACTTCAAGTACGGGTGCAATTGCTTTACATGGTGCACACCAGCCTGCCCAGAAGTCGACCAGTACAGGAACGTCTGATTGAAGAACGTCTGCTTCGAAGTTTGCGTCAGTAGTGTTTACGATGTTGCCAGACATGGAATGTGCTCCAGATTAATATTTTAAAGATAACTAATTATTAGTATTACATAGCCATCTTTAACAATGTAGGGGAATCTGTAAATTTTCAATGCTTAATGTTATTTTGTCTAATGGATGATCACGATAGTGATGATCGTGTCTCACTATTATTCCCGATACAAAAAAGAATAAGGCATTAAATTGTCGCTACAAATGGCTTTTAAATTGCATGCATGTGAATTACTCTAAGCACAATTCGTTAAAGGTTTATTTCTGGAATGTCTGACTTTTTGATTGATGAAGAATTACTTGCCGCCATCGATATGGGATCAAACAGCTTTCATTTGGCCATCGCCCGTGTAGATCATGGTGAAGTGAAGAAAGTGGCATCAATGTCAGAAAAAGTTCAGCTTGCCGCAGGACTAGACGAAAATAAAAATTTAACCGAAGCCGCACAGCAACGCGGTTTGGCCTGTCTGGCCCGTTTTGTAGGTCGTTTAGGTGCAGTTCAGCCGAACCGATTACGGATTGTGGCGACGAATGCGTTGCGTCAAGCCAAAAACGGCCATGAATTTATTCAGAAAGCCGCAGAAATTTTACCGAAACCGATCGAAATTATTGCCGGTCGTGAAGAAGCCCGTCTGATTTATCTGGGTGTATCGCATACCATGGCCAACAGCGGTCGTCGTTTGGTGGTTGACATCGGTGGCGGTTCAACTGAGCTGATTATCGGTGAAGAATTCGAGCCGATTCATACCGAATCGGTACAAATGGGCTGTGTAGCCTTTACCAAGGCCTATTTTCAGGATGGGGAAATCAGCGCCAAAGCTTTTGATAAAGCAGTCACTGCGGCGCGTAAAGAAATTTCCGGAATTGCCAATACTTATAAAGAAGCCGGTTGGGATGCTGTCGTTGGCTCGAGTGGTACCATTAAAGCCTGCCGCCAGATTTGCGTCAATATGGGCTGGAGCAATGATCGCGAACAGTTGACGCGTGAAGGCTTGGAAAAGCTTAAAGACAAACTACTTAAATATAAATATGTCTCGGACATGGAATTCGAAGGTCTGAAAGATGACCGTCGTGCCGTCTTGCCTGCTGGTATTGCTATTCTCTATGCTGTCTTTGATGTACTGGGAATTGACCATTTGGTCTATTCTGATGGTGCACTACGTGAAGGCGTGATGTATGACTTGCTTGGCCGTTTCAAGCATGAAGATATCCGTGATCGTTCCGTCCATGCCTTGATTGGTCGATATAATGCCGATGCCAAGCAGGCAGAACGTGTGGTTCAGACCGCACAGAAATTGTTTAATGACGTGGCCAGTGAACTCGGGTTGAGTGTTGAAGATAGTGACCTGTTACGTCGTGCCGCCTATCTGCATGAGATTGGTTTGGCCATCAGTCACAGTGGCTATCATCGTCATGGCGCGTATTTATTACAACATTCGGATATTGCCGGTTTCTCGCAAGTTGATCAAAATCATTTGTCACATTTGGTCGCGCACCATCGGCGTAAATTGCGCGCTGATGCCAAGATTGATGTGATGAAAGTCGGTGGATCTAAACTTTTATGGTTATGTTTGCTGCTTCGTCTGTCGGTTTTGGTCAATCACAGTCGTAGCGATGAGATGCTTCCTGCCATTGAACTCAAGGTTGAAAATGCGCAACAATGGCAACTCAGCGTGTCTGGTGATGCCAAGCAATGGCCATTGCTGGTCGCTGAACTGCACGATGAACAGCAGCAATTTAAAAATTGGGAGATTGAACTCTCGATTCAATCCGAACAGTTTGTTAATTAATACCTTTATAGGGATGAAAACGGTTAACCTATGAAAAATAAAGCAACTCCATCAAAAGCATGGGCGACAGTGCAGATTGCACGTCATCCAGAACGTCCACAATTCCTGGACTATGTGGGTGAAATATTCACTGAATTTGATGCTTTACATGGTGACCGCCTATATGGTGATGATGGCGCGATGATCGGTGGTCTGGCTCGTTTTGATGGTCAACCGGTGATGATCGTCGGTCAGCATCGTGGTCGTAGTACCCGTGAAAAATTACAGCATAATTTCGGCATGAGTAACCCGGAAGGTTATCGTAAGGCACAGCGTCTGCTAGACATGGCAGAGCGTTTCAATCTTCCAGTATTCACCTTTATTGATACTATGGGTGCTTATCCGGGTGTCGGTGCAGAAGAACGTGGTCAGGCTGAAGCGATTGCCACCAGTCTGGCTCAGCTTTCTAACTTGAAAGTACCTGTGATTGCAACTGTACTGGGTGAAGGCGGTTCAGGGGGTGCGCTGGGTATTGGGGTGGCAGACCGTGTGGTGATGCTCTCTCACAGTATTTATTCGGTGATTTCACCGGAAGGCTGTGCCTCAATTCTCTGGAAAACCGCTGAAAAAGCTGAACAGGCCAGTGAAGCCTTGGCTCTGACTGCAGAAAAATTGCAGAAAATGGGTATTGTCGAATATGTGGTGGATGAAGGTGAGGGTGCTCATTTAAATCCGGATCAGGTCATGAACAGCTTGAAAGCAGTGCTGAAAGAAGCTTTGAATGAACTGCAACCAATGGAAGCGCAAGCACGATGCGAAGCACGTTACCAACGTTTAATGAAGTTTGGCAGCGACAATTTAGGTCTGGTTTCTTAAAACAGCTGCAGGACTTTCCTGCAGAGACAAAATTTCTCATCGGATGCAGTGGCGGCGTAGATTCTATGCTGTTGCTGCATCTGATGTTTTTTTTATGCCCGGAAAAAGTTCGGGCGATTTATGTCAATCATCAGTTACAAGCACTCAGCGCAGATTGGGGCAAGTTCGTTGCACATCAATGTCAGCAACTGAATATTCCCTGCATCATCCAGCCAGTTCATGTCGCTAGTGGCAATCTGGAACAGCAAGCGCGCAATTCACGTTATCAGGCTTATCTGCAACATTTGCAAGCGGATGAAATATTGGTGCTGGCACATCATCAGCAGGATCAGGCGGAAACCCTGATGCTACGTTTATTGTCTGGTGCCGGTGTTGACGGCTTAGCGGCAATGAAACAGATCGATATACGTGAAAATCTGACGATTTGGCGGCCACTACTGAATATTTCCCGTGAGCAGATTTGCCAATGGGCATCAGACCTGAATGTTCAGAATATTGAAGATCCGACCAATGCTGATACCTATTATGACCGGGCCTGGGCACGCCAGACGCTGTGGCCGGTATTAAGCGAACGTTATCCTAAAATGCAAGCCGCCTTGGTGCGAACCAGTGAGCTGATGCAGGATGCTCAAGACATTTTACAAGAAGTGCTGCAACAGGATTTAGCATCTTGTGGAACTGAAACGCAGCTCGATCTTGGTAAATTTTTACAGCTTTCAAAATCACGACAACGTCAATTGCTCTCTGCCTGGATGAAAGGTAAAGAACAGTATCGTCCATCTTTAGCGATGGTAGAGCGTTTGCAACGCGAAGTGATTTATGCCAAGCAAGATGCTCAGGCGGCAGTGTATTGGCAAGGCTTTTACTATGTACGCTATCAGCAGCAATTATATCGTTTGGCCGCAGAGATCTATTTAGCTGATCAACAACAAGTTCAAACTAGCCCGAAAACTATAAAATTCGCTTTAAAAGACAGCGTGCAGGTTTTGTCAGGGAAATTTATCATTCAGCCTGCACAGTTAGGTTTATCGGCTGCATTATTGCAGCAACCTTTGCATTTGCAGCAGCGTCAGGGTGGCGAAAAAATTCATTTATATGGCCGTGTCGGTACCTGGCCACTGAAAAAAGCCATTCAGGAAGCGCAAATATTTCCTTGGGCTCGGCATACTATTCAAATATTAAGCACAGATAATGTTATGCTAGGCGTGTTTACCCCTAAAGGATTTTGGTTGGCCCAATCTGCATATTGTGAAGCAGGCGGATGGCTGCCGATTTCGGTTTTTTCAACTTTAGAACTCAACGATGAGCATTGAACATGAGTGCAGCTTTAAATTGTAATATCTGTTTTATTGGTGGCGGTAATATGGCCCAAGCCTTAATTGGCGGTCTGATTTCACGTGGTTTGCCAGCAACACGTATTACAGTTTCTGATCCGGTCGAAAAAGTCCGTGCTTTATTGGCGGAAAAAGAAATTAATGTGACCGGGGATAATAGTGCTGCAATTCAGGATGCAGATATCGTTGTATTGGCGGTAAAACCTCAGGTTTTGGCTCAAGTACTGCAACCTTTAAAAGGTCTGGTTAATAATAAACTGATTATTTCCATTGTCGCCGGTGCGGAAATAGCTACATTGTCAGCATTGTTGGGGACAGAGCGTATTGTCCGGGTCATGCCGAACACGCCAGCATTGGTACAGACCGGAGCACATGGTTTATATGCTAATGCATCTGTAGAAACGAGTGATCGTGAGCTGGCAAGTCAGGTTTTGGCGTCGACCGGGCTGACCATTTGGGTCGAATCAGAAGCACAAATTGATGCAGTCACTGCAGTCTCGGGTTCGGGACCTGCTTATTTTTTCTATATGATGGAAAGTATGATTCGTGCTGGCAAGAATTTAGGTCTGGATGAAAAAGTAGCCACAGCACTCACTTTGCAAACGGCTTTGGGGGCGGCACAAATGGCCATCACCAGTTCAAATACACCGGCTGAGCTACGTAAAAACGTCACCTCTCCAAATGGAACGACTCAGGCAGCACTAGAAGTGTTCGACCGTGCGCAAATTTCTCAGAATATTCAGGCAGCACTTGCTGCTGCGCAAAAACGCAGTCAGGAACTGGCTCAAGAGCTCAGTGAAAGCAGCAAATCTTCAGTTTAATTTTTAGGAAAGTTCAAGTATGGGTGCAAATTCTGCGCTAATTTTTGGCATTATCATTAACGTCGCGATTTTGCTCGTATTCTTCCGCTTTTTAATGCAATTGGCTGCGGTAAGTCCTTACAATCCCGTCGTTCTGTCTACCGTCAAAGCAACCAAAATTGTAGATGTATTCGGGCGTATTTTCCCGACGATGGGCAAAGGGCGGGTTAATACTGCGGCATTGGCACTTTTAGTGGTGCTGTATTTGCTGAAAATTTTCGGTATGATGTATCTGTCGGGTGGCATGCCGAATGGTCCTGTGCATTTGCTCATTCTGACTTTTGTCACCATGATGCAGGATTTGATCCGTTTCTGTCGTTACTTGATTTTCGCTACCATTATTTTAAGCTGGGTGGTGATGTTTACCCAATCCCGTTCACCTTATATTGAAGTAGTTCAGGAACTTGCCGAGCCATTACTGGCACCTTTCCGCCGGATTATGCCGAATATGGGCATGATTGACCTGTCTCCAATCCTGGCGATTCTGGCCTTGATTGTGATTGAAATGATCATGAACCAGGTAGCAATTGTATTGTTAACGGGTTTTTAATCTGAATGAAAAGAAAAGGACGCTGAAGCGTCCTTTTTTATTTGCTCCTCCCTTTAGAAAAGGGAGGTTGGGAGGGATTTGTTAAACTTCCCAAACCGTGAACAAGTTTTAATCGCTGTACAAGAAGAAGATGGGATATTAACCTCTCCCTAACCCCCTCCTGAGAGGAGAGTGGATACCTTTAATATATTGGTTTTCACACTCTCTCCCAGAGGGAGAAGGGCTGGGGTGAGGAAACCCTTTAATGCGCCTCATCCCAGTTTTTACCTTTACCGACTTCTACCACTAACGGTACAGAAATCTGTAGTACCGATTGCATCACTTCAGCCAGTTTAGGTGCCAGTTCATCGGCAATGTCTTCATCGACTTCAAACACCAGTTCATCGTGCACTTGTAGCAGCATTTTGGCCTGATCTTTTGGCAACATCTTGTCGACTTCAATCATCGCCATTTTAATGATATCTGCAGCCGAACCTTGTAGCGGGGCATTAATTGCGGCACGTTCTGCCGCTTTACGCACCATCATATTACGGGCATCGATATCTGGGGTATATAAACGGCGTCCGAGCAGGGTTTCAACAAAACCTTGTTCTAATGCAACCTGACGGGTACGTTGCATATACTCATAAATGCCCGGATAACGGTGGAAATACTGCTTGATATAATCCTGTGATTCCTGACGGGTAAAACCTAACTGTCGGATCAGACCAAACTCGGACATGCCGTAAAGTAGGCCGAAGTTAACAGCCTTGGCCTGACGGCGCTGGTCATTGGTCACTTCTTCCAAAGGAATGCCCAAAACTTCAGCCGCAGTACGGCGGTGTACATCCTGACCATGAATAAATGCATCCAGCAGGGCTTCATCCTGAGATAAGTGGGCCATGAGACGCAATTCAATTTGTGAGTAATCGGCTGCCAGCAAAACACGGCCTTCCGGTGCCACAAATGCTTTGCGGATTTGACGGCCAATTTCGGCACGAATCGGAATGTTCTGCAGGTTTGGATCAGTCGATGATAAACGGCCAGTTGCAGTCAATGCCTGGTGGTAACTGGTATGCACACGGTGGGTATCAGGATTGGCCTGTTTACATAAGCCATCGGTATAGGTACTTTTGAGCTTGGACAAACCACGATATTCCAGAATCAGCTGGGCAATCGGATGTTCAATTTTTTCCAGTACACTTTCACTGGTGCTGTATTGTCCAGTAGTGGTTTTTTTACCACCTTTTAGGCCCAGCTTTTCAAATAACACTTCACCGACCTGTTTAGGTGAGCTGACATTAAAGCTTTCACCGGCAATTTCTATAATCTGGTTTTCCAGATTTTGCATGGTGTTGGAAAATTCGCCCCCAAGCTGATCCAGAAAAGCCAGATCCAGTTCGATGCCGTTTTCTTCCATTTGCGTCAGTACACGTGCAACTGGAACTTCAATATTGTGCAGAATATTGACCAGTTCAGGATGTGCCTGTAATTTGCTGCTTAAGACTTCATAAAGACGATAGGTGACATGTGCATCTTCTGCAGCATAATGCGCTGCAGTTTCAAGTGGAATCTGATTGAAGGTCTTCTGTTTGGCACCTTTACCGGCCACCTGTTCATAAGTCGTGGTCAGATGACTCAAATACAGACGGGCCACATCATCCATGCCATGACGGGTCGCGACAGAATTCAGGACATAGGAAGCCAACATGGTGTCGAAATACCAGCCTGCCAGATGAATGCCATGATTTTCTAGGACATGTGCATCATATTTCAGATGATGACCAATTTTCTTTACAGACTCATCTTCCAGAATTGGTTTGATTTGCGCCAGAATTACTTCACGATTCAGCTGCTCCGGTGCGCCTTCATAATCATGTGCCAAGGGAACATAATAAGCATCCTGCGCATCGAAGGCGACCGAGAAACCGACAATCTGTGCAATACGATAATCCAGACTGGTGGTTTCGGTATCAAAGGCAAAACGTTTTTCGGTACTTAAGCGCCCAAACAGTGTGTCCCAATCTTGTTGGCTTAATACCGTGTGATAGGTGGCTTGTCCTAACTGGTCATCACTGCTGGTCACAGACGCATGGTCTTCCAGAGGTTCTGGTACTGTAACCGCTTTGGCGTTAATAGATTTTGCCGCCTGCTTGTAGTTTGAATTATTCGGGTTGTTCGGGTGATCTAAGGACTGCAGCTGGTTACGGAATTCCAGCTCGGTGTATAAATGACGTAAGGTCTCGACATTCGGCTCACCCAGTTTTAAATCGTCATAACCAAAGTTAAGATCCAGATCGATGACAATACTGGCCAGTTGATGGTCCAGTGCAATGCCATCGACATGTTCTTTAATATTTTGACCGACTTTGCCTTTGATCTTGTCGACATTTTCTAAAATGCCGCCAATCGAGCCATATTCAGTGAGCAGTTTTGCTGCAGTTTTGGCACCTACACCTGGCACGCCCATGATGCCATCTGATGCATCACCCATCAGGGTCAGATAGTCAATAATCTGATTTGGCCAGACGCCAAACTTTTCAAACACGCCGTCGACATCCAGCGGTTTTTCTTTAAAGCTGTCTTCCAGGGTAACTTTTTCGGTCACCAGTTGCGCCATATCTTTATCGCCCGTAGAGATCAGCACCTGATGTCCCATCGCCTCGGCACGTTTGGCCAGTGTCCCGATAATGTCATCGGCTTCGGCACCTGGCAAGGTATGCAGGGGAATGCCCAAAGCGCGGATCAAGGCATGCAGATAAGGAATCTGTTCGGATAATTCCGTTGGCATGCTGGGACGGTCACCTTTATAAATCGGTGACAGCTCGTGCCGGAAGGTTGGCTCTGGGGTATCGAAAATTACCGCCATATGGGTCGGTTGGGTCCGGCGCATCAGTTTTTGAATAGCAGAAATCGCACCACGAATTGCATTGGTATGTAAACCGGTTGACGTGGTTAATGGTGGCAGTGCGTGAAAGGCACGAAATAAAAAGTAAGAGCCATCGACCAAGACAAATGGTGGCATGTAATCAATTCCTTATTCAAAATACAGCGCTATTGTACGTGATTTTTACCGCGCTCGCTGAGGCGAGTCTGAGTTTACAGCTTAGCGAATATCGGCCGAAGATGAAATAAGCAGCACAAGCTGTTGTATGATGGAACGATTCAGGAAAGAGAAATATAAGAATGGCTGCAGGACGGAATGAGTTGCGCATGATCTGGCTGATTACCCTGCTGATTGCCGGGATCAGCGCTTGGTATCTGGGTTATCAGATTGTGACTTATCTGTGTGGTTTGGGGTTTATCTTTAGCGTGATGCAATATGTCACTGCGGTAGAAGCACCGTTGAATCAATTGGCCGGACAGCAGCGGATGTCCTTGGAGCGTAACTCTAAAGTTCCTTTATATATTTCTTCAATTACTGCCATTGTTGGTGGACTGGCTGAACTGGATTGGCTGATGGGCATTGGAATTACGGCATGGGTATTCTTTTTGCTCAGGTGGCTGCAACGTCTGGAAGGGCGTTTGATACAGCTGCAATCACAATCCCATTCTGACGATCCCTTACAGCGATCACCAGATCGATCCGATTCTGTTCCATTGGTGAAAACTGAGCCTGCCCAAGAAGTAAACGACTCTCCTCATCTTTTAGATCAACTGCAGCGCTGGCTTTTTCAGGGGAATCCTGTTCTCAAAGTCGCAATCAGTATTTTGGTGATTGGGATTATTTTACTGCTGCGTTTTGCCACTGAGTACTGGCAACTCAGTCTGGCTGCAAAATTGGGCCTGGTTGCACTGGCAAGTGGCTGTGTAACAGGTCTGGGTTATCACCTGATGCAGAAAAATCGGAGTTTTGCTCTGGCACTGGAAGGACTGGGTTTGGGCAGTCTGTTCCTGACCTTATTTTTTGCCTATTACAATCTGGTGATTCCCACGTTACCGTTGGCGACTTTGCTATTCCTTATCATTCTGGTTATTACCCTGTATTTAAGTCTGAAACAGGAAAGCATCGAACTGGCCTTGATGGCTTTGCTGATTGCTTATCTGGCGCCGTTTACCTTGCCGACCCGCGATGCTTCGGCTGTTGAGTTGATCAGCTATTATCTGCTGATCAATATCGGGGTAGCAGTACTGAGCAGTTTCCGGCCATGGAAGATTCTCAATCAAATTGCCTTTTTAGTGACTGCGGTCGTTGGTGGAATATATAGCCTGATTCATGGTTATACATATGAGCGTTATGCCATGACTGCGCTGATTCTGGCACATAGTGCACTGTTTATCTGGCTAGGTTTCCGCTTTAGCCAGTTGCTGGCACGACAGGATCTCTCACGGTTTCAGTTAAAACCGGTATTGGACTTAGCGCTGATTTTTGCTGCCCCTATTATCGCTTATATTTTTCTGTATCTGATTCATTTTAATCAGCCCAATCAAAAACTCTGGCAAGCTGGATTAAGCCTGTTCTTTGCACTGGTCTTTGCCGCTTGCTGGACACTGTTGCGCCGTAAACAAACTATCCAGCTCATTTCGCAGAGCTATCTGAGCCTGATGCTGATTTTTCTCGCCTTGGTGCCACCGATCTTATTGACAGAACAATGGAGTGTGATTGGTTGGGCAGTTGAAGGTGTGCTGATTTATTTATGGGCCTTGGAAAAAAATGTCCGGGTAGCGCACTATCTGAGCATGGGTTTATTGCTGATGGCCGGATTCAGCAGCCTGTATTATCTGATCGAGATTAATCCAACACCGCGAATCATTTTCTGGATTTTGAGTCTGTGCTATGTGGCAGTCGTGGTCATCAGTCAGCTTAAAAAGCAGTACCAGCAGCAGATGGATAGTCTGAGTGTCAGTTTTTTAAGCAGCGTGAGTGTCGCGGCCAGTCTGATGCTATTTGCCTTGCTGGAAGATGAATTTCCGAGTCAGCATACCTATGTACTGAGTTTATTTATCATCACACTGGGTTATATGCTGTTGAATGAAATGATCCTGCGCAAAAATCAGGAATGGTCTTGGTTACTGCCGAAGTGGAGTGGCATCTCGCCCTTGCTGGTCATTGCGGTGATTCTGACTCTGGATCGCAGTCAAAATGCGGTGATTGTCTGGAATAGTGCTCTGGAAAGGGGAGTTTTTGCCCTTTCAGCGATATTGTTGGCCATTCTGTGGCTTAGACCGCTGGCTGGCTTGCAGCTCTCCAAGGAATGGGTGAGTTTTGGTGTTTTTAGCAGTCTGGCTTTGGCAAGTGTATGCCTGATCTCAAATATGCCCTATCTGAGCATGGTGATTTTGCCTTTATTCTTCTGCCTGTGGTGCTATCGGCAGGATGTGCAGTCAGGTTGGCAGCAGCTTTGGCAAACCAAGAGCTGTTTATTGCTGATGGCAACTTGGCTGGTATGTTCACAGCTGTTTAGCCAGCAAGCCTTTCAGTATTACTGGCTGCCGATTCTGAATCCTTTTGACCTGATCAGTATTGCCATGTTTGCCAGTTTTATCTGGATGCTGTTACAGCAAATTAAGGTGGGACGTGACAAAGGCATGATGGCGGTTTTAATGGTACTAAGCCTGTTATGGCTATCCAGTTATATTATTTTAAGAGCTTTACATGTGTACCTGCAGACGCCGTTTAATGATCTGGCCTTATGGAGCAATGCGACGGTTCAGCTTAGTCTGACCATACTTTGGGTATTACTGGCCTGGATTACCATGTGGACGGCGACACTCAAAAAACTGAAACCGATGTGGATTTTAGGCGGCAGTATTCTGGTGATTGTAACCTTGAAGCTCGTACTATTTGACCTGTCACATATTGGCACCCTAACCCGGGTGATTTCCTTCTTGCTGGCGGGCGGGGTGATGCTGCTGATTGCTTATATTGCACCGATGCCGGAGAAAACTGATTGATTGAATCCTCTCCTTTAAGAAAGGAGAGGGAGCATTTTTCACTGATGCAGATTTTTGGTTTAGATGTTGCTCTCACCTAAAGTCAATTTATTTTAAATCAGGCTCTCTTTTCAATGCCTTGTCATTGGCGTATTGATCAATTTCTTCATTTTCCAAAGGGCGGGAAAGTGGATGATCGACAAAGCCCATCTTCGGCACCGGAATTTCAATCTGGTTATCGACAAAGCCGTTGCGAATCCGTTCCTGCATTTCATCACGAACTTTCAGGTAGTTTTCCTGTTGGCACCACACTGCAAACAGCAGTTCAATCGAAGATTCACGGAAAGCGGTAACGGTGACTGCAGGTTTCGGGTCGGCCAGAACCAGTGGATACTTGTTGGCAACATCCAACAGAACTTCGCGTACCTTGATAATATTTTCATGGAAATTGATCGCCAACGTAATCGGAATCCGCCGTATCGGAAATTTCGACAAGTTCTGCACCGGTGCCCGAATTAGCTGTTCATTCGGTAAACGCACATAGATATTATCTTGGGTCAAAAGTTTAACCGAGAGCAGATCAATCGAAATCACTTCGCCTTCAATGGTATGCCCACGAATCAAGGTAATCTGGATGGTATCACCGACTTCAAAAGAACCTTCACCAATCAGGAACAGACCACTGATCAGGTTGGATGCTGAGGTTTGCGAAGCAAAACCCAGTGCGACCGTTAAAATCCCTGCAGCGCCAAGGAAGACACTGAGTTTAAAACCGGCTTCTTTCAGACTAGCCATCACAAACAGCAGGAAGATAAAATAGAAAATTCCGCGGCGCCAGACCAGTTTCTGATGGGCATTAAAACGGACACCAATGGTGCGAATAAAGGTATTGGAAATAAAGCGTGCGATCAGGAAACCAATAAAGCACAACACCACCGCCACCAGAACTTCGGTCAAACGGTCGGTATTGATATTGGTAAATACTCCCTTCAGGCTGTTGGTGACTTCGGTCGGAATATTTGAACTTGGCATCAGACGCCCTTAGAAAAATGAATCAAACATATTAAATAATGCACCTGCTGGATCACGCGGTGGATGCAAATAGGCCACTTCACCAGCATTTGGTGGCGTGCGGTTTTCCACCCGGATCCGCGGCGGACGATCCGAACTCTCATGCAAGACCCGGATTTGTGAGGTCCATAAGCGGCCGGTACTTTCACTGTAAAAAAGCGGCAGGGCAGGCACTGGCACATTCATTCGGTCAAAGCGCAATTGCTGGTTGCTGGTATTGTGAAACTCAATCGGCGTGACTGCACGAAAGGCCCGTGGATGTAACTGTTTCAGTTCGGTTCTGCCATCGACTGCGGTGGCATAACAGATTTCCCCCGAACGGTGATTGGGTCCAAACCAGGTGTCTTTTGGCAAGATTACCGGCAAATCGAAAATCGGTTCGCGCTGCCCCTCGACAAAACCGGCAATCCATAAGGGCGTGCTGATATAAAGCGTACCGCGCTGTCCGGCAGGAATATAAATCGGATCGACTGGTTTAATCACCACAGAACGGTCTGCAAGGCGTGGCATCAGTTGCAATTTGTTTTGCGTGGATTTGAACATATAGCGTTCAATTTTTACGGGCGGTGGAAAAGCAAAATTCGGATCATCAATCTGATGCCATTGCTGCTCATAATCGTATTGCACTGAAGGGCGGAAATATTCCAGTCGCCATTCCTGAATGCCCCGGGTCAGGCGAAACAGTAAGGAGCCAAACTGCCAGGCTTTGGATTGATTTATTTCAAAATTCTGTTCTCCCCACCAGCGCATTTTCGCTGTATTCGGGATTAATTCATCTTTATCTTGCGGCAATCTTGGCACCCTTTCTTGCTAAATCTTTGAAAACATACTTCACGCTGTCATATGCTTAGAGTACACTCAATTTAAATTTTTTCATCATTATTATAATCCGCGATGCAAGTACTTAAACAATTACAAATCCCATATAGCTTCGCCAAGCGCCATGGTGTGCTGTTGCGTTATGAGGGAGATCAGGCCTTTATTCTGCGCCGTGACAATACCTCGATGCTTGCATTGCAGGAAGCCCGCCGTCTGCTCGGTTATCCGGCTCATTTTCAACTCTGTAGCGAACAGGAATTTAACCAGTTACTCAGTTCCAGTTTTGCCGGAGATAGCGGCGAATCACAGCAGGTGGCTGCCGGTCTGGAAGATCATCCGGATTTACTCAGTCTGGCTGATTCGGTACCGGAAGCTGAAGACCTGATGGATCAGGAAGATGATGCGCCAATTGTACGTCTGATCAATGCGCTATTATCCGAAGCAATTCGTGTTGGGGCTTCCGATATTCATATCGAATCTTTTGAGAAAAAACTGTCGGTGCGTTTACGGGTCGATGGCCAGTTACGCGAAATTGTCCAGCCACGCCGTGAACTGGCCCCGCTTCTGGTTTCACGGATTAAAGTCATGGCCAAACTGGATATTGCCGAAAAACGTATTCCGCAAGATGGCCGTATTTCATTACGCTTGGCCGGACGTGAAGTCGATGTCCGTGTATCCACCTTGCCATCTTCTTATGGGGAGCGGGTGGTGATGCGTTTGCTGGACAAGCAGGCCGGCCGTTTGAACATGACCCATTTGGGTCTGATGAATAATGACTATGATCGACTCAAGACTCTAGTGCATCGCCCACATGGAATTATTTTGGTAACCGGCCCGACCGGTTCGGGTAAAACCACCACCTTATATGCGGCACTTTCTGACCTGAATGATGGTTCTAAAAACATCCTCACGGCTGAAGATCCGATTGAATATCAACTGGAAGGCATTGGACAAACGCAGGTCAATACCAAAGTGGATATGACCTTTGCCCGTGCGTTAAAAGCGATGTTACGTCAGGACCCGGATGTGGTCATGGTCGGTGAGATTCGTGATCTGGAAACGGCAGAAATTGCGGTACAGGCATCCCTGACTGGACATCTGGTGTTATCCACCTTGCACACCAATACCGCGATTGGTGCGGTTACGCGTCTGAAAGATATGGGAATTGAACCATTTTTGCTTTCCAGTTCTTTAATCGGGGTAATTGCCCAACGTCTGGTGCGTACCTTGTGTCCACATTGCGCGACTTGGCATGAAGCAGATGCTTTCGAGAAGAATCTATTTGGCAATATTGAGCATCCCCAAGATTTAAAATTACCGCAACCTCAAGGCTGTGAACGTTGTGGCAATACTGGCTTTAGTGGTCGTACCGCGATTTATGAAATTGTGCCAGTCGATGATCATATGCGCCGTTTGATTCATGGTAATGCGGCTGAATATGAAATCGAAAGCTATGCACGTCAGCAGTCAGGTTCCATTCGTGATGATGGTCTGCGTAAAGTATTGGCCGGAAAAACCACGATTGAAGAAGTATTGCGAGTGACCAACGAAGCCGCGGATTAATCTTTTAATCTATTACCTTCATTATAAGGATCGTCAGGACTTTTGGGATATTGACCAGAGACTGACGATTTTTTTCATGAGTTGTGCACGAAAAGGTGCAGTCGGATTGCCCGGATTACGCAAAGTTTCATTTTCATAAAATGTCTGCCAGGCTTGTGCCATTGCTAAACTCAGTCCTTTCTGTTTCATTGTTTTAACTTCGGCTTGAGTAATATTGAGAAAACGGGCTTCAGCATCTTTGGGGCCAGCGCCCCAACCAATAATCCCTTTACCAAATTCAGGCAGAATCATATTGTTGGGTGTTGCAGGAATGGGCAGGCGTTCAATTTCAGTATTGAGCAGAGATTTTATATGCGGACGGATTTTTTCTGAGAGATAAAGATCTGCAAAAGAGGTTGTAGCAGTGAGGAGCAGGAGAGAATTCAGAAGAACTAGTTTTAACATCAATATAAATCGAATAAATGTAAATAAGAATCATTATATATAATTTCTTAAGTTTTTGCTGCAGTTTTCAAGTGGGGAAGAGAAGTAGCTTTTGACAAAAGATGAAGCGGGTAAATTTTGAAATTTATAATTGAAGTCTAGCTATCCTGAAACTTTTTTCAGGATAGCTGTTAAATAAAAAAATTAAGTAATTACGTTTAAGTTCACATCAATATTATTACGGGTCGCATTTGAGTATGGACAGACAATATGCGCAGCATCCACCAGTTTTTTTGCTTCTTCCTGATCCATGCCTTCAAGATGGATGTTTAATGTCACTTCGATCCCGAACCCGGTAGGAATCGGACCAATCCCAACATCACCTTCAATATAGGCATCTTTACTGATATTGAGCTTGTCACGATTGGCAACAAATTTCATTGCACCCAAGAAACAGGCGGAATAACCTGCGGCAAAGAGCTGTTCAGGATTGGTTCCACCGCCTGGTCCCCCCATTTCTTTAGGTACGGCCAATTGGACGTCCAGAATCTGATCGTCAGAAATGGCGCGGCCATCACGGCCCCCTGTGGCTTTGGCATGTGCGGTATAGACGGCTTTTTCTAATGACATGAGTTAAATCCCTGTTTATTTTTCGTAGAGCTTCTATGCTCGGTGATTTCACCTGAAGAATAAGCAGGGATTTTGTTATTTTATGCAAGCAAATGAAACGATTCAGGAAAGTTGAAGAAGTCTACGGTGTTGCATTAAAGGCATGGATTCACGCACTTTTTGCTGTTCATTTAAATCAAAGTCGACGGTGATGAGTTGAGCACCTTCTGCATGGATCATATTAAGAAGTTGTCCACGACTATTGGTGGCAGCTGCATGTCCCCAAGTCTGGCGTTTTTCTCCATGCCAGCCTTGTTGAGCTGCACCAAGCACCGAGCATTGGCTATCTAGAGCACGTGTTTGCAGAAGAAGCTGCCAGTGCATTTCACCTGTGGTATAGGTAAAGGCAGAAGGAGCGGTCAAGAGGTTTGCACCTTTGGCTCGTAAATTTAACGCCAGTTCCGGAAAGCGCAGGTCATAACAGACCATTAACCCAATATTGCCAAAAGGTGTTTTGGCTACGACAACATCTGTGCCGGGTTCAAAGAACTTGGATTCCTGATAACCACCGACAGCATCGCCGACTTGCACATCAAACAGGTGAATTTTGTCATAACGTGCTTCGGTCCGTTCCGGACTGATACACAGGCTAACGGTACGCACCCGGCCATCCTCAATGATTGAACCATCCGGACGATAAGGGCAGGGTAATGTACCGGCAACGATCCAGGTGTCATATTCATGGGCAAGTTGTTCTAGACGTTGCTGAATCACTTCAAATTGTGCAGCAGTTTCACGCTGTTTACCTGCTGCAAAACAGACAAAGTTTTCCGGGAAAACAATCAGTTCAGCACCATTGGCCTTACTTTGTTGAATTAAAGATTCAATCTCCACGAAATTGGCATCAATTTCATTTTGAGAATTCATTTGTACAACAGAAAGTAAAGTCATAGGGTCCTCTTATAAGATGGTTATACCTGTTGCTCGGAAATTTTATCTAAATTGTCTTGCTCTTTCTGTAGCTGTTTGACTAAAGGTTCAAACATGTTCTGATTGCTTTGATTCAGTTTCATCAAGGTTTTATGTGCATCCAGAACCGTATTTAGCATATTTTGATGCGTGACATGTTCTTCCATCAGTGCACGTGTGCAGACATTTGGATCGCCACAATAATTCAGAATCACAAACACCTGGCTCAGTCCCATACTGTTGGCTAAAGTGGTAATGTCAGAATTGGTAGAAAGCATGACAGCCTGAATGTTATGTACTTGCTTGAGTTTAAGTCCTAGTTTCGCTAAAACACCGAGTACGGTACTGTCAATGAAACTGGTTTCGGTGAGATCAACGATAGCGCCAACTACGTTGTCTTGCTGTTCAATTTTGTTCAGTAATTTGTCTAGACTAATACAAGATTGGGCACGCACTTCGCCGATAAGCTTAAAAATATGCGTTCCGTTCAGACTTGCATATTCAACATGACCTGTTGACATATAAATGCCATTTGCAGAGAAGGATATTAAATTATCCCATAGGGTGTATTGATACTCAAGTGGCTGAAAGTAGTAATCAAATTAAGTGCTTATAAAGCCTGTAAATATACTGCTAATTTACGCGGATAAAGCTTAAAAAGGCGATATCGTCAGCCACATGTTCCGGAGCCTGAAAAGATTGATTCTGCAAATGGTGTAATAATTGCGAGAATTGTTCATTTAAACCACCATCAAAAGGTTCCAGTGCGCCATCCGAACAGATAATAAAGCGCGCATTGCGACTTAATACCCATTCATTTTCCTCAACTTCAAGATCTTCGGTTAAACCCAAAGGGAAGCTGCTGGAAGATAGAATTTTAGGTTCTTGATTAGGTTCAAATATAATCGGTGGTGGGTAATGTCCAGCGCTGGACCATTTCAATACATGGGTTTCCAGATTAAGAATCCCGGCAATCATGGTGATGTGCTTTTCAATATTTTCTTGCATTAGCATGCCGTTCAGCTTCTTGATCAGCTCGCGCGGCGTCTTAGAGCGACCATGGAAAGCTGCCATCCAAGAGGTGAGCAAACTACTGGTGACGCCATGTCCAGAGACATCGGCCAAATAGAAAATCACTTCTTTGTCGCTAATTTTCCAATAATCATACCAATCTCCTGAAAGATAGGCTGAAGGCTGAAAATAGGTTTCGACCTCGTAATTGGTCAGTTCAATCGGATTCGGTAACAATTTTTTTTGTAGTTCTGCAGCAGAAGGCAGGTCACGGCTATCCTGGTTGCGCTTATATTGTGCATCAATTTTTTGTAATGCCAGATCAGGATTCTCGGGAAGCTTGTTCCAGATCCAGCCGGCTAAAGCACCTTGTTCCCAGGCCTGAGCCAAAGCAGTACCTTCATTTTCTAAGGCCAGTACAATCGTAGGTAGATTCCACTTATATTTCAGATAATCATGTACATCTGCAATCGCAATAATCGTAGAGTCATACAGTTCATGATCATCCAGATAGATCATCTGAACATGCGGAAGCGTATCAAGTACTTGATCTAAGTAAGGAATATCACGAGTCGGTTGAATGAAATACATAAAAAAGTGATTCAATCCCAGGATTGGTTATAAGATGTACTATAACAAGCAAAGTATTGCTAGCGAACAGATTTTCACTAGCAATCATACATGAAGCTTAAACTTAAAGATCTTCGTTTGAAGATTCAATATTGCTATCACTAGAAGGTGCATCATCAGAATTTTCATCTTCAAAATCATCTTCTAGGAACAGTGTATCTTGTTCTGTGCCTTTCTTTTCTGCAATTGCATAATTGGTACGTTGCAAATAAATATCGCGAATCTGCGCATAGCGATCACCCGTCAGCACCCCTTCAACGTCCAGTATTTCAGAACGGGTATCAATGGCACGCCAAAACTGATCAGTCCAGTAAAGTCCATCTTCATCTTCGAGAATGTATTTTTGTGGACGAGCTTGACTATCTACAGCAGTACCGATTACGCCACGGACAGAACTTGGACCTAAAAATGGCAACATGATATAAGGGCCAGAAGGCACGCCATAATACCCTAAAGTAATTCCAAATTTTTCCTCTTCATGGCTCAAGCCAAGGCGACGTGCTGGATCAGCCAGTCCTAAAGTCGTTAAGGTATTAATAGTAAAACGACCTAGAGATTTAGCAGCGCGGGCAGGACGACCTTGAATCAGCTGATTCACCACATTCCAAGGTTCACCCAGGTTACTGCGGAACTGGGTATAGCTGCCACGAACATCTTGAGGAACTTTTTCCACATATTGTACAGCTATGGGACGTACCACGGTGCGGTCAATCGCATCATTAAACTGATAGATCTTTCTATTTAACGGCTGAAAAGGATCTTTAACTTCTTCAGCTTGTGCTGCACTGGCATCAACTTTCAGTTGCGTTTGTAATTGTTGCGCTTTGGTTGAGATCTTTGTTCTAAGTGGCGTTTTTGCAGGCTCGTTTTCCAGATTTTCCACATCGGTGGCCACCTCGGCGAAAACATGTGCGCTTGAGGCTAAAGAAAATAAGCATATAGATAAGTAAATAGAACGATGCATAAGGTAACCCGAGGCCTTTTCTGTGTAAGTAGCACTACTTATTAGTATGAAAATAATAAACGTTATATTCACGAATAGACATCATTTAAGCAAATTTGTATAAAAAATGAATGAAAACACACGAAAAGCTTAAAAAATATACATACAAAATGATTTTCTTGAAAAAGGTGTTGCAAGGGCTCTGAAATACTGTAGAATGCACATCCATCGGCGGTGATGAAG
>JADHEF010000690.1_pt1 | contig 30104 bp, 10 predicted proteins | sample 8952391 | NCBI WGS metagenome assembly JADHEF01 (sample SAMN16124439, study PRJNA663245) | bioreactor sludge metagenome | isolation source: sludge (nitrite) | place: India:Bengaluru | collected 2019-02-28 | reverse complement strand
TGGCGTCCTGCGAAAGTTGCGCCCACGGGAGGTTTATGTGGCAGACTTAAACCTGATCACCGGAAATGGCGATAACCTGGCAGCGATCGGAGAGATCTCCAGAATGGCAAAGGCTATGGTCGATATCGGCATCTTCCGGCGGAGCGATCTGGACCGCCTCCCCCCCGAAGTCACTGCCGTTCTGGGAACGGAGACCGCATCCCTCTCCCTCATCGAGGAGGCTGCGGCGGAATTGATCCGGCGCGGCGGCAGGGCTTTGGTGAGCATAGATATGAAGAGGGGCAGGCTGCTATCATCCGACCCCGGCCTGGCCGGTCAAGAGCCCATAGCTCTCCTCAAGAGCCTGAACGTTCTGGAGCTGGAGGCGGTCATACTTCTGGATCTGGATCGGGTGGGAGCATCCACGGGGCTCGACACTGTTTTTTTAAAGGCGGCGGCAGAATCAAGCCGTCATCCCCTCATCCTGGGGGGAGGAATAAAGGGCGAAGAGGATCTGGAGGCTCTAGAGGATATGGGCTTTGCCGGGGCGCTGGTGGCCACAGCAGTGCACAATGGCCGGATACCTCTATCCAGAGTACAATGATATACCTACATTTCTATTAAACAACTTCATTATTTGTTCTTCAGTTATGAGCCTTTGTTCTGGCCAATTCTATATGCCAAATTCAGAGATGATTCATATAACGTCCCCAATTTTTGGATGAGTGGTAATCTATGGATATCGTACTTCTCCCTCCTTTGCAGATTAAAAATTAAGAATTCTCATAAATTTACATATTATATATATCCTGAGATTTTGATATTTCAATAAGCTCTTTAAGTTTATCCTTATCACCATAAATATAATCTCGAATGCAATGCGCCACGATAAGACACGGCTCATCGATATCTCTTGTGAATTTTACTATTTGATCGAATATTGACCGATTTACAATCTCTTCCTTGAGATACAGTTTCAACCAAGCATCCAAAATCAATTGCCAAGCAGCAAAATACTTTTCAAATTTTCCCGCACGTTGTTCTATGAAAGCTGTTTCCACTTCCTTCCACAAAGATTTTTCAAATAGTATAATGCGTTGAGGGATGACTGCAATATAATTAGACCGTAATGCCTCTTTCCAATATGCTTTGGGCTCCATTTCAAAGATCGTTGTCAGTAGCTCTAAGATTGAATCTACCATATTTGTATTAGAGAGCACTCTTTGCCAAAACTCCTCATTTTTTCCTAATAGAAAAGCATCCGGATAAATGCGATATGTCATCGAATGTTTTTGAAATCTAAATGGGTCGATCAATTTATCTACATCTATTTTTTTACTTTCTAGCTTTATATGTGTTTCATTTTTTAATGCTATATATTTGTTCTTTATTGTATTCTGGAGGCTGTGTATAATTAAATTGCGGGCAGGATTTAATGTTTTAGATAACGGCTGATTTAGATCGTTAACCAATTTAATTGATAAGTTGGAGTTATATGCAATTTCGAGCGTATTGAGCATCAATTCAAAAAATGGTCCAGAAAATCCAGCCATAAGCGCAACTATTTGCTGCTGAAAAGCCCTCTTAGCAATTGCATCTTTCCCCATCGAATAAGAAATTGATTGCCCAATTGCTGAAATAAAATTGCCTGAAGGATCTCTTAAGCTGAGAATATCTTGAATCGAGTAAAATATCTCTATATTATCCTTTATTGTACCAACCATTTCTGAGCTAATAACTTCGTCAAAAAAAAGACAATATAGAGCCCAAGCTCTCCCTGTTCCTTGAATTTGACTTCTTGACCAATCAGAAAAAATCTTTGATTCTGCTCGATTAAGTGATAGTGTTATGAGTGCCAAATTAATCCTTTCACTAATAACGGCATTTTGAGATATGGTTTCAATGGCTGACTTAATCATCTTTTCATTTCCAGCCTCTTTTTTCAAACAAGCTCGCAGAGATGAAATAATTGGTTTAAATTGGTCTGTTTGATCTGATATTATGCTATAATTAATTAGCCTTTTAAATATCTCCTCTTTTCTCGACTCCGCAGATTCTATCCCATCGATTAACAATCCAACCAGCAAAAGAGATAAGGTTGCATTTGAACCCATGCATTCATTTCCTAACATCTCGGTTATAATATATTCTTGACTATCTTCTGATTTGAGTTCTGAGACCAATAATCGAATAACCTCATGCCATCTTGTATCTGCGCAGCAGTCCCTAATTGAATTCCAAATTCCTGATGCGCCATCCTTTTCGTTGCTTGTTATTATATATGATGCGGTTAGATATTCCTGAAAAGTGAGGTGAACAAAGGAGTACTGATCATCGCCTATTTCTATTATCAAGCCGGCTTTTTTCTTTATAAATTCTATGAACTGATCAGCAAGGTCTTCGGGATCGTTATTAGGATCATTGGACTTCTCAACATTAATTATATGGTCTGTTAAAAAATTCTTCAATTCTGAGTATGGAATGACTGCACGCTGATCCCTGCCAACACTTCCACTTCGGCAATGCATCCAATATGCTATTGCCTCCATACGTCGCCTATTTCGGCGCTCAATCTTTCCTCTATTTTTTACTTCTTTTTCGCGGAATTTCCATGTATGCCATGTATTCATAAGCGTTTCGGTGCACTTTTGATAAAGAACAACTCGTTCATCCGGCAAAACTGCATCTATTCTATGAACTAAAGCAATAATTGTCAATAATAGCGGATTTTGTGCTAGCTCACGAATTGCCGAATAATCATCGTCTTTTAGGATACGAACTAGATCACTGACATTATCATCGCGCTCTTTTCTATTTTCTATGCGCACGCGGTACCAATCTTTTACAAACTGCTCAATTTCTGGAAGCTGCAAATGCGTTAATTTAGTATGATAAAATTCCTTGTTATCAAACTTGAAGGGATTTTCATAGCCAACAATTCTCGAAGTCACAATAATTGTATTTAAAGGATTAATTGTAATCAATGTGCGAATTTGATCGCGTACAAATTTTTTAAATTGAGGGGTTGGTAATTCATCTAATCCATCAAAAAATAATATTGCTTGCCCAGATTCTAAGTAGTATTCAAAAAAAGATTCGTCCGCGCTCTTTAGGTTGAAATGCCCTTGGACATTCTCCTGAATATAGTCTATTAAGGCTAAATTTGTCCGAGATTTTAGCTCATCTGCGTAAAGCCTTAAAGTAACCAAAATAGGAAGACGATTGTCCTGCTTAGCCTTATATCTTTCTTGAATAGCTTTGGAAAAACCACTTAATGATAGAAATTTTAATAGGGTGGATTTTCCTGACCCGGGATCACCCAAGACAACGGTTTTAGCTCCTGGTGTAAGGAATGACAAAGGATTAATACGAGTACTTGTTTCATCATTTTCAACTTCGCCTTCAGGGATTGCATGAAGTGGTATGTAAATGTGCTCCATTGGAACGCCTTTCGTTGCCTCTTGTTTGTATACCGACATCCCAACAAATTCTATATTTCTGTAAAGAGTAACTAAACCATCGTTATATCTCTTTCTGGTTTCTTGTATGCTCTTTTTTCTCATGACGCCTTCTGGCACTAATTCTGGATAATAATAAAGGCAAATTGTTGGATTTTCTAGAAACAATGAAACTAGCTTTTTGTGCCCCCAATAATCAATTTCAAATTGAAGGTTATGCTTGCATCTTAGACCTTCAAACCAAGAAACATCTCCTCCATCTTTTCGAGTTGAGGATTCCATTAGATCTTCTGGAATAACCAATATCCATTTGGATAATTTGAGTTTTTCTTGGCGTTCAGCCACACGTTTCAAGGATTTTTCAATATCTTTTCGGTGCTTTGAGCTTAATGGCGAAGAAAAAAATTTATATTGATATCCAATGGCCTCATGCTCCCTAAAATATTGATCCTCAAAACTGTCCAATCCATTATAATCACCAGCTACATCACTGAAAATTCTTATGTTCTTCCCATTTCGTTGCGCGTCATAATACAAAAGCAAATCAACTATGCGTGCGAATTCCTTTCCACCCTCTGTGCCTCTTGGCAAAATTTCATAAAGGCTCTTCACATCAGGCAGTCTAGTTGGTATGGCCATCAAATAGATTGCATTTTTCTCTATAGATATAAAGATTTGGCTTAAACAATTAGACTAGCAAAGAAAAATATAATCAGAATAATTTTTTTAAGTCCTCAAAATTAATCCTTGCCGTGGAGTCCAGGGAGAGCGGCGTCAGCGATATCTTCTGGTCCTGATAGAGGGTCTGGACATCGGTGCCCTCCTCGTCGCAGCAGATCAGCTCACCGTCTATCCAGTAGTAGGGCCTGCCCCGGGGATCAAATCGCTCCTGGACTGCGGTCTTGAAGATCTTTCTGGCCAGCCTGGTGACCACGATCTCCGTCTCTTCCGTGGCCTCCGCCGGAACATTGAGATTGAGCACATCCACGCCCTCCGGCATGCCCCGAGAGAGAACCCTGCCCGCCACCCGACCCAGGACCGCCTCAGCCACGGCAAAGCTGTGCTTGGCCCCGTGGTGCATATCGAACTTGTCTCCCTGGTCTACGGCCTGGATGGATGCGGCTATGGCAGGAATGCCGTAGCTTGCCGCCTCCAGCGCCGCTCCTATGGTCCCGCTGGTGGTGACGGTATCGGTGCTGATGTTCTCCCCCACGTTTATCCCTGAGACGCAGAGGTCGGGCATCTGCTTCATGATGGCGAAGATGCCTATGATAACCGAGTCTACTGGCGTCCCGGTGACGGCATAGGCTTTAAAGCCGTTGAGATTGACCTCTGCATAACGTAGCGGCTCAAAGACGGATATGGACCGGCCCACGCCGCTCTTCTGCCCGGAGGGAGCGGCAACCACCACCTCCCCCAGATCTGCGACGCCTCTGGCTGCCGCTTGCAGGCCAGGCGCATAAACGCCGTCGTCGTTGCTCACCAGTATGCGATGCATGGATGATGCCGTCTGTTTCTCTGATTATAAAACATCTGCCTTCTTAGCCGCACGCCAAAAAGCAGGAAAAGATCCTCCCTATCAGGGGAACATCTCCAAGAGCCGCTCTACGATCTGGCGGAAGCTTGCCGCCGCACTGGCCTGGCTCTGGACAAATGTTTTTCCGCTGTCTCCCAGGGCGCAGACCGATGGGTCCATGGGAACAGCTCCCAGGAATCTCTCCTCCATCTCCCGGGCCATCCTCTCGCCGCCTCCCGCGCCAAAGATGCTTATGCTCTCGCCGCAATGGGGGCAGATCAGCCCGGACATATTCTCCACAATTCCCAAAACGGGAATCTTCATGGCCCGGACCATGTTCACCGCCTTGCGGCTGTCCAGGAGCGCCACCTCCTGGGGTGTGGTGACAATTATCGCCCCGGCCAGCTCCGGGATGAGCTGGACCACGGAGAGGGGCTCGTCGGAGGTTCCCGGCGGCAGATCTATAAGCAAAAAGTCCAGGTCTCCCCAGTCCACATCCTGGATGAACTGCTTGATGGCGGCCATCTTCATAGGGCCCCGCCAGACCACAGGCGAGTCCCGGCTGGAGAGAAGGAAGGCCATGGAGGCGGCCCTGATCCCATCCGCCTCGACAGGCAGAATCCCATCCTGTCCCTGCATCAGCCGGCCCTCTTCAATCCCCAGTAGCTTTGCAATGTCCGGGCCGGTTATATCGGCATCAAGAATGCCCACCTTAAAGCCCTTCATCTGCAGGGCCCGGGCCAGGTTGACTGTGACTGTGCTCTTTCCCACTCCCCCTTTGCCGCTTGCTATGATGATCTTGTGCTTGACCCTGGCCATGCGATCGACTTTATGATCGCATTCTCCTCCCGCTCTGACATCCTTTTCATCTTTGCAAGAGCCCTTCTGGGCGCATGAATCGCATTCGCTGCTCTTTTCCGTCATGAATTTCATTCCAATGGATTTTAGATGCAATCAGACTCGTTTAAAGCGATTTGCATAACAATGGTTAAAAGCGAGATTATTTATTAGTTTGCATGAAAATATAGATTGCCCTGATAGAGCTTTCTTGATATCGACCCGTCCTTCTCCAGAATCTTGCAGTACTTGATGGCATCATTTCCGGCCAGATCCAGATGAAGGCCGATCTCCTGCAGGGTCAGCTCTTTCTCGGACAAGAGTTTGAGCATCCTCTCCTTAATGGCTATAGGAACGCTCCAGTCCCAGTCCGGTATCAGCTCGGCTCCGGGAAAGATCTCCAGCATCCTATGCATCTCCTCCTGGCTCAGTGGCTCTACCGGTTCGGCGGGAGTGCGAACCACGGTGTTTAGCTGAATCCGGTCCGGATCGATGGCCTCTGCCGCTCTGGCAATCCTCTCCGCCTCATGATCGTTGATGTCCTCAACCAGCATCACCTCCAGCCAGATCTCTCCGGAATACTCTCTGCGAAAGTCCTTGAGGCCCTGGATCATCTCTTCCGCAAAAAGGCCTCTTGCCGGGCGGTTGATGGCTATAAATGCCTCCTGGCTGACGGCGTCCAATGAAGGCAAAACCACATCCGCAGCCGCCACCTCCTTTCTCACTGCCGGGCTGGTGAGAAGGGTGCTGTTGGTGATCACCGCCACGGGCGAGTCCACTATCTGCTTGGCCCGGCTGACCACCTCTCCCAGATCCAGGCTCAGGGTCGGCTCGCCTGATCCGGCAAAGGTAAGATAATCAAAGGGCTCATCCCGCCGCCGCTCTATCTCCCTAAGAGCCTTATCCCGGGGCACGAATCGATCTCGGCAAGAAGTGAGGCAGACGGTTCTGCCCAGCTCGCAGTAGACGCAATCCAGGTTGCAGGTCTTGAATTGGAGCAGGTCAACGCCCATGGAAAGGCCCAGGCGACGGGAGAGCACCGGCCCGAATAGATATCCCATATTCCTAATCGATCTTGCCCCTATTCTTACTATTTATATTTTCCATCTATCTTTTCCATCGGGAGACCGGACGACTTAAATCCCGGAGGGCTGCTGTCCGGCTATCCGGGAAGGCATTGTCTGTGGGTTCTGCTTTTTGCAGGCCAGTCAAACCCTCCAGATCTCCCTAGGAAGGCGGGTCAGACTCTCCGCTCCTCCTGACCGAATCAGGTAGGTGTCTTCTACTCCCACCACACCCTTTCCGGGGTAGATCATCTTGGGCTCCACGGCTATAATCATATTCTCCTTGATCTCCTGATCCAGGGGGCCGATGACGGGATACTCATCTATCTCCAGGCCCAAGCCGTGGCCCACAAAGCCCGCTTTTCTTCCCTTCGGCCCGCCCAGATGCTCGCCATAGCCCAGCCTCTCCCCCTCGGCCTCGCTGAGGTTCCAGGTATCCCGGCAGAGCCTGCCCGGATTTAGCTCAAGGGCAACGGCCTCCTCAATCTGCAGGGCAGCCTGGTGGGCCTGCTCCATCTCCGGCGGGGGGCTTCCCAGACAGAATATGCGGGTCTCGTCGGCAGTATAGCCGTTATAGCATCCGGCATAGTCCACCAGAACCGGCTGGCCTCGCCTGATGCGAGCGAATCCCGGGCCCTGGGGCAGGAACAGGGACATGCCCTTTCCGCCTGTGGGCGAGGATACATAGCTGGGATAGGCGGCGCTCTCCCCGGCCATGAGATGGCCCATGGGAAGGCTGTGGTTGAACCTTCTGAATGCCACCCTTCCCGGATGGCCGGAGAGCCTCAGGCTCTTCTCCACCTCAGCAGCCAGATCGATCTCTCGCATGCCTTCCCTGAGGTGATCGGCGACGCATGCAATTGCCGCATCCAGATTCTCTGCCGCCCGGCGGACGAGATCTATCTCATATTCCGACTTGACCGATCGAATGTGCTTGATCTCCTCAGAGATGTCCGATATAGCCACATCCTCTCCCAGGGATCCCGCCAGCCGGAGGCAATAGCTGTGAGGCAGTATATCCAGCTCCAGGCCGATCTTGTCTCCCGAGGAGATGCCAAGGTCCTTTCCCAGGGACCGAAGGCTCTTCTGGGGCCGGGGCGACATGGCGGCCTCCTCAGCGGCCCGCTCCAGGCTCTTTCTGATCATCAGTGTGGGCTGGCCGTCCCGGGGAATGTAGATCAGCCCCTCCTGGGTTGTGCCGGAGAAATAGCCCAGATTGATGGAACCCAGGATGATGGCACCGGTCAGATCGCCCAAATTCTCCTGTAGCCTCTTGATCCTGGCCTCAATCTCCCCGTGGGGTGTCAAGATGTAATTGCACTCTTTCATACTCCGATCTCCTCTTCCAGGTCCTGAAGATATTGCTTGAGCACCCTGGCCCTCTTTGCGGCAAGTCTCTTTGCGGCAGAGGTATGCATGCCCTCTTCCAGCTTGAGGAGCTTTCTATAAAAGTGGTCCAGATTCCATCTTTTGTCATCTGGCTCCCTCTCCCGGCAGAAGGGATCCTGAAGATGGTACATCTCTCTTCCTAAAGCTCCGCCGGTGACAAAGAGGCGGGCGATGCCTATGGCCCCCATGGCATCCAGCCGGTCGGCATCCTGGAGGATCCTGGCCTCCAAAGTGGCTGGGAGAATTCCCCGGGAGAAGCTGTGCACCTCTACGGCATAGAGCACCTTCTCTATTCTATCCCTGTCCAGTCCCTTGCCCTGCAGGAAGGAGCGCGCCGCCCCCAAGCCGGCCTGGCCGGACGGCTCTTTCCCTGATTTAAGCCCTTTTTTGGATTCCAGGTCATGAAGCAGAGCAGCCGGCAGCAGAACTTTCATGTCCGCCTTCTCCTCCTGGCCGATCTTCCGGGCTATTCTGCAGACCCGCAGGATGTGGCTGAAATCATGGGCCGGATCGGCTTTGCGGTAGAGGGAGCTGATCTCATCCAGCCAGGAGCCCGGATCAAAGTCGTCAGAGGCCATCGGGAGAGGATTGCAGCTCTGGAGATAAATAGTCTGGCCAGGATTATGGCAATGTCAGCTTCAAAGGATGTAGGTGCTGATGATGTCATCGATCAGACAGTCTAAAACTCTCATATGATACCATGCCTGGTGGGAATTCTTCATTCTGTAGGCTTATTGAAGAATGCTAAATCCTTCTCAGAGGAAAGCAATGCACATACTGGCTAGAAGGTTGATTAATTTTAATATGTGGCCATATAGAAAAGACTTAAATGTATTGCGACAACATACTATAATGTGAGATGATGAGGCATTCTCCTTCACCAAAGCGAAAAATGATTTGCTTGATCATCTATATTTTGCTCGTTTTGGTCAATGGCCAGAATTCCCCAAACTTCCCAAAATCATCTCTGGATGAGGGCTTTTCCGGAGACGCAAGCAGGTTCTTTCTTAAACCTTCTCCAATAGCCAATGAGATCTCCGGCAATGTAGTGGGACCCCAGAAAATGCCGGGGGTGGACTTCACCAGCATCCAGGAGGCTTTAGATCAATCCGATCCTGGAGAGACGGTCTATGTTCTGAGCGGAGAGTATCATGAGAGCCTGAACCTAAGAAAGCCGGGCGTTATCCTCCAGGGAGTCGATACCGGTGAGGGGTCACCAGTTGTATCCGCCGCAGGAAACAGCAACACTATTACCATCACTGCCAGTAATTGCACCGTGGATGGTTTCGTGGTGATGAATTTCGGAAACCAAGAAGTTGAAAGGCCACAAGACACACCTACCGAGACTCGAAATGTTGAGACTCCGATAGATGCACCTGCAGAGACTCAAGATATTGAAACGCCGAGAGACACACTTGCCGAAATTCAAGATTTTAAGACTCCGATAGATACACCTACCGAGACTCAAGATGTTGAAACGCCAATAGATACACCTACCGAGACTCAAGATGTTGAAACGCCAATAGATACACCTACCGAGACTCAAGATGTTGAAACGCCGATAGATACACCTACCGAGACTCGGTGGATTGGAATCGCAGTCCTCTCTGACGGTAACACCATTTCCAATAATGCCATCACCGGCTGCAAAGGTAATGGACTGGAGTTGAGCCGGAGCAATGGCAATGCTATTCAGGGAAATAGAATCTCCGGCAATGGTCTGGATGGCATCTCTTTGAGAGGCTCCTCAGACAACATTCTCTCATCCAACTCAGTTACGGAAAATGGAATGAACGGCCTTCACCTTCAGGACTCGGATAATAATATCATCCGAGGATCTCTATTCTTGAATAATAAACTGGTAGGCATTCTGCTGGTCAATTCAAATGATAACGTCATAGTTGACAATGTCTATGATAGCATCAGAGAGGAAAACTGCAAGAATAATATAATTAGGAACAACAAACTTCTGATTGAGGTAGAAATTTCCGGCAATGATGACAACATCAAGCCCGATGATCCAGATAAGCCTGATCCGATCCCTCCTCCGATCCCTCCTGACCAAAAGAGACCCTGGACTGTCTGCAAGAATGGAAGCTGCGATTTCACTATAATACAGGACGCTGTTAATAACGCCAGTTCCGGCGACACCATAGAGGTCCATAGCGGAACCTATGATGAGCATGTCAATGTGAACAAAAAGCTCACTCTGCAGGGCGTGAACACAGGCGACGGCCTGCCGGTGGTAGATGCTGGCGACTCCGGCTCCGCTATCACCATATCCGCGGACGGGTGCACCGTGGAGGGATTTGAGGCTAGGAACTCGGGCAAGGATTTTCCCTGTGCAGGGATACATGTAACTTCAAACGGCAACAGTATCTCGGGCAACACCGCTAAGGGCAACTACTGGGGCATCAGGCTCTATTCCTCTGACGGCAATACCATCGAGTACAACAATGCCACGGGCAACGGCTACGGCATCAGTCTCCAATACTCCTGCACTAACTCATTCTCAGCTAACACCGCCAACAGCAACAGCTACGACGGCATTTTCCTATATCCCTCCTGCAACAACAACACGCTTTTAAGCAACATCGCCAACGACAACGGCTACGACGGCATTTTCCTCTCTACCTCCTGCAACAACAACACGCTTTTAGGCAACATCGCCAACGACAATAGCATCTACGGCATTCACCTTGTCTCCTCCAGCAATAACAATATCTCGGAAAACACCGCTGCCGGCAATTCCGCAGACATCCGCCTAGATTCCTCTAAAAGCAACACCATCTACCTGAACAATTTCGATATCGGATGGTCCGACGGAGCCAATACCTGGAATTCGCCTACAAAGATCTTTTACGGAAACGGTACTACTTATGTGGGGAACCGCTGGTCTGGTTACTCCGGAATGGATTGTGACGGCGACGGGATCGGAGATGCGCCCTACAACATCTCTGGCGGATCTGACAAAGATTATCACCCCATTGGTGGCGTGCTATCCAGCCCCGCACTGGAGGCGCATAAGAGCGCCGACAGGTCGGAAGCCGAGGTTGGAGACTGGATCAACTACACCGTATATGTAAACAACACCGGCAATGTCACCCTCACCGGCGTCCGGGCGGAGGATAACCTGACTGGGGCGGTCTGGATGGTGGGAACTCTCGCCCCCGGCCAGAATTACACCAACACCAACAGATACCGGGTGAATCAATCCGACCTTCCCGGACCGTTAGTCAATGAACTGCGGGCCAATGGAACTGATCCCTGCGGCATCGGGATAAACGATTCGGCCATCGAGACGGTGAATATCATCGGCCAAAAGCTTCTGTGCATCAGCGGCTACAAGATCGATGGATGCACCGACGAGGGCATAGCCGACTGGGAGATCATCCTGAAAGACAGCAACGGAGACGTAGTCGACCGGACCTCAACCAACGAGACCGGCTACTACCAGTTCTGTGATCTTGATCCCGGTGAATACAACCTCAGCGAGACCATCAAGCCCGGCTGGACGGCAGGCGACGCACCAGGAACAGTGACATTAGACTGCGAGAATGTCACCAACCAGAACTTCACCAACTTTGGTCTTGTCTGCATCAGCGGCTACAAGATCGATGGATGCGATGACGAGGGCATAGCCGACTGGGAGATCATCCTGAAAGACAGCAACGGAGACGTTGTCGACCGGACCACAACCAACGAGACCGGCTACTACCAGTTCTGTGATCTTGATCCCGGCAAATACAACCTCAGCGAGACCATCAAGCCCGGCTGGAATGCAGGCAGCTCACCAGGAACGGTGACATTAGACTGCGAGAATGTCACCAACCAGAACTTCACCAACTTTGGTCTTGTCTGCATCAGCGGCTACAAGGTCGACGGATGTACAGGTGAAGCTCTGCCCTACTGGAACATCAGCCTGACCAACGGCAGCTACACCAAGTCGATACTGACCGGTCCAGACGGCAAATACAAGTTCTGCGACCTGTGGCCAGGCGACTACGAATTAACCGAGGATCTCCAAGACGATTGGATGGCAGTTAACTCTCCAGAAACAGTTTCGCTGGACTGCGAGGACGCTACCAATCAGAACTTCACCAACCAGAAGCTTCTGTGCATAAGCGGCAAAAAAATCAATGCCTGCACAGGAAATGGTCTCAGTGGCTGGGATATAATTGTGAAAAACTCCAGCACCGGCCTTGAGGTTGGCCGGAACAGAACAATCACTGGCGGTATATGGCAAGTCTGCGGCCTTGTGCCGGGAGAGTATCAGGTGAGCGAGGTCCTCAAGAGCGGCTATAAGAACATAACCAATCTCACTCAAAATGTACCCCTGAACTGTGAGAACAAGATCGATATCAACTTCATCAATATGCAGCTGCGCACTCTGGGAGGCAGGAAGATAGATGATTGCACCGGCCAGGGTCTGAATGGCTGGACCATCGTCGTATACAACGCCACTACGAATACAACATATGCCACTACGACCAGCACCATAAGCGGCACCCCAGGCAGCTGGCGAATCACCAATCTGATTCCCGGATACTACCAGGTCAGTGAGGTCCTGCAATCCGGCTGGATGAATGTAACACCCACTTCCCTGAGTGTTCTTCTGCCATGCAATAGGAACAAACAGGACGTAGATTTCCATAATAGGCCTCTTAGGTGCGTCTCCGGCTACAAGCTAGATGCCTGCACCGGAGCAGTCGTATCCGGCTGGATGGTAACCATAAACAATAGCACCTTCAGCGACAGCATAGCCACCGATATCAACGGCAGATACGAGTTCTGCAATCTGGTTCCCGGCCAATACACTCTCACCGAGGAGATCAGATCAAGATATACGCCGGTCGGCGAGGCTTCTATTGGTATTGCATTGAACTGTACCAACCTGAGCAACCAGAATTTCACCAACCAGAGGCTCCTCTGCATCGGCGGCCATAAGTACAACAACTGCACCAGTGATCCTCTTGCCGGCTGGGACATAGGTGTCTACAATGCCACCACCCAGGCATTTATGGGAAATGATACCACGGACGGCCAGGGATACTGGGAGGTCTGCAACCTGACACCGGGCGAGTACATAGCCAGGGAGACCCTCCAGCCTGGCTGGGAGAATCATGCACCCAGCCAGAGAGTGACCTTGGTCTGCGAGAACAACACCAGTATCGACTTCTTCAACACTCCGCTCATGTGCATCGGCGGCTACAAGTATGATGCCTGCAATGGCTTCCTGCAGGGGTGGGAGCTGATCCTTTCCAATAGCAGCGGTGAGCTGGACAGGGCTCTGACCAATGCCAGCGGCTACTACCAGTTCTGCAATCTCTCTCCCGGCGTTTACCGGGTCTGTGAGGTTCTGCAGGAGGATTGGATGGCCCTGGGCAATGTGACCTGCAAGGAGGTAGTTCTGGGCTGCGAAAACCGGAACGACGTTAGCTTCAATAACACAAGACTGCTCTGCATCTCAGGACGCAAGATCAACAATTGTACAGGCGAAGGTCTTGCCGGGTGGGAGATCATCCTCTACAACAGCACCCGGAGCGAGATAGACAGAGTGTCGACCAATGCAACAGGGCACTACAGCTTCTGCAGTCTGGTACCCGATCAGTACATCGTCCAGGAGGTTCCACAAGCGGGATGGAAGGCAGTCGGCCCGAGCGAACATAATGTCGTGTTGCAGTGCAGCAATCAGAGCGGCTATGACTTCAATAACACTCCGCTGCTCTGCATCAGTGGCCGCAAGACCAACGATGTTACCGGCGAAGGCCTATCTGGCTGGGAGATCAATATCACTGACAGCTCCGGACAGATGTTCAACAGCGCTACCACCAATGAAACTGGTTATTACCAGTTCTGCAATCTACTTCCTGATACCTATACCGTCTGCGAGGTCCTACAGAACGGTTGGATTCCGGCCAGCGCCGTCTGCCGCTCAGTGCCCCTGGATTGCAGCAATGTTTCAGGTGTAGACTTCGCCAACACCAAGCTGCTCTGCCTGCAAGGCCGCAAGATCAACGACTGCACCGGAGAGGGAATACCCAACTGGTCCATCAGTTACTGCAATGTAAATGCCGGATGCTACATAACATCGACGAATGAAACCGGCTACTTCAGAGTTTGCAACCTTACCCCGGGTATCTGGCAGGTCTGCGAGGAGGTCAAAGGCGGCTGGCGCAATGTGACCGATAGGTGCGTTAATGTGGAATTAAACAGCAGCGACGCCCTGAACCTGGAGTTCAGGAACGCTCCCCTGGGCTGCCTGTCCGGCTATAAGAAGAACGAACAGAACGTCGGATTGGCCGGCTGGACCATCGAGGTTGGAAATAGCTCCGGCCTGGTTGCCACTGCTCTTACAGACGGCACCGGTTTCTGGCAGGTCTGCAACCTAGATCCAGGAGAGTATGATGTCAGCGAGGCCATGCAAGGCAATTACCGGGTGGTCGATGGACCGGATAATCCCATCGTGCTCGGCGATTGCGGCAACCAGAGCAATATCAATTTCACCAACACCCTTCCCGGCTGCATAGAGGGCTTCAAGCTCAACTATTCCGATGGCAAGGGCCTGGAAGGCTGGACCATTGAGGTGAGAGACAGCAACGGAGATATCAAGGGAAGCACAATCACCGACTCGACAGGGCACTGGCAGGTTTGCAATCTGGAGAACGGCACTTACACCGTCTGCGAAGTTAAGCAGCCCGGATGGATGCAGGTCTCTCCAATAAACCCGGACTGCTATACTGTGGTTATGGAAGGCCAGAACATAACAGACAAAAATTTCACCAACATGAAGCTCCTCTGCCTCTCCGGCCACAAGTTCCATCAACGTACCGGCGAAGGCCTGTCCGGCTGGACCATCGTTGTCAGCAATGCTACGAACCGCTGGGAGATTGTCACCGATGCCACCGGATTCTGGCAGAAATGCAATCTCACCCCAGGCCAGTATACGGTCTGCGAGGTCCTCAAGAACGGCTGGATCAATGTAACAGACGATTGCCAAGATGTTGAGTTGGAATGTGAGGATAAGGTTGTGAACTTCGAGAACATTCCCGCTTCCCTGTTGTGCATCAAAGGTACCAAGTACGACGACTGCACTGATGAAGGGCTGGCAAATTGGACCATAGATCTCAAGGACAGTAACGGCGTGATGATCAACAGCACCCTAACAGACGCGAACGGCGATTACTCGTTCTGCGGCCTGATGCCCGGCAGCTATACAGTCTGCGAGAAATTGCTCAGTGGCTGGAAGAATGTTACACCAAGCTGCATAGATGTCGAGCTTCGACGCGCCGGCTCCGAGGATAACGACTTCAGGAACACTAACAGGCCACTCTTATGCATCAGCGGCTACAAGCTCAATGATAGCACCAAAGAAGGCTTGGAAGGCTGGGAGATCGTCCTGACTAACGCCACCGGCGAGGCCGACCGTGCGACAACCAACGCCACCGGCTACTACCAGTTCTGCGGCCTTGAGCCCGGCTCCTATGGCCTGTACGAGACACCGAAACCCGGGTACGTTAAAGTTGAGATTCCCAGCCCTGTAAAACTGGAATGCTATAACCGGACCGACCAGAACTTCACCAACCGAAAAACTGGCGGGAATATCTTGACGGTCTGCAAAAATGGCGACTGCAATTTCACCATAATACAGGACGCCATCAATAACGCCAGTACCGGCAACACCATAGAGGTCCATAGCGGAACCTATCAGGAAAATGTCAATGTGAACAAGCCCCTCCTCATCCTGCAGGGCGTGAAAGACGGCTCCGATCTGCCTGTGGTAGATGCAGGCAGTAAAGGGAGCGCCATCACCCTGAGCGCAGACGGCTGCACCCTGCAAGGTTTTAATGCCCGTAATCCGTCACCCGGCAATTCTGGGATAAAGGTAATTTCGGACAAAAACACCATCATTGGCAACATCGTCACCGGCAACTCCCGCAGCAACTCCCTCTCTTCCTCCAGAAACAACGCCATCTCAGGTGGCCCCTTTTATTATAAACACGGCATCCTCCTCCTTGAATCCTCCAGCGACAACATCATCTCCGGCAACACCGCCACCGGCAACGATGAAGGCATCCATATCGAATCCTCCCACGACAACATCATCTCCGGCAACAAAGCCACCGACAACACATACTATGGCATCGCTCTCACTTCCTCCAGCAACAACACTCTCTCTGGCAACACCGCCACCGGCAACAACTGGGGCATCTACCTCACTTCCTCCAGCAACAACAACATCTCCGACAACAAAGCCACCGACAACAACCGCGGCATCCACCTCTCTTCTTCCAGCAGCAACAACATCTCGGACAACAAAGCCACCGGCAACGATGTTGCCGGCATCTACCTTCATTCATCTAGCAATAATGCCATATGGGACAACAATGCCGACGACAATCCCTACGGCATCTTCCTCACATCATCCAGCAGCAACATCATCTCTGACAACGACGCCACCGACAATGGCTACGGCATCTACATCATTTATTCCAGTAGCCGCAACACCATCTCCGGCAACACCGCTACCAGAAACAATGATTACGGCATCTACCTCGATTCCTCCAGCGGCAATATCATCTACCTCAATATCTTGAACAATATCATTAATGCCTGGTCCAACTCGGCCAACCAGTGGAACTCACCCGAAAATGATACAAAATATAATAATTATACTGGCAATTACTGGTCAGATTATGATGGAACTGATTTCGATCCTATCGATGGAATAGGCGATCAACCTTATTTTATTAAAGGCGGATCAGAAAGAGATAATTATCCCATTATGAATAACACAACTTTTAAAAAAAGTGGCGTAATCCAGATCTCTCTTGATGGCTCCCTCCAGACCAGCCCGCCCACCCGCCAGGCCCAGTACCTCCTGAAGGTAACCAACCTGGGCGATTCTGAAGTTAGAGACATCAACATCACCAACCAGCTCTCCCCGGGAATTGCCGGCATATCCGTGGAGAGCGGGCAGGAGCCGGATATAACTCTGGAGCCGAACGGCACCCACATTCTGAACTGGCAGGACCCCGGGCCTCTGGGGCCGGGAGAGAGCAGGGATATCGGGCTGCTGGCCCTTCTGGAGGGTCCTCTTCCTGAGAGCCTGATCAGCCGGGCCAGCGTCCGGGCCATATCTGCCGACGGCCGGAATCTGAGCGATGAAGCCTCCCTGGAGCTTAATGCGGCAGCGAACATCAGCATAGAAAAAGAGGCCGATCCTGTCTTTGCCCAGGCCTCGGACCCGGTGAGCTTCCGCATCAATGTGAGCAACACCGGCCAGCTCAATCTGACATCGGTTCAGGTCAAAGATACCCTGCCCCAGGGCATGAGCTACCTCTCAGACGACAGCAATGGAACAGCATCCGGCCTTCTTGTATCCTGGGACCTGGGCTTCATACAGCCGGGTGAGTCGAGGCTGATCGGCCTGGCGGCCAGGGTAGATGAAGATGCCTCCGGATTGCAGATCAATACGGCCAGAGTCTCAGCCGCCACCGAGAATGGCACCCCGGTCTCCGCCTCGGATTTTGCCGAGGTGGACATACTCTCCCTTAATGTTAGCAAGGAGGCGGACCGCAAGACCGTCAAGCGCGGCGAGAACATCACCTATACCATCACCATCTGCAACGATGGCAGCCTTCCCCTTAATGATGTGGTGGCCTGGGATGCAATCGACAAGCAGCTCATCCTTCTCTACAGCTCCATGGATACGGGAGAGGACGGCAAATGGCACCTGGGAACTCTGGCCCCCGGCCAGTGCGCAGCTATCACATTGATCGTTCAGGTCCCGGAGAGCAACTTCCGTTTCGATATGACCTCATCCGTATCCGGAGTGGGATTTGTCAATGTGGCCGACGACTACTCCACCACTCTGCCCCAATTCATCATAAAGAATACCGTCTATGCCAGCTCTTCCAGCATCAAAAAGCAGAGCGAGGACACGGCTATGGTCACCGTCCTGGGTGAGGCAGGAACAGAGCTGTCCAATCGAGAGCACGGCAGCGGTACCTACCAGAGCGAAGAAGAGCTTCGCATCATCACCGAGAACAAATCCATCCAGCAGAACCGGTCAATGGCTGCCATGCACCAGCCGGTGACTCTCAGCCTTTACGGCAGCCGCACCCTTAACTCCTCCTCTCTCTGGACCGATAGGACTCAGGCTAAAAACCGTGTCACTGGCCTGACCATGACCGGATCAGTCTCCCATGCCAAAAGCATCCGCCTGGACAGTCGCATCAAGCTGGACGAAAACGAATCGGTGATGGAGCGGTCCTCTGAGTTCGAAGGGCAGGGCCAGTTTGGAACAAGAAAGAACAGCGAGGACGGGAAGAAGACCTTCCTGGATTCTCAGGACGACTATGCTGGAAGCTTCAAGGTTTATCAGAAGATAGACGAATACGGATCCGGATTGAGCTCGAGGCGATCCGCCTCCGGCACAGGATTCGTGGCCGGGGACAGAAGAGTGGGAAGCAGCCAGAGGAGCCATGAAGCAGGAACTGGAAATTACTCTGCCGAAGAGGCGATCGAGACCTACACCAACTTCATCCACAAGGATATCAATCTGTCCAGCTCTCCAGTTGATCTGAGCCGGACCGTTCCCCGCTGGCCCGATCAATCATCAAAGTGGACGGAGGGAGTCTACTCCCGAGATCCTGGAAAGACCTACCTGGGAGAGGAGTACAGCAGCCTGACACAGATGGATAAGGAGACGCTGGTGGCGGGCTTGAACTATATTCAAAGCCAGGCCAACTTCACCGGAAAAGCCAGCTACCGCCAGGCCATAGAAGGAGCGACGGACCTGGAGCAGGAGTACCTGGGCCGGTATTCCATCCGATACAAGACCAGCCTGCAGGGAACCGCCAAATTCGACCGGCCCCATATCAATGTGATCAAGGAAGGGCAGATCGTCAAGCCGGAAAACCAGAGCCGGACTTATGCCCGATACGAGATCATCATTGAAAACGACGGCAATGAGATACTCTCGCCGATATATGTCAACGACCTATTCCCTCCCGGGGCGGTTTATGTCAACTCCTCCCTGCGACCCAGCCTGGCCGAGTCCAGCGCCAACTGGTCCATCACCCATCTGCCCGTGGGCGGCAGGTCCGAGATCACCCTCTGGCTGGAGATTGGAGAGAACCTGAGCAACAGGCTGGTCAACAGGGTGCAGGCGACGGGAAGCCACGCAGCGGGCTGGGCCTCTGCCGGCAACATCTCCGTCCTGGAATGCGGATGGCTGCCATGTGCTACCTCCCAGGGCGATCAGATCGCGGTCAAGAAGAGGGCCTTTGTCAATGAGTCGGCCAGCGATCTGGTCTGGTATCTGCTGAGGATAGAAAACCACGGCAACTGCACCCCCAGCCTCACAGTCACCGATAGCCTGCCCCGAGGCATGAAGCTGATCGGGGCCACTCCTGATGTTACCAGCTATGACCGGGAGAGCAATACCCTGTTCTGGAATATCGTATCTTTAAAGCCGAATGATGTTGTATCCATAATATACCAGGTTCAGCTCACAGCTGGCGGAAAGCAGGTTAATCAGGTCAAGGTGGAGGCAATCTCGCCTGAAGGGTGCGACATAAATCCCGCCTATGACAGCACCGTCCTGATCCTGGGGCAGAAGAATGCACAGATCTGGCCAGATGACTGGAAGCCTCCCGAGGATTGGGGATTTCAGTGCGTTGAGACATCCTGTGTATGATCCGGATTTGAAGCGGCTGGATGATGGTCATAAACAGGAAGATATCAGGCCGGGCTCACATTAAGCCAACTCATCAATCAGACTGCTAAAGCTCATTGATTCTCAGCCCCTCCTATGTTTCTTCCTGGTTCTCTTCCTTGTTCTGCTCCTCTTTCTTATTTTGCTTCTTCTCTTCCTCCCGTTTTCTGGGCTTGCTGGATTTGGCCTTGATCTTGCCCAATATCCACTTGAGCAGCCCCGATCCCATGATAAGAGTTCCCACAATGAACTGCCAGTTCTTCTTGACGAATCCCTCAGTCTTCTCGGCCACGGGCTCTTCTTTTGCCATCACCTGGATATGGCTGCAGAATACCCTCGAATCTACGGTCATAGGCTCCTGTCCCGGCAGAATTATCTCCGCAAAGGCAGACAGGGTGAGATCATGCTTCCCTGGCTCGATGGGGGTGACGTCCCACAGCCACTCCCGATAGCCACTCTTGGCCACCAATTGCCTTTCATCGGTTATGGGGGAGATATCAAACTTGGGACCGGTAAGCCTGACCTTCATGAAGGTGCTGACCGGAATGCTCTCCACTTTAACCTCTCCCTGTGATGACAGTCCGGCGATCAGATCCTGCACCGTCTCATTGATCGATATGCGAACCTCAACCCGATAGACCTCCCCTACAAACATCTCTCTTTCTGGCTCAAAGGCGATATTGCCCATGCATAGCTTGGACTTCTCTTCTTCAACCAGAGAGGAATAGTCGATGCTCTCCACCCCGGCTGAGGCTTCCCTGCTCTCTCCGTTGCCTGCTTTCGCCCCGGCGGGTGAAGCAGCCATCCCGTTATCTCTCAAGTTGTTGCTCTCGCTTCCCGGTCCGTGGTTTACATTGCTTTCGGCATTGTCGGAGACAAAATTAGATGTGACATTGTTGCTGTTGGAGGGATCGAGGTGGATGCCGCTCAATCGGCTGGATAAAACCTCGTTGTTCCATATGAGATTGCCATCGGATTCAAAGAGCTTGATGCCGTCCTCAAGGCTTTCAGAAACCTTATTTTGGGAGATCAGGTTGGATAGGGAATGCTTTAGATATATGCCAAAGCCGTTTTTCTGGAGTCGGTTGTAATCTACCAGGTTGTCCTTGGAGTCGATGAGAAGGACTCCCTTCTCACACTCGCTGATTCTGCTGCCAAGCACGTGGGATTGCGAGGTATTATACAGGCAAATCCCAGAATGAGAGTTGCTGATCTCCTGGTCTAAAACTGTGATATTGCTGCAGTCAATGCAATATATCGCCCCGGCATCATCCTTTTTGCCTATCACCCTTCCCGTCGAGCCGATGAGAAAGAGTATGGGCTTTCCATCCGCCAGGTTATCCGGTCCGATGAAGTGGAGCATATGGGCCCGCTCTTCTGCCAATAGGGCAAAGTTGTATTGATTAGAGGAGAGGCTGCTGTTAAAAAGGCGGCAGCCGCCTGATGATTCCAGAACGACTCCATAGCCGTTTTCATGTGCACTGTTGTTGGTCAGGCGGCACTCATGGCTGCCATTGAGCCAGATTCCCTTTTCTCTGTTCAGAGAGAGGAGATTAAAGGCCAGATCATTGTCTCTTGAAGAGAGAATGCTGATGCCGTTTCTATTGGCTGCGGCCTGGTTTTCTATAAGAGTGTTCTGGGGAGAATGGGATAGCTGGATGCCGCTTTCATCGTTTTCTACCATCTGATTTCCCAATAAGGTATTTCGGGAGGAGTTATCCAGGAATATTCCTTGCCGGTTATGGAGGAGATAATTATTCTCGATCATGGAGTCTGTGGTGTTGAAGAAAGATATGCCTTGAGAGCCAGCGCTGATGTTCTGGTCCCGAATGGAGATATTCTTGCAGTTGAAGCAGAAGATTGTGCCTGCGGCAGAGCTGCCATCTATAACCTTATCACTCTCATTGACCAGGAAGTATGCTGCCCGCCCATTGATCCTGTTTGAGATATCGATATCATTTTCCATGTCTGCAGCAAGGCCATAGCGACATCCCTCCATCAGATTATCCTTGAGGATGTTCTGACCCGAGCCCTGAAGATATAGGCCATAAAGGGCGCTGCCAAGAGCACGGTTGCCCAGGAGCATATTCCTCTCCGAGAAGCTCAGGCTATAGCCGAACCGGTTTTCAATTGCGGTATTGTTCTCCAGGATATTATTCTCACAGCCGAATAAGGACAGCCCATAGATATTTCCTGCCAGCCTGTTTCCAATTACCCTGGAGCCGGTGGTATTGCGAAGGTATATTCCCTGATAATTCTCACTGAGGTCAAGATTCTCAATGGTCAGGTTGGAGCAATAAAGGCCATATACCGATCCTGCCCCGCTGGCAGAGTCCAGGGCGATATCGGAGGCGTTGAAAAGATAATACAGGGGTCTGCCATTGATCAGATTGTTTGAGGAGATGTTGTTCTCGAAGTCCTCATATCCGCTGCCGTTTACATTGAAGTTACAGCCGGAATTGTCGATCCGGTTATCCCGGAGAGCATTTCCTCCTGAGAAGTCAAGAAGAGTCCCTGCACCATTTTCCAAGAGCAGATTTGACTGCAGAGAATTTTGCCGGGAATAATTGAGACGGAGCCCAGAACCGAGATTGCTGGTCATGATATTGGAGGAAATATCATTGCCGGATGAATTAGCTAGGATAAGGCCGCTCTCCTCATTATTGCTGATATTATTTCTCTGGATTGAATTATTCTTTGAAGCTATGATCTCCAGGCCATCCCGTTCATTGGCCAAGATGCTATTTCCCTCCAGATGGCTGTCATTGCAGGCATACAGGCTCATCCCCACCATGTTTTCGGTTAGATTTGATACTTCTACTCTGATGCCTGTGCTGTTATCCAGGAGGATGCCATAGGCATTTTTGGTGAGATTGAGGGATCTCAGGGTCATATTTGTGCAGTTCAGGCCGTAGATCACTGCTGCTTTTGATGACCGCTCTACGATCCTGTGGGATTCATTTACCAGATAATATACGGAGCCGTTCTCTTCCATAGAAGCGCTTTTGACTATATTGGAGACATCGATATCGTTATAGCCCCGAGAATAAAAATTATATCTGTTATATGCCATAAGATTTCTTCTCATCACTGCCTGGCTGGAATTTCCCAGGAAAATCCCCCAGGAATTTCTCTCTGCTATGTTCTCCTCCAGCAAATTCCGGCTGGAGTTCATGACCCTTATTCCCGTCCTTAAATTGCCCCGAGCGTCATTGGCATTCAGGCTATTGTTATGGGACCGGTCCATGGCTATTCCATCAAGTCCGTTGGCATTTGCCTCATTTTTGCTTAAATTGTTGGAATGGGATAGAAAGAAATACAGACCGCTCTTTTGATTTTCATCGGCTTCATTGTCCTGGAGGAGGTTATCCTCTGATTGCTTTAGATAAATCCCCAGCCAGCATTCTGAAGCGCTGTTTTCATTTATCTCATTTCGGCTTGAATTCACAATATCTATGCCCACAAACTCGCTCTTGTCGGCGTTGTTTTGATAGAGAAGGTTGCCGGAGGAGCCGTTCAAATGGATTCCTATGCCGTTTTCACCAAGGTCATTTTCCCGGGCCGTGTTTGCATCGCTGTTGTCGGCCATTACCAGGCCAGCATAGTTGACTTTGGCCTGGTTTGAGGCTATAAAATTGCCCCGGGATCTTTTAAGCACTATGCCATAGGAATTGTCGATGGCTTTATTGGCCTTGAGGATATTGCCCTCGGAGCTATCCAGGAACAGGGCATTTTCAGTGCTTTTAATATCATTGGCCGGGATGAGATTGCTGGAAGAGCCCTCCAGGAAGATGCCATTCCAGCAGTATTTTATGCTGTTGTCGCTTATATTGGATCCGGTGGTGTTCTTGAAGTACACCGCTCTACTGCTATTGGAAAATGACAGGCCCTTGATGGTTATATTGCGGCAGTCTATGCAATAAACCGCACCAGCCTTGGAGCTGCCGTCCAGGGTGATCTCCGACTGGCCCACCAGGTAATAGATCCTCTTGCCATCTGCGGTATTGCTGCGGTCCACAGAGTTGGGATGTTTAAATCCAATATCTCCGAAATTATATGTATTTTCAGATAGAGTACTTTGAGATATATTATTGCCTTCAGATGAAGAAAGATAGAGGCCATAGTAGTTTTTCCTGGCGTTGTTGTCGATCAGAATATTATGGCTGGACCCGGCCAGGAGAACGCCCCATCCGTTTTTCTCCAGACGGTTTTCCGCCAGGGTATTGCCGCTGGAGTTATTGAAAAGCAATATCCCGTGATCGATGTTGTCTGATGCCCTATTCCCCTTGACCGAATTATTGATGGAATTGTCCATATAGACGCCATCGTAGTTGCCTTGTAGCTGGTTTTCCTGGATCAGATTGTCATGGGAGCTTCCCAGGGCCAGCCCTTCAAGACGGTTATTGAGTATCCGGTTAAAGGACAAGATGCATTGGGATGATCCTGCCAGAACCAGGCCGTTGCTATTTTTGGAGATTGTGTTCTCCTTGACTGTGCAGCGCCGGCAGTGCTGGAAGGCCATTCCCAAGTCATTAAGGCTGGCATTGTTTGAGTATGCCTCAATGGACTGGGAGTCTGTGATCAAGAGGGCATACTGATTTTTATGCAATTGGTTTTCTTTAAGGCTCATATTCACGGAATCGGTTACTTTGATCCCCTGCATCAGATTGGACAGGGCCAGGTTACCGGTGACTTCTTCATCGGATGACCCGGCCAGATTTATGCCATACCTGTTTTGGCTCAGATTATTGTCCATGATCCTGCTTTTCATTGAGGAGACGGAGGCAATTCCGGAATAGTTATTCGATGCTGCAGTATTCTCGGCTATGGTGTTTTCCATGCTTTTATAGATCTGAATTCCGCTAAAGGCATTGGCACTGGCGTTATTTCTGAGAATCAGATTTCGATCGCAGCCTTCCCAGAGACTTATGCCCAATTGATTTGAGGAGAGGTCGTTATCCTCCAGGAGATTGCCGTCGCTGTTGTTCCACAGTGCAATCCCGCTGCCGTTATTTCCGTTAATTGAATTCAGGGAGATATTATTTTGCGATGAATTGTGATCCAGGGATATGCCGTGAAGGCCGTTTTCCACAATGGTATTGTTTATGATCCGGTTATCCTGTGAGCCGGACAATTGGATTCCCGTTGCATTGTTTTGAGCCACGACATTATCTCTGAGGACATTTTTGTTTGAAATCAGCTTCAGACCGGCATCTACTTCCCTCCGGCTGGAATTGATTATTTTAAAGCCCTCCAGATATATTCCATCTGAGGATAGAATCACCGCGCTGCCGTTGCCGTCCCCGTCAATCACCGGCGGCCCGCTGCCGGTATCTCTTCCGATCAGGGATATGGTCTTGCTTATATTTATCGAACCATGATATACACCGCTTTCAACGATCAAGAGATCTCCCGGCCTGGCCGCATCTATGGCCTTCTGAATGCTATCAGGAGCCTGGACAGTAGTACCTGGAAGAGAAGCAGGAGTTGGCTCTGAGATCTGAGGGGATGAGGCCAATTCCACTTCCTCCTGGGATGATGCCGGAGCCATGAGGACGATGAAGATCGCCAGGAGTAGGGCAATCAGCCAGTTCTCAGTTGGTATTAAATATCTGCCCACGATATTCTTTTAACTGCCTAAAAGCTTATTAAGGCTTGCCTGGAACCCGCGCATCACCAGTCTCGAATTGGGAACTCTACAGGTGAGATTATTTTAATGATGCAGCTCAATCGCCTCAATCCAGCTTTGATCCTGGACACAGGAAGACATTAATCCGGCTAAAGCGATATCGAATAGTGACAAGAACGCATATGAATGGTGAACAGTTGCGCGAAATCCAGGATTACAGGAGTTGGACGGCGACCTGACGGACATCCTGGGCTACAGCGTAACTGTCTTTTTATCCGGCACCCGCGTCTTCATCGATCCGCCGCTCCTGCCCAAAATCGAGGGGCGCTCTCGGTCATTGATGAAGAAGGCCTTCATACTGGAGAGGGTCTTGGGGGCTCTGTTCTCCGTCCTGTTCTTCATCGCCATCAGCGGGACCATAGTGAGGGCAGCTTAGAGAAAAGCGACTTGGAAGAGGATAATCATGCCGCATAAATGGGATGCGGAGGCATATGAGAAGAAGATCATGGGCAAAGGAAGAAGAGGGATTCAGGACAGGAGGATACCCCCTTTCTCTCTCCTCCTGCCCCGGCGGCAAGGAATAAGTCCCCACTCTCCTGCCCGCAAAATGGACTCCTCTCCCTGAGCTAATAACCCTTTTTTTCATGTAGGGGTTATGTAGACCCTATCTAGATCATTTATTGAAGAAAATATTCGGTCTGCAGAGGCGATTTCAATATCGCAGACTAGATTGAGTATTGCAGGATCTCAAGGGAAAAATAGAAATTGATCTCAAGCGAATGCTTTTTCTACTTTTACATATTATCATGATAGTATGTGGTTGGGCCAGGTTGCAAGGTTTTGGATTTTTGCATTGATGTTTTTCATTATATCTCCTGCTATAATTATCACCTCCTATTCACTTACAGACCTTGATTATCACTTTTACACGGGAGATAATTCTGAAGGGAAGATCTCCTCCGACCAGGGTTTTCACGGCCCGAACTCTGCCATGCTCACTATTTATAAAAATAAAAGCACTTCCAAGATCTATATAGATTTTGACGATCCATTTCCTCTTGAAGATCTTGAATCACTGAGCATGTGGATCTTGCCCCTCTCCGGTGATGGAGATGTGCGTATCGAAATATACCTCGAAGGGGGCCTTGAGATCTTCTCGCTTAGGGAATGCCTGGCCGACATGCAATCTTCTCAATGGAATGAACTCGATGGCTTTGATCTTGAATATGAGGGTTATGGGAGCCTGGATGCCCTCAAGCAAGCCCTTGGCCAGGTAAATATTGATAAAATCTGGATTACACTTACCCGAAAAAGCGATAGCGATACCATCGCTTTCTTTGACTACATCAATATCGGCGGAGATATCATCAGTTTCGAGCCCCTGGAAGATGAGGATATAAAGGACGGCCCCTCTTCCGCCAGCGCGGGAGGGCTGATCACCTATACCATAACCTACGGCAATAATATGCTGGAGCCGGTGGATGTTGTGGTCATAGATAATTACGATCCGGCCACCATCTTCATCTCCGCCGATCCTCCTCCCGATCCCGGCACCCACGATACCTGGACATTCCATAATCTCGCTCCCGGAGCGCACGGCCAGATCACCATAAAGGTGAGAAGCATCAAGCCAACTGCTAAAGCCAGCTTCTCTGGAACTGTATCCGGCCAGGGCTTCTGCCGGGTGGAAGGGATGCTCTCCAACGAGAGGGACAGCCGATCGGTGACCAACACCGTCTCCATCTTCGCCGGGGAATTCAACTTTTCCCAATCGGTTTCAACCAGGATCAGGCCGATTGTTGGATCGGTCCTGAAGTACGGCGAGCACGGAACCGGGAAATACCAGGCCGAGGAGAAGATGAAATACAGCCAGAGCAATATCAATGTCGATCGACGCATCCATGCCAGCCGATCTCCTGCCAGTATCAGCCTTGGCAGCAATCGCAGCATGAACCTGAATGGTGGATGGTCGGGCAATCTGCAGGCTGAAAACGATTACCGGGACATTTTATGGAGCGATAGATACCAGGAGGGCAGGAGGCTAAACCTCAGCTACAAAGCCAGCCTGGGCAAGAGCCTGACCACTCTGGAGACCTCAGTACGGATAGAGGGGCTGGCCGACCGCAAGGCCCTCTGGCCGGCTGGATTCATGGAGAGCCATCTGTCGGGAGACTTCAATCTCACCGGGAAATACAGATGGAGATGGTCCAATAAGACCATAGCGCCGGATAAAGGCTGGCTGGAGTGCTGCCCGCTGGAGCAGCAGTAAGGGCTGCGGGCGGGACATAAGCAGCTAGAACCCCCGCAGCATGCTTGTTGGCTAAAAAACATGCAGGAAAATTGATTGTCGTCCTCCCCAGGATGGGGAGGACTGACCGGATTTCAAATTCAAACTATCTCTAGAGTTGAGTCTGTCTTCCCTCTTCTTCGTCGCCTCCTATATCTGGCTCAGTGGTCTCTGATGGTCCATCCGATCTCTCCCCCTGCACAACGGCTCCCGAGGAGTCACTAAGGGTTACGGCCGGTTGCTCTATGCCCGGAAGGACATTGCTTCTGCCCTTGTAGACATCGAAGTCCTGCTCTTCGTCCTGGCAGTCCAGATATACTATGACGCAGGGCTTGTCCGCCGTCCATCCCGGTTTGTCCACGCAGACCGTGTATGTGCCGGCTTTCAGGCCGCAGAACGAGTATTCGCCGTTTGCGTCAGTCGGTATAGATAGGATCAGGGTTGCATCGGAGTTCTCGATCTTCACCGGGAAACCTGCGACTTCAGTGCTGTTGTTGTAAACGATACCCTTGATGCAGAAAGCGGGGATGTTCTCGAAGTCGTTGTCGGTCGATTCCTCGCAGTAGTCCAGCCTTACCACGATGCATTTCGGCTTCTCGCAGTCCTCTGGTGCGGCGGACGCATCGGGTAGAGCCATGGCCGGCGATTTGGGATCCTCCCGGAAGGATGTCCAGCCCTCCGGTATTGAATCCTCGCAGACAGTGTACCAGCCGGGCTGCCTGCCGCTGAATTCATAGTAGCCGGCCCCGTCGGTCGTGGTGGTATCGAGGATATTTCCTGCCCCGTCCTTGAGGTGGACCGTCCAGCCGTCCAGGCCCTCGCCGGTGCAGCGGTTGAACTCATGACCGCTGATGATCAAGGAGGGGATGTTCTCGAAGTCATCCACCTCGGTCTCACCGCATTCCAGTACCACCGGTATGCAGTACTCGTTGCTCATGGCCGGAGAGCTGTTGTTGGCATGGTAGGTGACTGGAGTATAGCCATCTTTGACCACCTCGCAGACCGAATACAATGTGCCCGCTTTGAGCTGGAGCCCGCCGGTGGAGCTGGAGGTGAAGGCATACGATCCGTCATCTCCAGTGGTCCTGCTGGTTAGCTGAACTCCTTTGTCGTCATAGAGCTTAACCGTCCAGCCCTTCAGGCCCAAGCCGGTGCAGTCGTCGATCACTCTGCCTCTGATGGATAGCGGCGGTATGTTCTCGAAGTTGTTCTCCTCGGAGCTCTTGCAGTCCAGGATTACCGGTATGCAGTTATTGCATACGTCGCAGGTGCAACTCTCCGGCAGGCAACTGGCACTGCTGTGGTTGATGTAGGCCACGGGGATATAGCCGTCTCTCTCCTCCTCGCAGACCCGGTACTGGCCAGGAGCCAGGCCGCAGAATGAGTAGCGGCCATTCCTGTCGGTTTGAGTGGCAGCGATATTCTTTCCAGTTGCGTCGTAGAGGTATATGCCCCAGCCGGCAATGCCTGCGCCAGTGCAGTTGTTGATCTTGCTGCCGTTGATGCACAGGGACTCCGGAATGTTCCGGAAGTCAACCTCTGCGCCATCGCAGCCCAGATTTACGCAGACGCAATTGTCATCACACCAGGGCATATTGCAGGTTACAGGCTCGCTGGTGCTATTGGATGTACCAGTTGATCCGCTCCCATCGCGGACTGCAGTCCAGCCCTCCCTCTCTTCCTCGCAGACATAGTAGATGCCGAAATCAAGGTTGCAGAAAGAGTATCTGCCGTTGGCATCGGTGACCGTATCACCGATCTTATTTCCCAGAGCATCATAGAGGAAGATCTTCCAGCCGAGTATGCCCTCATCGGTACAGTCGTTGATTTTAGTGCCGCTGATGCATACGGGCGGATCGTTCAGGAAGTCGTTGTCCTCCGAGTTGTCGATCTCCAGCGCGACATAAATGCACCTGGCTGTAACATTCTTCCAGCCGCCTTGCAAGACCTCGCAGACGGTGTAGTTGCCGGGCTCAAGGTTGCAGAACGAGTAGTCACCGTTCGCGTCGGTCACGGTGGTGGTTATCACCGCACCGGTATCGTCTTTGAGCTCTATGGTCCAGTTGGCCAGCCCCTTTCCGGTGCAGTTGTTGATCTTGCTGCCGTTGATGCAGAAGAGCTTTCGGTTGACGAAGTTCTGATTGATCTCAGTTGTCAGTCCCAGATCGACATCTAGGCAGGTTGGTGTGACATTGGTCCATCCCGGCAGATCCCCCTCGCAGA
>JADHEF010000691.1_pt1 | contig 30124 bp, 12 predicted proteins | sample 8952391 | NCBI WGS metagenome assembly JADHEF01 (sample SAMN16124439, study PRJNA663245) | bioreactor sludge metagenome | isolation source: sludge (nitrite) | place: India:Bengaluru | collected 2019-02-28 | reverse complement strand
GATTGTTCTCCGACAGCAGCGGCACGAGAAGAATGCCGGTCAGTTAACGCTTACGGCCATTTGGAGCCGCCGCGGACAACCGGAATTCAGAGCGCGCCTTCTCAGTGCATACAATTCACGTTGCGCCATTACCGGGTGCGAAGTAGTGGACGCGCTTGAGGCCGCGCACATCACCCCTTACGCTAAAGACCAAGCCTATGGAATCTCAAACGGCATATTGCTTAGGTCTGATGTTCACACGCTTTTTGATCTCTTTCTGCTCTCGATTGACCCTGCTTCCTGGACGGTTTACATAGCTCCTGCGTTGTCCAGCTCCTATGGATCTTTTGACGGAATCAAAATGTGCTTGCCGGCCGAAGCTTCGGCACAGCCCGATAGAGATCGGCTACAGAGTCACTATCGGGAGTGGCAGCGGCGGTGGCGCACAATTCCTAATTGACGGCTAACGAATAGCGTTTATCCGCCGCAGCGGACACGGTTGAAGAGGGCGCGGAGTCATTTTCGGCGGATAAACCTTGTTGGACTGAACCGCCGTGATGGCGGAGGCTATGGGGATTGTAAGGAGGGGTCTGACGAAGCGACAGGCACGGATTCCGATAGCTGATTCACAAAAGAAGAACTCGACTTTCTCGTCTCGCACGAGTTAATGCGACATACAGTAGCTTACGTCCTTCATCACTTTCACTTTTCAACAGTTCTTGCCGAGCCAACACGATTACCTGATCAAACTCCAGCCCTTTGGCTCGGTGCATTGTTGAGAAGTAAATGGTATCGGGCACGACCTCGCAAGATTGGTTTGCCTCAATAACTTCTGATTTGAGGCCTTGCTGCTTTACGAGCTCCTGTGCGAGATCTCGTAACTGCTTGGAAGATGCAATCACGCAGGTCGACCAGTGCGGATCTTCTCCTTGTGCCAAGTCATTAACCCAAGTTCTCAAGCACACTCTCGCTTCTTCAAGATTGCCAAATGTGGCAACAACCGGCATCGGACCACGCGATAAGGATTTATAGCGTTTACTTTCGTCGGAACCATCATCCAAGTCATCGATTTCACAGTCCTCGAGATAGGCCAGGGCCGACTTTCGAATTTCATCCGTTGTACGATAGTTGATATACAGCTTGCGCGAGCGGCCACGTATATCAACTCCGCATCGACTCAGTGCGGCCTTATTACGGGTGTAGATACGTTGATGCCCATCTCCGACAAAAAACAAGTCGTTGCTTCTTGGTGCGACCATCGCCCTTAACAAGCGAATTGCTTGAGGTCCCAAATCCTGAGTTTCATCGACAACAATCGCTGAATACTGGCTTTCTGAAGCCCCCTGAGTAAGCAAACATACGGCATCTCGATAGGCGTCATCGACCTCTTTGAGTTTGCGAGAACTTAACTGAGTCCGATACTCTTCAAACACAGGCCACACAGCATCACGCTTGCTTCTGTTCAAAACAACTCCACGACCAACTCGTCGAGCTTGCCTATATTCATCACGGTTCGATACGCCCTGCGCCAATATGACTTGGTCGAGTTCTGCCTCATAAAAACTAACCGGCAGATCAAGAGAAGGGTCTTTAACCGCCAAAGCCATTTGCCAAGCATCAGCCGCCGCATCCTTGTGTCGGTTATAAACAATTGAATGCTCATAACGCCTGCTTCGCAAAAACGCGTGAACCCAAGCATCAAGGTTTATTACCTCGATTTTTTTCATGGTTTCTGCATTGCACAGTCTGGTCAAGTTGTCGCGAACGTCGATGGCAAGATTCTTGGTGAAGGTCGTAAACAGCACGCGCTTGTTGGCAGGCGTCCGGTTTTCCGCAAGCCATTTCGCGCGATGAATTGCGAGCACGGTCTTTCCAGTCCCTGCCCCACCCAGTACGCGTGCTGGGCCACTGAAATCCTTGGTCGCCAGCTTCCGTTGCGTCGGATGAAGGAACACACGCCACTGGGCCAGAGGCGCATTCATGATGGCAGACAGCGATTCATCATTCTCGACGATCACGAAGCGGGACTGTGACTCCGCCCGATCAAGCGCACCAGCAAAGTCCGTAACGTCTATCGCAACGTCGACGCGTGTCTCCCGCGCGGCCAGAATCTGGCTGATGCTATCGCCCGCAATGAAGAGGAATAGCGCCTCATAGGCCTCAACCGGCAGGGTGCCCTGCATGCGGTCCAGATCGGTCTCATCATTAATCTTCCGGACTGCTGACAACAAGTCCTCCGGTACGCCGACGCTCATCAACTCTTGGTCACTGAGTCCTGCGAATGGGCTGGAGGCCTTCTCAATAGCGGGTGTGGTGGCGATCGGTTCCTGAACACTCACATGCTCAGTCAGCACGATTTGCATCGCACCTGTGACAGGATTGACGGCTATTTTTCTGTTTTCGGCCCACCGATACGCATCATCGTGATGATCAACGTAGAGCAACACATAGACATCACCCTGACTCGGTTTAAAAACGATGCCCCGCCAGTCCTGATCGATACGGACTGACTTCAGATTCGAATCGCGCGCCGCGTTGATGTTTTCGTAGTTGATCCCGGACGAAGTCGGGTCACTCTGAAACTTGATGGCCCATTTCAGAATCTTGCCTTGCACGGCGTTGGGTAACCTGGCCATGACAGAAAGAAAATCCTGTGCAAGTGCAACCTTGGGTTTCAAGTTCATTGCTTATCCTTTGTATTGTTCAGCAGAGCCTGTACTTGCTCTGCCCAGCCATCATGGTATTCAGTTACTGTCCAGCCAGCTGCTTGCCATTGGCTCGCATATTCAGCCTGATGCTCCAGCAGAAGCACAACACAGCCTGAGGACCATGCAAGTTCTGCTTCAGCGCAAACCACGCCCGCCTCATCCTGTAACTCGAAGCCAATCTCATCCGGAGGCACAGCCCCAGAAGTTTTCAGCACGGAAAGCCCGGCATGTGTAATCGCCATCGCTGCACCCAGCACAGCCGCCCAGGCGTGCTCCTGTGCGTCAGCAGGCGATCCTTCGCCACTCGCTCCTCCCGTGGGAGAGGGCAAAATCAAATAGTCGTCGCCGTAAATTCCACGTCGCGTTGCCAGCAGTACGCCCGATAAAACCTGCAAATGATTGAAGAGCTGCAGCCACTGGCGCCAGACCAGTTGCCGCTCCTTCTCCGGCAACTCTGCATCATCGTCCAGCAACACCATTCCCGGACTTGGATCAGTTGATGCGCCGGACTTTGCGAATGATTGTGGCCACCACATTCGCAAAGTGGGTGCGACCCCATCTTTGCCACCCGCAGCAGCGGCATTCCCGGCCACCTCCATCCAGACCGGCCAGTGCGTTTTCAGGTCAGCGAGTTCAGCTTTCAACACCTCATGCGCAGGATCTTTCGGCGGCGGCACCATACGGAAAGTCAGCGCAACGGCATTCCGCCGCAACTTCAGTTCACCCGGATCAAAGTCGGGCTCAACCGGCGTGGACAGCCAAATCAGTAACTGCGCAACCGCATTGCTTTGGAAAGCCCATGCATCCGGCTTCAGAAAATCTGGCAGCTTTGCCGCGCCTTCATTTCGGGTCAACCGCGACAATGGCGACTCCAGATCTGTAGCCGTATCGCCAGCCAGAGCCTGCTTCACATCATCGTGAGTGATAGACCACACCCAGAACTTTCCGCTAGCCAGTAAGGCTGACCGCTTGCGTGCATCTTCGCGCAGGATCGAATTGTGATATGCCCAGCCATCACAGAAGATTGCGATCGGGCGACGAGCAGACTTGCTCTGCGCAGGCCAGATTACGAAATCCGGGCGTGAACCCCAAACAATGCCATCTGCCTTGACTGCTTCAACCTGCGGCTCAATCCAGTAACTTTGCCCGCCGATTTCAAGCAGATAACCAGATTTGCCCTTAATAATTTCGCCCACCAGCTTGGAATGAGGAATTCCACCCTTTCCGCCTAGGCGTTTCAGGCTCTCGATAAAGCGGGCCTCCAGTGCCGAGTCAAAGTTCGGATTGATATAGATATCCGAAATGCTCTTCACCTGCTCAAGCTGATCCAGTTTGCTGAGCAACTCATCAAGTACCTCCATCGCACGCCGGCGAGACACCATCTCCATTGAGCGCCCAAGCCGATATTGATACAGACAGCGGTAGCAACCGTCCTTGTCCGGATTCACGTTGCATGCGCATGCGTGCAACGCATCACGCGCCATTTTCAGTACATCGGTTAGTGTCTGTGCATCCTCACTCAGCAACTGCTCCAGATATCCAGTGCCGCCGGGCACCGAGTCATACAGCAAAACATACTGACGGCGTGGCCCCCCCTCCCGTCCCGGCTCGTCCTGCATCGTAATTCGCAAGTGGTCCACCTTGCCACCAAAACGCTTCTTCAAGCCAAGCTGCAGAGCCGCGATGAAAGACTGAACCACCTCATCATCGATGCCTGACTGCGTGTAAGGAACCAGAATGCGCAAGGCTTCCGAGCTGAATTCGCGATACAGATAGAGGCATTCAATGATACTTGCTGGATCCTCCGCGCTCCTCTTCTCACAATCGAAAGCGTGATCCTGCTTTTTTTCCTCACGATCCGATCGGCGCGGAGCCTGTTGAACCTTGCCGCAATGGCGGCACAACTTGAACCCGGGGCGCTGACTTTCCTTGTCCGCGACCTTGAAGTTCTCCCCAGGTTTACCAAGTTCACCGAAATTGATGTCCCGGAAATTCGCGCGAGCAATGAACTCAAACCCGAATGGCAGGCTATCCGTTTTGATCCGCCAGGCGTGGCGTACATCCGTAGGGTCAAAGTCTGCCAACAGTTGCCGGGTGTAGAACTTGGGCTCCCGATCTTCCGCACTGTCGTCGATCCGCACACGCGTATCGTCGCTGTTGGCAATCGCCTGCTTGAAGCGGAGCAAGGGCCTGCGCTGTGAAATGTTGCTCCACATGGTATCCCCACAGCGCGGACAGTTGGCATGCACGTCGGTGTGGGCATTGTCATCTCCATATGCCCCGAGCAGTTCCATGTGATGGCAGGCTGGGCACAGACGCCAATCTTCAAGCTTGGCCAGAGTCATATTAATCTGATCCACTTCCACTCGCCGCTGATTCGCATAGAAGCGGTTTTCTGGCGCGAACTCTGAGATTGCCGAGGCCGCCGGGCGCTCGTACTTGATTGCGGGCAATGCAACGTATGCCCCCTCGCCCACATCATCACTGCCCTTTTTGCGCCACAAAACCGACTTCAACTCGACCCCCGCCTCAGGGAAGGCATAATTCGGAATCAGCCCTGCGTCAGTCAGCGTGTTCAGCAGCTCACGTTGATTAATCTCTTTCACCAGCATCAACGCGCCCTGCCGTTCCCGATCCAACTGATCGATCTCAGCCTTGGTGGCCTCGTCCTGAGGTTTGCCCTTGAGCGCCTTGATCTTGTCCTTGCAGGCATTGGCGCGCCTGCGATGTTGCTCTCGCTCGAAAGCAAGCTCCTCCAGCAGCTTGAGCATCGAAATGCGCAGCCCATTCAGCTCCTCGGTTCCGGTATAAAACGCTTTCAGGCGATCCTGTACGCGCTGCGATGCTTGTTTGCCCAAGAGCTGGATAAACGCCCCCAGCAGCCGAGGTTCATTTGTCAGTACGTGATCGAGGAAGGTGTAAGGGAAACGGCCAGAAGCATTTTTGTCGATAGCGTCCAGCGCTGAAGAAGTTTTTTCCGGCAATGCGTCGTCATCAATCCCGCTAACGACCCAATCATCTAGGCAGAAGGCCATCATCTGCCGCCGCAGCACATCCGCTGCCTGCAAGAAAATGCCCGGTGGCGCCACCTCACCAGCCAACATTTCCTCGGTTTCTTCGAAGAAATACAGATCATGCGGGCTGCTACCATCGGCAAGCGTCGTGGTAAGTGCATTCCCGTCTCGACGACCTGCACGGCCGATCCTCTGCAGGAAGCTCGCCTGATTTGGCGGCACCGAGCACAACATCACCGCCGAGAGATCTCCGATATCTACACCCATCTCCAGCGTCGGTGTGGCTGAGAGAAGGTTCTCGTCCCACTTGTGTGGCGTTTTGGACTTGAAGCGAACTTCCAACGCCTCGCGCTCATCGCGTTCCAGTAAGCCGGTGTGCTCGGCTGCAATTACCCGGCGCAAATCGCCTGCACTGAAGCGGCTCGCCAACCATCCGCCCGAAGCGCCATGACTCGTATAGACAAAGCCCAGCGCGTCCAGGCATGGCATCCCGAGCAAAGCATCGGCCATATCTGCTGGCACATGCATGTAGCGCTTGCCATCGTTACTTTCCAGGCGGGCCAAAGCACTTGTGATCTGCAAACGCTCGGCCGCAAGCGCAACAGATCTTCCGAGATGACCGCCATCGAACTCCCGCAGGAGGCCTGCAGTAACCAAGCAACGAATGGCCTCGCGATAAATCTGCTCCGCCATGCCAGTACTAATAAGCATCTGCCGCCCGAGGCAGGCAGACATCCAGCGCTCGTACCAGGTTTGCTGACGCGCGTTTACCAATTTATCGAAATGCTGATGCGTGCCCAGCGTCAGGTAGGAGGGGCGCGGCGTACGCTCCCCCATCGACGGCAACCATTCATTGCGCGCCATTGCGAAGCCGAAGATGTTTCCGTCTTCAGCAAAGCGCTCCAGCTCGGGATGGGCAACCGCCCCCCTCTGCCGCAAGTAGCTCAAGAACCCCCACAACCATTGGATGACTAACCCACGTTCCATGCCATGGGCACCAAATTGTTCGCGCAACACTGAGAGCACAGTATCAGCCACCGCCAGCACCTGTGTGGTTTCCGGCGCCAACACCGCTTTGCCCACTCGCTCTAACGTCCGGCCGCGTTGACTCTGGTACGTGAAGTCGGAAAACGCCTGCCACATAAGGCGCTTCTGAACGCGCCTCAGCAATCGGCTGCTCGCAGGCAGCGTTCCTTTCTTAAGCAGCTCATCCGACCAGTCCCGCTGCCACAGCATGTTCGGCCCGATAAACTCAGCGACGAAATCTTCCTTGCTCAGCATCTCGAGGGGAGAACCAGGCTCTAGCCAGGTCGCACCGAATCGCTCGAGAAATTCAGGCCAAGCAATCGACGGTCTGGCCATCACATCCACTGCCTTGGCCATCGCTGTGCGCACAGTATTGCCATAGGTCCGCGCAGCAAAGAAACCCGCGCGATGAGCTGCATCCTGGACCGAATCCGAGAACGCGATCAGTTTCTTGTCATCGTTGAACGGGCTGGCCCACGAATGCTCGATTACCTGCGAGCCGAGCGTCGCGTTTCGCGCACCCAACAGGATCAGTCGATCCCGTGCGCCACACGCTGGGCAGGTGCTGTCGTGCCAGTTGTAGGCCATATTGCCGCGCTGACTGTTTCGAACCCCTGTGGTTCGAAACACACGCACAAGCTCCTCGCTTCCGCACGCACTACAGACCTCGCCGTTGCCCTGCATATGCCCGCAGCTACAGCATAAGAGTTGCGGCACGCCTTCCACCGGAGATTGCGAGGCGTGAAGCTTGCCAGGGTAGACCCGCACAACATCCGCACTGCCACCAAACCAAGCGTTGTAAATCTCATCGAGCTTGTCGCTGAGCTTGTTGCGTCCACTCGGTAACCGCGAAACCCATGCTGTTGTGTGGCACTGGCTACATTGCACCAATGGTAAATACACGCCCATTGGCTTAGATTTCAAATCGGCCGACGCTTTGAGTTCCACTTGCTGTGGGTCCGCAGCGACTTTGGCCACCATCCGGCGCAGCTCGCGCATCCAGATTTGAATCCGCATGGTCACCAAAGGCATGGCAGCCGTCTCGGGGCTTCTGGCCCAAGCTACCAATACCAGCAGTGCATCCAGTACCCGACCAATATGACGGCGAGCCACCTCAGGCAGCGGCCCCTGTAATTGCGTCTGTAAATCCGACAATGTGATCGCGCTATCCTTGGCTAGCTTGAGCAGATTCACAAACAGCAGATGGTTCTTAAGCATGTCGCCCAAGGCCATTCGCCAAGCGGAGTCCTCTACATCTTCAGGAAGAGGCGTGCCTGGGAAAAATACGGCATACCAAGCGCGTACCGCCGCTTGTTGAGTTGCGTAGGCAGTTGGGTTCAGCAGCGATTCCGAGTCTTCCTGCCACTGCAATACATGTTCAATCGTCGCGTCACCAAGAAAATCAGCGACCGACTTACGGTTTTCGGTAACGACTGAATCCAGAGGGAACGTGCTTCCGAACACCTGCTCGGCATAGTCACGCAAGGGTTTCGTATCTGTGCTGCCCCCTAAAGTGGCTGAGGTGCCCACGCACACCAGATGTCCCTCCGGCGTTTGCAAGCGCGCACGCAGTCGGCGCAGTAGCAGGGCGAGATCCGTCCCCTGTGCACCGTCAAAAGTGTGCAACTCATCCACCACCACATAGCGCAGGGTAGTCGGTGCATTTTTCTCCCACAATTTGCGATCCCGTGGCCTAATCAGCAGGTAATCCAGCATTTTGTAGTTGGTTAGCAAGATGTCGGGAGGGGCTCGGCGTAGCGTGTCTCGGTCAGTAATCACACCTCCCGCTGTCATCGTCGTGCCACTGCCTGGCTCACCTGCCTGTCCTCCCACAAAGAGCCCCACACGCAAACCATTGAACGCCGGAATCATCTCTACGAGATCGGCGATTCGCCGCGCCTGATCCGAGGCGAGTGCGTTCATCGGGTAGATCACCAGCGCCTTGACACCTTGTTCGCCCGCAGCCTTGGTGCGACTAGCGTGGTCCAGTAAGGGATAAAGAAAACACTCTGTCTTGCCGCTACCAGTGCCAGTGGCAACCAGGGTGTTCGCGGCTTGCTGATTGCTCGCGAGTCGCAACCAAGCCGCCTCTTGATGCACATAGCCAGGGTATTGCGTCTCGAAATGTCCGAAAAACTTTCGCCCCGCTGCCCCCACCCGGAACGGTAGGCCGATCTGCAGATATGGCCCCTTCATCCATGCGGACTCTTCATCCACAAAGCGCTGCATCAAACCATGGAAAAAATCGTCCGAGGGCTCGAAACCATGCAGGAGAAATTGCTTTAGACCATTTTGAACATCACGGGCAAGAAGAGAGGGAAGCATGAGCAAAAAACCGGTGAGTGTTATTAAAATAATTCTGGATTTAAATCAACGGGCATAAAGCTCATCTCGATCTAGTCTTTCTGCCATATGAAATGCTTCACTGCTGTCGTCCTCAACCTCTCCGGCTGGAATTAGCAGTCCGAGCGAGTAAGAATCCTGCGCGAGTCCGCAAGCAACTGAAACTCGCTGGTAATCGATTGTCGAACCGTCAAACTCGGCTAATTTTGGGTGTTTTGGTAGTGACATCAGGTTCATCACCGGCGCACAGTGCTGGCCACCACTCTGAACAGCCTTCCTATATTCTTCAACCGATCCACCACCGCCGGTTAAGAAAACGGGGAGCCCCTTCGTCCACGCCTCTGACAAACGGTATCGATTACGTTTGGTTTGGTGAAAAACGCGATGAACAGTGCTGTGTACCTCACCCCAAAAGACCTTGTCCCGAAGCGCAATATGGTCCTCAGGCAAACCACTGCACTGGGCGTATTGGAAGGTATTCAATACTGGATGCAATTCATCAGGAAGTTTCGATTTCTCATGTTCTGGCGCTTCAACTAGTCGATTCATATTCAGCATCTGTGTCCCAAGTGCTCTAATCTCTGGGACAAGGAAGGGGAACACGTCTTCACCATCTCGCTCATGCACAATGAACGTCACGACATCCAACGTTCCCCCACCGACATCGACCAGTGCGTGCAAACCTCGCTGACGTTGAGCTGACTGAACATACCCGGCAATTTGAGCGACGAACTCTGGCAAGACCTCGAGACCAATCAAATCCTTTGGCAAGACATCCGGCTGCCATGAACTGATCAGATCGCCGGCTCGGACCACGGTTGGTCCTGGCTCCATCGTGCTCATCGACCAAGCAGAAGAAGTCATTTTCAAGTACGCACGCCGATGTCGTTCGCTCTCAAGACCGTTACTGGGGGCGCCAATATTTAGCATCCATCGGATCGAGCTTCGACCTATTTTGTCGCCATGATGGAAAAACACCCAAGCTCTGATATAGCGCAACACTAAAGCCAGAAACACAGCGGCATTGGCCAAGGAAGCGGTGGAGACTGCCGCATCAATAAGGGGGTGTTTGAGGTGTTGTAATACTTGATTAACAGTCGCATCAGGCGCCTGTCCGATCTCGCACGAACCGTCAGCCCAGCAGGAGTATTCGCTTGGAAGCAAGTATCGATCTGTGCATGCCGATACCCCATGCCAATCAACCACAAAAATCTGATCCTTCAGCCCAACCGCAGCTTTGGTATATGACGTTCCGAAATCAAGACCAATGAAGATATCAATTGCACCGCCAGCCTGTGTTTCTCTTGTAGATAACTGTGTGCGATTTCCTTCGGAAATCCATGCCTCCGGAAGTTTGAAATAGGCCTGTCGCGTTAAGATTGTTGGTGCCTGGAGATGGAATCTACTTGGCACGCCAGCTGGTTTCAGAGGCGGTAATGGAACCGGAGGCGCTTGGATTTCATGTGTTGCCCGAATCGGGACGGACCTTATGGTATTGGGAACCGAAGTCTTCGGAGGTACCGCCCTTAATGCCTGTTTTATAGGTATTTTTGGTGGTTGGCTGGAATTCTGGAATCTAGCCAGAGTTTCTTTCATTCCAACTTCTGACGATGGCGATCGAGCAACTTGCTGCAGCTTTTTTTCCGATTTTGGTCCAGAGAACGATGCCCCGATTTTGGGCTCCTTCTTCGGTTGACCGCCTTCGCATTTCGCGCCAAACATCTCTTTTTTTAGCGCCTTTAAAGTACTCTTCCAGTCGTTCATAGACTCCCCTCCTGCTATTCGACGCGAATCAGCCCCACGCACACAGGGGCATCGTCCGGCTGGAGACTCTCTTGCCTCTGAATTTGCTCTCGCTTAAGGCCCATTCGCGCCCGAAGCTTTTCAATTCGCCCTTGGGTGGCTCTTACAAGTCCACTTCGTCCGTGAAACGCATGCTGATCACGAACACTTTCGAGTGTTTGCAAGCGCTGTGTCATGTGCTGATCAATCCCGTGCAACTGGAACATCAATCTGTCGGCGTTTTCATTTTGCTTGCGTTTTTTTGCTCGCTGATACGAGCCTTCGAGATGAGTCTCTAGCTCATCAAGGCACGTACTCGCCATTTCGGGAGATATGCAGGTGGGGGCTTCAAGCCAATCTGTTCCATAGATACGAGCATGATTTACGAGGCTTTCAGATTGTTCGTCTGGCAATGGAACACGTGCTGAAAGCGCGCAAACTGCAGATTGCAGCCATTCCTCTTCGCGTACACCACTGAAAGTCCAACGTCGCAACGCAAACATGTAATCCCCGGGTTCCACACCCACCTCACGAGCAGCGACTTTTACAGACACCAATGGATAGAAAGCCTCTTCCAATTCGTTCAATCGTTGACTGATGAACCGGATGAGCGGATGAAACTGATGAATGATCTCAACTGACTTATTGCTGGCACTCGTCAGTTTGTTTACAAAGCGACATTGTCTTGGGAGTGCGTTTCCTAACGATGTTTGACCCATCAGACCTTTACGGCGGCAGAAATCATCTAGATCGGCAGCCGTACTTGCAGGCAATTGAATCAGGAAGGTGCTATCCGATTCATTCTGCTGAAAGCGATGACCAGCGACGTGTTGATTCAGAAAATCCTGAACATAGATGATCAAGTCACGATCGGTCACTCGCCGCGAAAGTTCATCGGCAGCCTCTATCCGTTCCAGGACCAAGCCACCATGCGCCATCATCTGAGAGGCATTCTTTTCTAACTCCTCTTGTCGCTGACGTACGTTCTCCAATGCCTGAGCCGCCCTCTGGATTTCTGCGTCCTCTTGCTCAGGTGTCAGACGGTTCGTTAGCAACTTGGATTCGAGTTGCTTTATGGTCTCTCCAATGATGGGTTCCGGCTCGCCCAATGCCTGCTCGAAAACCTTTAACCGCGTCAGTAAGCGCCCGAAGATCCTCTCATCAATGGTTTCCTGATAGAAGAGATTCCAGATGTGAATGACTTGAGCCCTTTGCCCCAGACGATCGATACGCCCAATGCGCTGCTCAACTCGCATCGGGTTCCATGGCAGGTCGTAATTGACAAGCAAGCGGCTGAACTGCAAGTCGACACCTTCCGATGCCACCTCAGTCGCGACCAGGACACGAAGATCCGACCGCTCACGAAACTCGTTGATCAAGTCCTGCTTTGACTCAGACATGCCTCCCCATAACAAGAGGCTTGGCATACCAAGAGCCATCAGGCGCTCACTCAAGTACTTCGCGGTCACACGAAATGAAGTGAACAAAATCACTTTCTCGCCTGGATTGTCAGCGAAATACTCCTTCAGAACCGTTACGAGGCGTTGCAACTTCGAATCAGATTGTTCCAATTCAGCTGCATTCAGATTCCGCGGCCGATGTGCCAGTAAGAAATCCTTCAGGGACTCACTGATATCCTCGAACTCGCCTTCGTCGTCATTCTCTTCGTACTCCTCGGCAACCTGCTCTTCCATATCTTCGACGAGTGAGTCGTCCTCACCCAGCCAGGCTCGAGCAAACGCAGCCGGGCAGCTGCACACCTGACGCTGAGGAGTAGCCAAGAGAAAGCCATCCGATATTCCCCGTCGCCACGCATAGTCACGCGTTACTTCAGTCACGTACTCATAGAATGCGCGCTCGGCATCCGTCATTGGCACCTTCTCTGGGTGCACCTCTCGCCGCGGTCGCTCCATTTGAACATCGCGTTTGCGAGTTCGCGTGATTACATGCCCCAGCAAATTGATTCGTTCCAGACTGGCCGCTAACTCAGCTCGGAACGCTGGTTTGGTCAGATCCTTATCCGTCGGTGGGGCTTCAAGCAAGGCCGCCAATTGGCGAGAGTTACGTAGCAAATCGGTTTCGGCCGCCCACTTCACATAGGTCAGAATCTCTTCTGCGCTCGATGACGGATTGAGCGCTGCGTCTCGAGCCGAAACCAATGGCTGATTCGCCAGCAACAGTTCCTGAAAACTTGAGGGATACTGGAAATGCTCCGGGTCGCATAACTGCAGCAGGTGGAACAGATCGTCGTTGTGTAGATTGATCGGTGTTGCCGAAAGAAGCACCCGCTGCTGCGAGACTTTCTGCAACATCTCACCCAAACGATGAACAGAACTCTCTGGATTGCGCATGTAGTGGGCTTCGTCAAAAACAACGAGATCGACCAACGGCTCTTCTTCGGCGTGCTCGTCCAACAAATGCGCCAGCCGCACTCGACCAGAGGCTTTCTTCGGTGGTGGCGTATCACTCGGGCGCCAGCTTTTTGGGGGGCGTAGCGTCTGATAGCTCGCAATCCAGGCTTTCGGTGTTCCCATGTTGGACGAGTACTCCAGTTCGTCCAACAGTGTGGTCGCGTCAACAATGGCGGCGTCGATGCCAAAACGAAGCTTCAATTCATCGCGCCATTTTTCACGTAACACCGCCGGGCAAACGATTAGTAGGCGGCGCATGTCCTCACGTGCCCGAAGTTCGGTCCAGATGATGCCTGCTTCAATCGTCTTGCCCAAACCCACCTCGTCGGCTATCAACAACCCGTCGGCCGGAGATTCCAATAACGTCAAGAGTGGTTTGTATTGGTGAGCGTAGAAATCGGTATTCGTCACGCCCATCGAATAAACGAGATTTGCCAGTCGGCCCGAAAGATGCACATGAGTCAGGCTACGTCGCAAGTCAGCAGCCCGACCATACTTGCCAAGTTCAATCAGCTCGAACCGATCCTTGGACACGATGACATTCAGTTCTTCAAGCTGGTCTTCCGCCACGTAATCCTGAGTCCCATCCTGCCAGCGCACGGCCAGATAGGCGATCGCGCCTCTCGGGCGTACTTGGCCTGTAGTTACACCCGTTTTTCCGGGGTTATCGATGCGACGAACTCCAGTACCTGTCTCCCAAGTCATACTTGATTACTCCCCTACGAGCTGTGCCACAGATTCATTCGCCATTATGTTCGCCAGATGAACTGACGCCTTGGGCGGCTGGGTGACTTATTTTGGTTTTATCATTTCATTCAGGTTGATCGGCTTAGCCAGCACCTCCATGCCCTGCGGGGTACGGCCGGTCGACAATATTGATCCCCAGAAACTGGAAACCTGTTTTCCGCCAAAGAGTGTTTCGGAGAGAGAGGTGTCGGCCCACAAGGGCAAGTCCATCAGGTTACGAATAAAGGTCTCGATGTTGGTCCACACCTGTTCCGGAAACAGCGTCTGGAACAACCGATCCTTGGGGTCTGGATGCCCGAGATTGATGAAGTAGTTCTTTGCCACCTGACCTACATACTCTAGCCAGTTGTAGATTATTTCTTCCTTACTCATCCGGAAGGCTCGCAAGTGTTCAAGCTTGAACACTTCACCCTTCTGAACCTTGCTCTCGACTTTGTCCGTTCCTACCGCGGGATCAAATTTGTCGATATACACCAGCTCGGCGATCAGATTCATCAAGCGCAGGATTTGCCTCGATTCAATTTGCCGCGGGTTCTCGTCGTCTTCCATTCGGTAATTGATTGGCGTCTTCAGTACTTCCTGATGGATGAAGAATGAATAGAAGGTTTTCTCAATCGTACTGTAGGAAAGTGGCGATTCTTTGCCTCGCCCTCCGAAGTCGATGAAGTCACGCAGTTTGTTGTCTGGGCTGGATGTAACACTGTTACGCACTGCATCCAGTATGTAGCGCTTGATTTCCCGTGACTGCCCTTTGAAGTGCGTGACAAGGTCATGCTCCGAGAAGCTCAGATCGTCCTGGGCTCTTCCCATCTCGCGTCGATACCGTTCGATGCGATCCTGATAAAGCGAATTGCCAAGGTGGCGCTGCACCGACTTATCGAAAGCCACTTGCTTCAGCGTGGTGCCCGCATTTGTATTTGCCGTAATCAGCGTATCTGGATTTGGATCGATGAACACACGGACAGGCAAGCGACGTACATTCAACATGATCTGAGCCGCAGCCTTGTGCTGACCGTCGAAGATATGAATGGCACTCTTGCCGCCCTCGCTCCGCAACCAACCTAGCGGCACATGTAGCTGGGGACGTTTCTGGTAAAACTCCTCGACCAGTTTGGAGATGTTTGGTCCGATCGAACGAGGATTGATGTGATCGTCGTGCGCCAGATACTGGATCGGCAGCTCGGCAAAAAAGTACTGAAAGCCACTCAACGGATCTTTGAATACCGGCACGCTACGCAGTGTGTTGTCGTCCAGCGCGCCAAAGCTATACGTAATGACCTCGTTCTCGATCTTGAAACCAAGCTGCTGATTACCACCGTCCGCCTGCTCCAGAATATCCCCCAGATTCGGGCTTCGATTGTCATCCTTCAGGCTGTCTTTCAGCCTTTTGAAGCGATGCAGTATCCGCGCTACTTCGAGATTCGACGCCTGCTTTGATCGGTTGCAACTGGCGTGCGCCAAAGCGAAATTGACGGGATCATCCTTGCCGCCCACGCTGAGTGGCACCACATGGTCAATGTCGATCTCATTCTTGTGGACCTGCAAGTCAACTGCCTGCTCGCAGATAAAACACTTTCCATGCTGAATACCATGCAGTTTAGTAATCAACTGTTGGCGTTCCTCAGCCTTCAATCGCCCCAGATAAAGTGATGCCATGAGTCACTCCCGTGAATTGTTGTCTAGGTCGCAGCCGTTTTCAGCCGCAAAAAGTGCTTCATAAATGAACAGCTCAGCTCGAACACGAACTCCACTTCAGCCATGATTACGGCATTGTCGTGTTTGATGTAAGTGTTCTGGTACTTCGTGAAGTAATCGATCAGCTTCTGGAACATATTGGCCAGTTCTACGGAGCCGCCGCGTTCCCTCACGTACTGTCCGATCAGCGGCATCTGGTTTTCGAGTGATTTCTCGTTGCCAATCAGCTCGCGCACCAAAATCTCAACCGACAAACGCAAGTCATCAAGTGTGTTGCGCTGAAAGATGCCCGCTTTGTGCTTGTGCAGCGCCTCGTCAAATGGCTTGCGCGCCGCTGGGTGATCAGCCAGCCAATGCCGTGTCTCCTGCACCAGCGTGGTGTGCAGTGGGCTAGCGTTATCTTCGTCGGCGAACTCGTGATACTCAGTTAGCAGCTTCATTTTCAGCGTAACCAGCGCGGCGATACTGCCGTCCGGATTCAGCCGGTCGCACAGCTCGCGGATGATCTGGTACTGCTGCTTCGGCGCGAAGCACATCAGGTTTTCCAGCAGTGCCGTACGTTTGTTCGGCGCGACGAAGGGATAGCGTGTGTGCGGGATGTCCGTCGAGAAATCGACGGCATAGGCCGAGGTGATCTCCACCAGTTTGCCCCCCGTCAAGCCGTTTTCGGTCAGGGTGGTCGCCGCATGCGACACGAAGACAGTCGGGATGCTGTCACGCATAAGGAGACTCGCAAGGACCGAGCTTGACCACATCACCAGTTGCCGGATTGAACGAAATAAATCCGATTTCAGGATGACCATGCTCGAGACAGAATTTCTCGACAGCAGCTTTATTCTGTCCAGCACGCACTAACTCGCCTGCAGCATCAAACCCACCCCAACAAAGAAAAGCACCGGGATTAGATGGATCGATCGAGTTAAATACACGCGCAGGCATATCCCATCCCGAGAAAAAAGTCGCAGCAGCTCCACGCACCCCTTGAAAGCCCGTACTGACAACGCCGACCACGTTTCCAGCTTCGTTAAACACAGGGCCGCCGCTCATGCCTCCTGGCCAATTGGCATCGATCCGGATAATTGGCCATGGGCTGGAGCGGGTTCCGTCAGCGGGTTCGATATCTGTAATTGCACCCACCGACCCATAGAGATACTGAGATATCGGGCGATCTCCACCAAACATCCTCTTGTCGTCATCGTCGTCATCAAGGTCTGCGTAACCCAGCGCGAAAATGGACTCGCCGACACTTGGGTACCACCGAGAGAAGTCGAGAGGCAAGTAAGGTACGTCCTCGCTATGGCCGTCTGATGGCTTGATTCGAAGAGCAATAAGCTCGGTTAGATTACGTATCCGCGCTTCGCCAAAGAGTGGTTGTTCGATCCGGGCGAATCCAAAAGTACCCGCAAAGGGTCTCCAGCTGTCCTCAGAAACAGGGGTGACCCCGTAACCAGTTCCATGCACCGCCAACGCAACCAAATTGATATCCGGCCTGAGAGAAATAGCCGAACCGGCTCTATTCACTTGCAATATATCTTCGAGAACATGGAAAGCTGTGGCGCAGCCTGACCATGGGTCAACACGAAAAGCAGTACCATGGCCTTTCGGTCTCTGCTCTGGGTCTTCCGGGTTGACACTAAAGAGCGGCAAGACACGTTCCTGCAGCTTTGTATCTTGGATCAAGAACAAACCGCGTGAATCGAGACTCATACTCGACAGATCAACCGGAAATGCCATTCACGCACCGCCTTTCATTTTTTTCCCAGTCGGGCCGAGGGTGAACGATCGAATCTGCAAATCGACGCATGCGACACGAAGACCGTCGGAATGCGCTCACGCATCAGTAGCTCCCTCTGCAGCAGTTGCCTGCTTCTCAAAAAACGCCCAAGCCACCCTGCAATCCTCTTCGCGGTTAGCGAGGGCGAAGGGGGCTGTCCATTTGCGCTCTTTCATGTATTTGCCGGTGGGCAGGGTGTCGTCTTCTACCCATTGGGTGATGACGGTGCCGTCGGGCACGAAGCATTGGCCGTCTTTGTAGAGGTCTTCCCAGCCGAAATTGCCTTCGCGCACCTTGCCCTCCGGGCTCTCGATGCGGCATTTGGGGGTGGTGCGGCTCCCTTTGCGGGGCAGGCCGACGCCGACGAGGCCTTTGCTGTTGGTGAAGACGATGCGGCCGTGGATGTCGTACCAGGTATCGCGCTCATAGCCCTGCATCACAGGGAACTGCACGCGGTAGATGAGGATCAGCTCTTCGAGGGTTAGGCCGAGGGCTTGGGCCACCAGCACGTCGATTTCGACCAGCGCCATGCGGCGGGCGTAGTCGGTACGCAGCGCGCAGTTGCGCTGCCATTGCGGCGTGAGCTTGGTGAAGAAATCCTGCGGCAGGCGCGGGTTGGCGGGCTGGCTCCAACTTTGGCGCGTGAAGGCGGGATCGAAGACTTCGGACCAGAGCGAGGCGTAGTGGGTGGTGAGGTTTGTTAGCGCCAAATAACGCGCGAATACAGGCGGCAGATCTTCGAAGATTGGTAAGCGATCAGCCAAGTCACCACGCATATCGCCCTTCCCTGTCGACTTCACTAGAAAATCGACAGGGACAGCACTGAGCCCCGCAGAAAACGCGAGTAGCTGACGAGTTTCTTTGAATGAAATCGAAAAGCCGCCGTCGATGTGTGCGGCTTTAGGCGGCATCAAGATGCCAATCGCCGTGCGCTCCATCGACGTGCTGATCGCGCGCCGATGCACATGCCGAAAATACTCCGTCACCCGCTTCGCTGGCAGCGTGCGTTGCACGGTCACGGTTTGCCCATGGTGCTGCGGATGCGCCTCCTGCTCGGCGGGGGTGAGTTCGTCCCAGGGCAGCGTGAGGCTGACGGTTTCGCGCCAGCTCACCGTTGGGATACGGCTGGCGTATCCGGCGCGGTCGGCCATCGGGCGATAGTTGGTGCGCGGCAGGTAGTCGTCCGGGATGGCTTCGAGGTCGACGTTGTCGTAGGCGCGGTGGGTTTCGCAGACGCGCTTCGGGGTCTGGTTGAAAGGGTTGGCGAGGTAGAAATGCGGGCCGGAGAGTACCCAATCCTCCGGGCTGCTGACGAAGCCGTTGTCGCCCACCGGGCGACGGCTGATGGTGCCGTCGTGCTGCTGCATGGTTTCGTGCCACATCTCGGTCGAGAAGTAGTCGTCGCCCATATCGGCCAGACGGCGCGGATAAGCGGCGAGCTTGGCGAGCACGCTACTCAAGGCACCGGCGTGCAGCGCGGGCAAACGGGCTTGGCGTGGAGGCGTGCTGGCTTCGTCGTAGAGCTGGGCGAATACCTTGAGCTGATCATCGGCGACATGCACGATGCGGTCGCGGTGACCGATGGTATTCCACACGCCTTCGTCGGTCTTCAGACCGCCGGCCATACCGCTACCGTCGTGCAGATAACATGCATCAATAGTGAGCGGTGAGTAGAGATTGCTGACCAGATCGAAACCGGGCTGCGGCTGTGGTGAGCCAAAAATATTGATCCCGAATTTGTTGCGGTTGCCGATCTCGAACAACTTGAATTCGTTCTGGAACTGGAAGTGCGCCCGTAGCCGCGCATAGACCACCTCGCGCAGCGCTCCGCCCTTGGGGTCGTCATAGGGACCTTCGGGGTGCAGATAGCCAATGACGCCTTGATGCCCGGCGAGCATCCAGCCCAGTGGCATGAAGCATTTATAGAGGTTGGTCTGGCTGCCTTTGAGCAGTGGGTAGTTTTGCGTGCCGTTGAGAAAGTTCTGGGTGGCTTCTGCCTCTTCCAGCTCGGCCGTCCATTCGCCTTGCAGGCGCGGGAATTCGGTAAAGGCCTCAGTGCGTTCGCGAGTCAGCTCGGTGGCTGAGAACTTGCGGATAGCAAACAGCGGCTTGGCTTCGCCGAGGATGCCTGCTTCGTTCCACTCCACCTTGAGCCAGGGCGGATTCCCCAGCACCAGATCGAAGCCGCCGCGCAGGGCGAAGACATCGGCAAAGGTGAGCTCCCAGTGCATGAAGCGGCGGGTGCTGGCGATGGCTTCTACCTGCTTGATGCGCGGGAAGTGGTCGCGCAGCTTGCTGATGCGTAGCTGGCCGAATTTGTCGTGCAGGTTGGGCTGGGCCACGGCGGTGGTGAGCACGGGCTGGACGGCGCCGAATAGGTCGTTCTGGATTTCGGGCACGAGCTGTTGCGACTCGGGTGTGGGGCTGAAATCAAAACCGCCTTGCGGGGCGAGATCGACGATATTGCCTTCGAGAATCGCGCCGATTTCCATCCACCATTGCTCGCGCAGCGGTAGCTGGGCGCTGCCCTGAATGGGCCAGAACCACAGGGCGCACCAGTAGTCCATGACGAGCTTGAGGCGGCGGTAGGGGGTGGCGAGGTCGCCATCGTCGTTGAGGAGCCCCTTCTTGCGGGTTTCTTCCTTGAGGGCGCGCGGCGTGGCAGCACGGCCGTCGTCTTTGGCGGGCCAGACGCTGAGCGGATCTTCGGTCGCGGCGCGGTCGCGGATGATGGCGCTGACGTGCTCTTGCCAGAGGGCATCGACCTTGTCGCTGAGCTGCTGCAGGCGGGCGATTTCGTGGTGTTCGAGCGGCTTGGTCCACTCTTTGCGCCAGGTTTTGAGACGCTCGAAATCATCCGCGTAGAGGCTCTTGGCAACCTTGTCGGTGTAGCTGGCCATGCCGGGATCGGGCAGGAGGAAGTGGTAGACCTCGTCCTGGCCGCGCCGACTGCCTTCGCTGCCGGCTTGCGGTGCGAGACGGCGCGGAGCTTCGTCGTACCACTTGGGGTTGGCGTTTTTGAGCAGGCGCTGGGCTGGCCAGACTTCGCGGCGCGCGCCGATGAGGCTGTTGCCGTTGAAGAGCTGGTAGCCAAACCAGGGCACGCGTGCGGGGCGCGGCGGAATGGGTTTGCCATCGGCATCTTCGGTGGGCTCGCCGTAGATGGCATTGAGCCAGAGCGAGACTTCGGCCAGCTCGACGGCGACGGGATTCAAGTCGACACCGAAAACATTGCGGTCGGCAATGTACATGCGCACTTTTTGCAATTCGAGAGGGTAGCGCTCGTGCGGGATGCGCTGGCCGAGTTCCTGCTGCTTGAGTTCGAGGTATTTCTCGGAGAGCTGGTTGACGGCTTCGTTCAAGAAGGCGGCGCTGCCCATGGCGGGCTCGACCACGGTGAGGGTGAGCAGCTCGTCGGCGGTTTTGTCTTTGAGCAGCTCTTTGAGGGCGTATTTCACCAGGCAGCGGGTGAGCACCTGCGGGGTGTAGTAGCTGGCACTCTTCTGACGGTCGCGCCCGGCGAGGCGATAGATGAAACTGCCCTTGGTGTACATGCGCAGCTTTTTGCGGCCTTCGTCGTCGCTGTCGTAGACCATCTCGGTGGGCTTGTAGCCATCGAGCTGAAGACGGCTTTCGGGCACGAACCAGGCGTTGTCCAGCACATCCGTACTGGTGCTGCCACTGATATCGGCGCCCTCTTCTGCGTCACCTTCATCATCCCCGTCATCACTACTGGCAGCCTTGGCCTTCTTGGGCTCGGGCTGCACTTCGTAGAGGTTTTCGGCAGCGAAGAAGCCACGGTAAGAAAGCAGCGCTTCGTACACCGCGCCGAGCTGGTTGATGGAGAGCAGCTGGTAGCTGACACGCCCGGGGCGGCCGCCACGCTTGGGCTTGCTGACCGACATGCTGTGGATGACGGCCTGCCAGATGTGGTTGGGGAAGACGACCTTGTTGAGCAAGGGCGTGGCGGCCGGATCGAACAGGCGGCTATCGAGCGGCGAGAGGCTGAAGGTGTCGCGCGCGCCCTGCGTGCCCTGGTTGAGGTGCAGGTTCGCAGTGGTGCCGCAGCCTTCGGCGATCAGCGAGAAGAGGCGGCGCAGGGTCTTGTCGAAATACAGGCCTTCACGGGCGTGCGGGGTGTTGAGCTGCACACGCTCCAGATCGCGCAGGTATTCGAGGCTGTAGCCCTTGAGGTAGATCTCGCTTTTGTTGATGGGCACATAGCCGAGCTCCGGCCGCGCTTCGATGTAGAACATGAAGAGCAAGCGGTAGACAAGGCGCAGGCATTCAAGCGAGAGCTGTTCGGGGTCGAGCGCATCCTTGCCGGAATAGAAGCCTTTGCCTTGCGTGGCAGCGAGCTGGCGGAGCTGGTTGGCGGCTTCGTTGCCCAGCAGCTCGATGGCGGAACGCAGGGCGTATTTGAGGTCTTCGGATACGCCGAAGGCATGCTTGTGGGCGTTTTCGTCCAACCCTTCAAGCAGGCTGGCGGTGCCGGCGGCGGGCGCGAGGCTGTCGTGATGCAGCAAGGCGGCGGCGGCTTGCAGGGTGGCGCTGTCTTTGCGGTCGAGAATTTCGCTCCAGTCGAAACGCAGCACGCGGTTGTTGGGCCACTTGAATCGGTCCAGCAGCAGCCATTGGTTGAGGCCGGCGAGGATGACGTAACGCGGCGGCTGGTCGGCCCCGAACAAGGCTTCGGAGATGACTTCGGCCATGGTCATATCCTTGAACGCGGCGGGCGCAGGGATGCCGGCGTAGTGGCAGGTAGTGAGCTGCTGGTCGAGCAGGTCGTCGTCTTCCTGACTGGGGTTGTAACTCGGCACGATGACGAGTTGCGGGGCTTTGCCCAGCTCGCCCAAAACCTGCCACACCGGCACCGGCATGCCGGGCAGGAGCTCGCACTGAGTGGGCTGCACGGCGTAACCCAGCGCGGCCAGCAGGGGCTGGTGGAGATCGCGATGGGCTGCGATGCGGTCTTCGGCGGATTTGGCGCGGGTAACGGCTCCCTGCTGGGCGAACCAGCGGCTGCTGCAGGCCTGCATTAGTTTGAACGGAGCCTTCAGGGTGGCGCCCTCTTCGTCTTCAGTGGCTTGCCAGCGCTCGATGAGGGCCTTGATATCGCCCTTGAAGACTTCGGCCAGATAGTGGTGGCTGTAAAACTCGTTTTCGTTGGCGATGCCAGCGAAGGTGGAGACGGTATCTGCGACGGACATGTTCGGTTCCCTGTTCTTGTTATCGCTTCAGTGCGGCGAGGACGCGGATGTAGGGCTGGGGCTCGGTGGTCATGGTGTCTTCCACCCACTGGCGGTATTCGTCAAATACCTGGCGAATCTGCTTACCGCGTTGCTCACGTTTGGACTGGCGCATGCCTTCAAGCAAGTTTTCGAGGCGCAGTTCGAGCTGCTCGACCTGTTTGCCTTGCAGTATTTCCAGCTCGGCCAGCGTGCCGGCCAGCCGCGCTTTCATGTCGGTATCAAACGCGCCCTGCCGCGTAACCATGTGGGCGCGCATGGCGGCCACCGCTTCAGGCAGCGCAGCTTGCAAGGGAGCAGTGTCGAAGGCGGTGCCGCGATTCGGCAGAGAGTCGGCACGAAGCTTGGCGCGCTCGATAAAGCTATCGTAAGGTTCCAGTGTCATGGCAACGCCCTGCTTGCGCGTGGCAACTTGCCAGTCGACAAGCAAAGGCTGGCCTTTGCGGTTGGGCACGAGGCCCATGAGGATGAAGGCTTGCTCGCCGAGTTCCAGGAAAGAGTTCTGGATGACCGGCGCACGGTGGCGACCGAACTGGGTAAGGACGCGATCAACCAGCCAATCCATGACCGGATGCTGCGGCCAGAGGTAATGGATGTGCGGCCAGGTATCCTCTTCCGCCCTCGCCTGCCGGGCTGATTCGATGGCGTCGGCGACGCTATCCTTGTTGGCACAGAGGATGTAGCGATCGTTGGCGTCAATGACTTCACGCGGGAGTTGGCGCAGACGCTCTTGCAAATCGCGTGGTGCAGTCAGTGTGATGAGCTGCTCCTGGTCGTCTGGCGCCCATTGGGCAAATTCCTGCTCTTTGGAAAGCACCTGGAAGGCGGTGCGGGCGAAGTGGTAATCGCCTGGAAAAAGACTGGCCGGAGCGTGGATGTGGTCGAGGCTGCTGGTTGGCTTTTCTTCCGGTGCAGGTTCGCCACCGCCGAAGAGCTGGAGGAGCCAGTCGCCACCGTTTTCATCGGTTTCCTCTGTCGCAGCCGTCTCATCGAGCTTTGCTTCCATCTGTTCGGGCGAGAGGCCTGCGGCCATGAAATTGCTGATCTTGTCGGCTTCTTTCTCGGGGTCATAAACCTTGAGGAAGGTCGCCGGGTCGCCGAGGTTCTTATTGGCCTGCTCGTCCTTCTTCTGAAGAACTTCGAGATAACGCAGGTCGCCCTTGGTCTTCTCAACCTGCGTTTCGGTGAAGAGATAGACGATCTGCGGTTTGTGTTTCTGGCCGTAACGATCGACCCGGCCATTGCGTTGCTGGAAAACCATGAGCGACCAGGGCAGATCGAAGTGCACGAGGCGGTGGCAGAAGTAATGCAGGTTGAGGCCTTCGGAGGCCACGTCGGAACAGAGCAAGACGCGCAGCGGATCGTCCAGCCGGCCGAAGCGCTCGACCAATTCTTGCTGCTCGGTATCGGTCATGCCGCCATGCATGAGGGCGAGCTGCGTGTCTTTGAGACCGAGATCACGGCTAAGTTGCTGGTACAGCCAGTTCAGGGTTTCGATACGCTCGGAGAAAATAACGAGGCGGTCGTCGGACTTGTTAACCTGCCAATCCGCTTCTTTGCTACACAGGTGGGCGAGCAGGCGCTGGTATTTGCTGAAGCTGGCGGCGTCGATCTGACGCAGGGCGGCAGAAAAATCCTGCAGCGCATCGACTTCGTTGGTTTCATCTGCCGTGATGTTGGCCTTACCACTGAGCAGGGTAATGCGCTTTTCGGTGGACTCGAGCGCAGCGGCCGGGCTGGAGAATATGCCCTTTTGCATACCAACCCGCTGCAACTCGGCGGGTTTGCCGGGGTTGTATTTTCCGTTTTGGGTGAAGGGAATTGCCAGCAGGGCGCGGTAGGCGGCTTCTTCGTGTTGGCTAGCGTTCTGCCGCAGCTGGAGCGTATCACGCTCCTGGAAATCGGCACTGACCTGCTCCTTGATGTCTTTCTTGAAGCGGCGGACAACGAGACCCTTGCTCTTGAAATCATCCGGCGTGTAATCCTCGGGGTCACTGATGGCAGTGGGGTCAAGCAGGCTCATGAGCGACGCGAAGCTGCGGGCTGAGCCATCGTGCGGCGTGGCCGAGAGCAGGATCATGGTGTCGGATCGGCCCGACAGCAAACGGGCAAGACGGGCACGGCGCGAGAGGCCGGTTTCGGAAGCACGTGCGGCAACGTTGTGGCATTCGTCGATAACGATGATGTCCCACCAGGCGTTGCCGAGGTAGTTGCGGTATTCGAGATTGTTCTTGAGCGTGTCCATCGAGATGATGGAACGGTCGAAATAATTGAAGGGGTTGTGGTTGGCTGGAATACGGTTGCGCACGCGGGCCAGACCAACCGAGTCGAGTCGCACTAGTGGGATGGTGAAGCGACTCCACCATTCTTTCTGGAACTGGGTGAGCATGCTTTTCTGGGTGACGACCAGAATGCGCTTGCCGCGCCCGCGTTGAATCAGTTCGGTAGCGAGAATACCGGCCTCGAGCGTTTTACCCAGACCAACCGCATCGGCAATCAGAATACGGCTGCGCGGCTGGCGCAGCGCCTGCAGAGCCGGGTCGAGCTGATAAGGCACCAGATTCATCACACTGCGATGGCCGAGATGGATGGATTCGTCGTTCGGCACGCTGCGGCGGCGCTGACTCTCAAGATAGAGGAGCGCAGCGCTGTATTTGTCGCTGGTGTCGGGGATCAGCGCGGTCTGGGCGGGGTCGAGGATCTCGATCGCTTCTTCCAGTTCAGTCAGGAACAACGCCTCTTGCCCACGCACGAGCTCAGAAATGCCGTCACAGCTGAGCAGATGGCCGCCATCCGCGGAAGGGTCGACACGCCGAATAAGCCATTCTTCATCCCGGATGACGACGCGCATGCCGGGGGCAAGGTGGTGATTCATTAGAAAACCCTGTTGTTATATCCACTTATTCCCATCGCTAAACGAGGCGATGGGTGAAATCTTTCTGCCTGACTAAGAAACATTGATAAAGCTAAGCCGCTGGTGTCCAAACTCATGATTTGTATCCAGGAGCGAGCTTGGCGCTCTCAACGCCGTAAAGCGTTTGTTGGTTTTGCAACCACAAATGATGCTGTCTGGGGTTGAGGGTATGCCCCTCCGAACAGTCCACCGACCAGTAATGAAGGAGATATCCAGCCAGTGCTGCTCGAGTTCGCATTTTCAAACAACCGTCACGCATACCGAAATCAGCCTCAATTCCTTCAGGCCATTCGGCGCCGGGATGTGGCACTAATTCCAAATCGACGATGCGTGCCCACTGTTCATCGGCTTCAAGTTGCTCGTGCTCTGATGAAGCAGAATCAAGAAGTTCTGCTGACTGGATCCGACGAAGGACAAAGTCGGAGAACCGGGAATTTAATCTGTCGAACGCGCGGACGTGCCAGCGAAACCCGGAGTCCGCAAGGGCTATGGGAACGATATCGCGGGTTTTTACCCCTGACGAGATTGATAAGTAGCGGATTCGCAAGGGGCGCTTGCTTGCCGTCGCTTGCGCAATGGTGGCCAAGATAGTGAGATCCGGCTTGACGCTCGAAACGGGGCGTTCTGAGGGGATTACAGGCCGAATTTTTACATCAAGACCATCGCCAAACCCTTGCGTGAGCCAGGCTAGCACCCGATCCGTGGAATATTCAAAAACCGGGCGAAATGCTCTTGTAACCCGATAGCGTCGGGCCGATGTGTCGTATTCAGAGTTTTTGGGGGCCAAATCCCTGTACGCAGCCAAATCGCGTGAGGCCGCAGCCGGCTTGATTCCGAACCGCATCTCAAGATCACGGCGGCCAACCTCGCCGGAAAACCAAAGGCGCATCTCCAGATATAGAAGCCGCTCCCGTTGCCCCTGAGAATACTCATCAAGAGCAAGGAATTTCGTTGTTTTGTTTTGGCCCATTTTCCGAAATCGTGCCAAGAAGGCTCAATGATAACACCATGTTCGTATCAATATGATAACCTTATCGAATCAAAAATACCCTGCTTTTTTTCCTCGTCGCTTTTTCTTCGGATTGCGAGGTTCGCAGGATGGACGCCGTCAGAAATATCTACCAAGTATCGTTCTGAGGATCTGCCTCGCCATCATCTGTGATGACGATGTTGCGGAATCTCACCTTACTTGACCACCGAATTGCTCTTGAACTGACCGGGCATTCTCATCGTGCCTGACCAGTGATATCCGGCACTTGACCAGCACGATGTCATTATTGAAGATTTGGCAGCCGTCGGCCAAGAGCCGACCCACACGAATGCAAGCGAGCAGCCGGCCGGACGGCTGCTTGACTCCAAGACCTGCCGAATCGGCTCACGACGCCGGTATCCCGCCAAAGCGACTCAAGCGTTGAGTGCGCGTTGATAGCGACGAAGACGTTCCTCGTACTTCCGGAAACTGTTGGCCGGGGCGACGTATCGTGTACGCAATGAGCGACGTTATGAACTCGTCCTGCGTAGAGAGCCCCATGAGTTTCCCCGCCAAAGCAGACAGGGCCGAGACTGCCAAGGAAATCCAGATAGCAGTAATCGCCTGCCCTACGCCGTGAGGTGGTTGTGTTGCCATATATATCTCCCTGCCTTTTTTTATGCGAATGGGGCTAAATCACAGCGATACGGCTTTGCCCTCCTGACTGGCGCGTGACCTGGATGCGGACGCCGATGCGCTCTGTCATTTCCTGAACGTGTGAAATTACGCCGACTTTGCGCCCCTGCGCCTGCAGTGAGTCGAGCGCATCCATCGCGACACCGAGTGACTCACTGTCGAGACTGCCGAAGCCTTCGTCAATGAAAAGCGATTCAACGCGCACACGGTGCGATGACAGGGATGCCAGGCCTAGCGCCAACGCCAATGAGAGCAAGAAGGATTCGCCGCCCGACAAGGAGTGCACGGAACGTATTTCATCGCCCATATCCTGGTCTATGACCAACAAGCCCAGACTGTCCTTGATGCGCTCGAGCCGATAGCGCCGCGACAGGTTTTCCAGATGCCGATTCCCGTATCCGAGCAGGATGTCCAGCGTCAGCTGTTGCGCGAAGTTCCGGAATTTCTTGCCGTCCGCCGAGCCAATGAGCTCGCCCAATTGAGACCACAAACGTGTTTTTTGCTCTTGTTTGGCAATATTTTCGAGCAACTCCTTGGTGTTCTTAAGCCGTTCGTCGTCGGCGAGAATCTCTGCGCGCAGAGTCGCGCAGATTTCGGCCGTCGTCACGATTTCTGCCTGAAGCTTTGCCAGATTTTCTTTGAGCACATCTTCGCCGAGCTCGGTGGGCCTCGTAGTCTCATGGGTTTCACGAGCCACGCGTTGCGACTTCTGGACGGCGATTGCACTCTCGACCGCCTGTTCGAGCGCCTGCAGCGCTTTGCGCTCCTGACTTATCCACGCACTGTCGAAAGCCAACAGGTGGCGCAGGCCATCCACGGTAAGAACCTCCTCCGCGGTGCTGACATTGAAATTGGTCAGCCAGGTTTCAAACGTCCGACCTGCTTCATCGAACGTGCCGCGATGTTTGGCTAGAAGCGCATTTGCCTGCAGTAGCGCTTCGTCCAGGCGCGAGCGTTCGACCTGCGCGTTATGCAAATCACGCTGCACCTTATTCAGTTGCGCTTTGGCATCTTCGCTCGTGCGCTCAAGCGCAGCTTCGACATCCTTGATGCTTTTCCCTTCAAAGAGGACCTGACGTTCGTCCCGAAGCATTCTTAGCGCAGCCGACTGTGCCTCGAACGCGGCGGTTGCTGCCTTGAGGTCACTCTCTGCTTTTGTGCAGGCCTCGGCCTGAGCGGCCACCATCGCTTTCTGTGTACCGAGTTGCGCAGACAGCTCCACGACCTGCTTTTGCTGGTGTAGCCACGCTTCGGCATCGCGACGGCAGTTCTCGACAAATCCCTGTGGATCAGTTTGCCATTCCGCCCGCCAGCCCATGTCGGCGAAAGCGTCGTCTAGCATGACGAGCGTGGCCTCAAGTTGTTTATCGAGTTCGCCCGAACGCTGTTGCGCTGTGTCTAACGCCTGTCGCACCATTTTCTGGTCGAATTCGAGTCCGTCCCGTGACTTTTTCGCTGTCTCGAGTTCGAGTTGCTTCCGATTTAACGCCTCCTGGGCTTCGTCCTTCTGTTTGGTGGCGTCCCGATAGCCATCTTCCTGTTGTTTCAGTTCATCCTGCGCTTTCCTGACCTGCTGCTGTTCTTCGACAAACCAGGTCGTGCGTGCGCTATCGTCAATCGCCGACACCTCGGCGACTATTGTGAGAGAAGACCAACGTGCTTGATTCTCGGTTCTGGTGCGCCCCGCCTCCGCCAAGTCCCTTTCGAGCTGGACGAGCTGATTTTGCGCATGGTTCCGGTCGGATGTCCGTGCAGCAATCGATTCGAACACCCGCGTCAGCGCGTTTTGAGCAGCGTCCAGGTTGTCCTTCAAGGCCTTGAGTACCGCGTCGGCCTGCGGTGAGTGCTCCGAATACGGGTGTTCCAGTGCGCCACAAACCGGGCAAGGCGTGTCGGTCTGCAGTGAAGTACGCAACGCTTCGGCGCTTTCACTGGCCGCGAGTTTTGCCAGGTCATGGGCGCGAGAGGCGGCATCACGCTCCTGCTCCAACCGCGGTTTTTGCTGTGCTAGTTCCTCCAGCGATTTGTCGTTCTTGGCGACCGCTGCGGTCTGTGTTCGCTTTTGCTCCTCAAGTTGAAGCAGTCGTTGTTGTAGCCGGCCCCATTCCGCCCAAATCGCCTCTCCCTGCCTCAGTTGCTCACGACGCTCTTCGAGCAGTTGCTTTCGCTTGGCGATTCCGTCGGCGTCGAATGCCTTCCAATCGCGCGCAAACGCATCCAGTTTCTCTTGAGCGGACAAACGGTCCTTGGTTCGTGCCTCGAATTCGGTCAGCGCTTTGGCAACCGAAGCGGCAAGGTCGCTGTTGCGTTTGCTCAGCGTACCGACCTCTTTTGCAACCTTTCCTCGTTCTACGCTCGAAGACATTGCCTGAGCAAACAGGGCATCCCAACCTTGCCAGCCCTCTGCCAACGCTTTTTGAGCTTGATGTTCAGACAACCAATGCTCGCCCGTAGTCTTTGCGTTCTCAATGAGCTGCAAGGCATGTTTAGCCTCCTCGTGTTTGCGCATCGATTCGCGATGCTGCTTGTCAGCTTCCGTTTGGGCTTTCGTCGCTTGCTCATAAGGTGGCGTCAGGGCCGCAATCTTGACGTCGAGGGACTTGGCGGTATCGATGAGTGGCAGAGCCTTGAGTTTGGCATCCTCAGCCAGCGCGAGGCGTTTGCCGGCTGCTTCACATTGCGCAGTACGGTCTTCCACTGTCTTCACGGCGAGCCCAAGTTCTCGCTGACGTTCGTTGACAGTCTTCTCTGTCGTGACGATTTCTTTAGGCTCAGTTCGCGTTAAGTAAGGACGTGGCTACACACGGATGGCAGAA
>JADHEF010000689.1_pt1 | contig 30185 bp, 34 predicted proteins | sample 8952391 | NCBI WGS metagenome assembly JADHEF01 (sample SAMN16124439, study PRJNA663245) | bioreactor sludge metagenome | isolation source: sludge (nitrite) | place: India:Bengaluru | collected 2019-02-28 | reverse complement strand
CTGGCGGCGGAGGTCGAGACCGAGACGGCCCAGAGGGTAAAGAAGCTGGAGAGGAAGGGCATTGTGCCGGGCCTGGCCACAGTGCTGGTGGGGGAGAATCCCTCATCCCAGATGTACATCCGGCTCAAGCATTCCGCCTGCAACAGGGTGGGAATCAGATCCGAGAATGTGGCTCTGCCGGAGAGCTGCTCAGAGGAGGATCTCATAGAGAGAATCATGGAGCTGAACGGCCGGGCCGATGTGAGCGGCATCCTCCTGCAGCTTCCCCTGCCCGGTGGCCGCAGCCCCCAGAGGGCCATGATGAGCATTCTGCCGGAGAAGGATGTGGACGGATTTCATCCTGTGAACATGGGGGCTCTGCTTTTAGGTGCGGAGAGGCTGGTTCCCTGTACGCCACGGGGAATAATTTATGCCCTGGAGCGCCTCGGCAAGAAGCTGGAGGGGGCAGAGGCGGTGATTGTGGGCCACAGCAATGTGGTGGGCAAGCCCCTGGCGGCTATGCTTTTGAACCGCAATGCCACGGTGCAGGTCTGCCATGTATTCACCCGGGATCTGGCAGAGCACACCAGGGATGCGGAGATTCTGGTCGTGGCTGCGGGAGTTCCCGGATTGATCAAGAAGGATATGGTCCGACCAGGAGCGGTGGTCTTCGACGTGGGAATCAACCGGGTGGGAGACAGGACCGTGGGGGATGTGGACTTTGAGGCGGTAAAGGATGTGGCATCGGCCATAACTCCTGTCCCCGGCGGAGTGGGGCCCCTTACCGTGGCCATGCTCCTCTCCCAGACCGTATCCGCGGCGGAGAGCCAGGCTGCGCTGATCTGAGAAGGCATTGATATGTCCCTGGTCATCGCTCTGGCGGCCAGCCGGCAGGCAGTTATAGCAGCGGATCGGCGGGCCATACTCTTTATGGGAAGCTGCCCGCCGCTGGAGGCGGAGCTATATTCCGGGCAGATCAAGGACGACCGGGAGCTTGAGGTCAGGACGGAGGCCCTGGGAGCCGTAATCCAGGTTAGCAACAGCAGGGAGAAGGTCTGGAGGCGGGGGGACGTCCTGGTGGGAGAGGTCACCGAGCTGTCGCCCCGGCTGCAGAGACGGAGAAGGATCTACATTGCTCCCGGGGCCAGTTTGCAGGTGGAGATCAGGAGCGGTGAAGGAGCAGGATCCGAGCCGGAGTCGAAAGGCGGCGAGGCCAGGATCAAAGCCTGGGGCGGTGTGGGGTGCACAGTATTCGGCAACCGATTCACCCAGAGTCTGGCGGCGGAGGAGATCTCCCGGGCCGGGGCAAGGGTGGATCTGGGCCTGATCCAGCGAATTTTCCAGAAGGCAGGGGAGAGGACGGCTTCGGTCAGCCGGGAGCATACCATCCTCCAGAGCAATGTGGTCAGGGCTGATGCCAGGGCCGATCTTCTGGCGGCGCTTCAAGCGGACTGCGAGGAGCATGGCTGGAGGCTATGCGGACTGCAGTGATCCTGGCGGGGGGAGCCAGCCGCCGACTGGGAGCGGAGAAGTCGCTGCTGCTTTTCGATGATAAGCCCCTCATTTGCTGGACAGCGGAGAGGCTCTCTTCTGTAGCCGAAGAGACCATAGTGGTGGCCAGGGATGAAGAGCACTCCCGCAGGCTGGAGAGGGTTTTATCCGCATCTCTTCCCGGCAGCATCAAGCTGGCCATGGCCTGGGACAGCCTGCCGGGATACGGGCCGGTGGCGGGCATTGCCGCCGGACTGGAACGGGCAAGTGGAAAGTTTGCCTTTGCCACGGCCTGCGACCTGCCTTTTCTGAGCCCCAGGGTGGTGGAGAGGCTCTTCATTGAGGCGGAGGAGGACCCGGACGGGGGAGGGGCGGTGCCGGTACACCCTAATGGGTATTTCGAGCCGCTTCACTGCGTTTACCACAGGAAGAAGATGCAACAGGCCTGCGAGAAAGCTATGGCGGCGGGCGAGCGGAGAATCTTCGCCCCGCTCCAGGAGATTGGGATCAGGCATGTGGCTGTGGATCTTCTCCGGCCACTGGACGGCGATCTTCTCACCTTCTTCAACCTGAACACCAGGGAGGATATGGAAAGGGCGATGGCTTTGTGGGCGAAGAGAAAAGATAGGCAGAGCCTCAAGCCGATTCTGGATAGGCCTATTTTATAGGTATTCTCTGAGCACCAGATAGATGATATAGACTATCACTACGAAGAGCGCTATTCTGGCCAGCCACCAGAAGGTGTTCCAGAGAAGCAGGGCGGCAAGCACGGCCAGCAGAATGAGGATGAGGTTCTTCTCCCGGCTCAGGCCGGAGCCCGGCAGTCTGTATCTTCCCCTGTGCATGCCTTGAAGCATCCCCCAATGTAGTATTAATCATTTTTCCCTGGATCATGATCCCCTTTCCCCTTTCGATGCAGGGTTTTTCATGAGGAAAGGAGCGCGAACCAAGCGCGAACCAAAAGCATTATACCTCCCCATTCATCTGGAAGTGTCAGGTGAATTTGCTTTGGATAAGCTTGAGCTGGCGATGAGGAACACGGAAGAGATTGTGACTGTGGACGAGCTGAAGGGGCTCTTGGAGCTGCCCCGCCGGCCCCGGGCTTATGTGGGATATGAGACCAGCGGTAAGGTGCACCTGGGGCATATGCTCACGGCCAACAAGCTTCTCGACCTGCAAAAAGTGGGCTTTGATGTCGTAGTCCTTTTAGCCGATCTGCATGCATTCCTCAACGAGAAAGGGACCCTGGAAGAGGTGCGAAAGATCGCCGACTACAACCGGGACTGCTTCATGGCTTTGGGTCTCGACCCGGAGAGGACCGAGTTCGTTTACGGCACAGACTATCAGCTCAAGCCGGACTATATGCTCAAGATCCTCCAGATGGCCAGGAACACCACCCTCAACCGGGCCCGCCGGAGCATGGATGAGGTCTCCCGGAGCGCGGAGAACCCCATGGTCTCCCAGATGATCTATCCTCTGATGCAGGCCATAGACATCGCTGACCTGAAGATCGACTTAGCCGTGGGCGGCATAGACCAGAGGAAGATCCACATGTTGGCCAGGGAGGAGCTGCCGCGTCTTGGATTACCCGCGCCGGTATGCATGCACACGCCACTCATACCGGGGCTGAACGGGGAGAAGATGTCCTCCTCCAAGGGCAACAATATCGCCGTGGACGAGCCGGCGGCTGACGTGGAGAAGAAGATCAAGAGCGCTTTTTGCCCGGCCAAAGAGGTGGAGAACAATCCGGTGCTGGCCATATGCAAGTACCATGTCTTCCCCCGCCTGGAAGAGGGAATGACGGTCAAGAGGCCGGAGAAGTTCGGGGGAGATGTGCACTACCAGAGCTACGAGGCGCTGGAGGCGGACTTCGTATCCGGGGCCATGCATCCCATGGACCTGAAGAAGGCCTGCGCCGATAGCATGAACCAGATACTGGCGCCTGTGAGGGAGAAGATGTTGGAATGAGCCAAATAATTTTTTATTTGAACGGATCAAATTATTAAATTTTGATATAAAAAGGAGGATTATGAAAGGAGTTGATAATAAATCTATTATTAAAAGCCTGAAGATAGCAACTAAAGAGGATATAGATTTTCTATTCGACCTAGGTATCTCATATCACAAAGAACACGATCTTCAGATGACATTATTAATATTTAATAGAATTACTGAATTATCTCCTAAATATATAGACGCTTGGATCAAGAAAGGTTACGCACTTGTGGATTTGGGAAAACACGAAGAGGCAATTAAATGCTTTGATCAAGTATTAAGAATAAATAAGAATGATGCTGATACTTGGTCTGATAAAGGCGCTTCACTTGGATCCCTCATGAGATATTCAGAAGCTTTAGATTGCATTGATAAATCAATAAAATTAAATAAAAAAAATCCTAATGCAATTGTAAATAAAGCAATAATTTTCGTGAATCTAGGAAAATATAAAGAAGCCGTCGAATTGTGCGAAAGAGCTATTAATCTAAATCCGGATCATTTTGAGTCTAGGTTTTGCATGGGCGATGCATTGTCTAGGCTAAAGAAATATGAAGAAGCAATTGAATCATACAATAAGGCATTGTGCATCAAATCTGATGATAAAGGTATATTAATAAATATAAGTAACAATTTAATTAATATTGAAAAGTATGCTGATGCAATTGAGTGCTGTAATAAGGTAATAGATTCGGACAAAAAGATAGGGGTAATTGAAGCATATGTAAATAAAGGAATAGCATTATCCAAAATTGAGAAATTTTTAGAGGCCATAGAATGCTTTGATAAGTCTATCGAGCTGGATCAAAATTTTGATAAGGCATGGTATAATAAAGCATTGACATTGATCAGTTTAGAGAATTATGACAATGCAATTAAATGTTTTGATTACGCAATTCAAATTGAACCAAATTTTCCAGAAGCATATGCTAATAAGGGAATAGCGCTAGCGATATTACGTAAATACGATGACGCCCAAGAAGAGTTTAAAATGGCCAATTCATTATTTTCCCATAATAATAAAGCTGAAGAATATGAAAAAATAAAAAAACTTATAGAGCTGGTCTCGAACTCAAAAGAGATTGTTGATCGGTTTAAACCACTGGACGAGCGATTTCTTGACTCTCTCAATAGCAATACTCTGACTGATCTAAAAAATAAAATAGACTTTATATTAAAAGATATAGAAAACTTTTATGAAATATTTCAAAACAGAATTGTCTCTGAGGATGTTAATGAACTTTTATTGAATAAACAACAGTGTTTGATAATTCTTTCAAGAGCTTTGGACTTTGATTTCTTTGATAGATCTCAATTGCTAAATGCAAAATCAATTTTTGAAAAATGGGGCCTAATAGATTATATTGTCGCAATAAATTCTTTGGATTCATTTATTATGTATCTGCAAAATTACAAGAGTATAAAAGACATACCTGCAAGTATGGAGCAAAGATTATTAATAATATTAAAGAATTTACATATATTAGATGGAAAGCTAACGCAAGAAATTCGTGGTGACTTTAAGGCTGAGTTGTATGGACAAAAGATGACAGATATAGGAAAGACGATAAGTCTAAGTGAAATCCCAATTCCTCTAGAAATAGCTAACGAATATATAAGAGTCTGTTTAATTCAGCTTGATATAAATCTTAGCAAAAGATTTCCTTATGAATTATTGGATGCGGATGTTATAAAAAACAAGATTATTAGTGCTTTAAATATCGCAAAACAAGAAAATGTAAATATCGTATGCCTCCCAGAATTAGGCATTTCAAAATGCTTTTTAGAATATATAAAAAAATTTAAAGATATGATAATAATTGCAGGAAGTTATTATGAAAATAATTTTAACATATGTCCCGTAGTATTTAATGGAGATATCTATCCAGTTTTTAAAATCAATCCATCACCTTATGTTGAATACCCAATCGCTCCAAATAAAGGAATGAGCTCTGGTTATCAAATAAAATTATTTAATTTAAAAAATTCTAAATTTTCTGTTTTGATATGTCTCGATTATCTGAAGGAAAGCAATAACCTTTGCGGATTATCAGGAAATAATGAAAATGATATTAAATTCATTTTTAATCCTTCATACAATTCTGATGTTAAGCGATTTCAAAGGCGCGCTAATTCAGATTGCGAAAACTACCATATGGATATATTGCAGGTAAATATAAAGAAATATGGTGGGACATGTATTATCGGAATCGAACATAAAAATTACATAGATAGAATGATTAACGAAGGCTATAGAATGAATGATGATATAAATTATAAGATATGTGAAGCAAATGACGAAATGATGATAATTGCAGATATCAGCGCAAAAGGAGTTGAAATCCCTACTCATGTAAATGCAAAACCCAGAATAAGAATCCATTCTGGATATATTTATACAAATAACAGTTGGCAAGAGAAGTTGGATCCTTGGTGGAATAACTCTTAATTTTTTCGCCATTCTCAATACCTGCAAGGCAGAAGCAGATAAAACCGCTCTAGAGACCTTATACCGCTTCGCAGCGTCCCCCACACCCATTGCGGGCGAGGGGAGAGGGACAAATTGTGGCAGGCCTCCGGGCATAGATTTATTTTCGAGAACAGCCTTATCATAAGGGATGCAGCCAGTGAAAATAATCATAGAAAAGCATATTGATGGCTATGTCGCCTATCCAGTTGGCATTAAAGGGATTGTGGTGGGTGAGGGCGACACCTATGAAGAAGCCCTTGCCGATGTGAAATCCGCCATCCAGTTTCACATTGAAACTTTTGGCAGAGAGGTCTTTGAAGCAAATGAAATTAGCGAGACCTTCCTCGCCGAAGTGGTAGTGTGATGAAGTTTCCCAGAGATGCGCCTATTGGAAAGGTGATCAAAGCCCTGGCCGTCCTGGGATTTGAAGTAATCTGACAAGGCAACCATATTTCCATGATCAGGATAAATCCAGATGGAACTCAAACGCCTCTAACATTGCCGAATCACAAGGAAATCAAGAGTTCCACACTCCAGTTGGTTTTAAGACAGGCAGGCATATCAAGAAACCAATTTCTTGAAATATTTAACGAGATATAATCATTGATTCGAAAAGCCGCGATCTCAAATTCCTCAGCCATCTCGTGGATGACCTGCACTCAAGAGCATGCACAGACTGTGGGCGAGCGGGCCCGCGCCCCTAGAGAACCAGCGCACGGGAATGCGAGGCTTGCCAGGACGAGCCAGCTCAAGGCCTGCGCCATGATATCTTGCGGATGGCAAAGAATAATTAACTTTTAAGCAGAATTATCTTTCCCATGAATTCTGCCGCAGAAATAAACCTATCCAAAGAGGCAGTCAGCGCCAGATCCAGAGTATATCGTTTCTCGGTGGTGATTGAGAAGGATAGAGATGGATACTTCGCCTTCACCCCGGAGTTGCAGGGCTGCTACTCCCAGGGGGACACTTGCGAGGATACCATAGAAAATATCCTGGACGCCATTGCTCTGCACATAGAGGACCGGCTGGAGAGCGGCTAAGAAGTTCCTTAACTCGAATCAATGAGCCAGACATATCTAAAAGGCAGAAGGATTTCCGATTCGAAAAAGATCCGAGATGGAAGGAAGATAGGCGCATCTTCCTCCTTCTCCCCATGCCCCTCATGTCAGGCAAAATCAATCATCAGGCCAGACATAGATGTAGATGTAATTAGACCAGTCGTTGCAGTGGTAGCTGAGTATATGCCAGCCGAGATCGTCTCCCTTAAACCAGGTCTGATGCCATCCTTTCCCTTTGTGCCCGAAGTTCCTGACATCGGGAGAGCAGAAGCTGCTGCCTTTGCTGCCGCATATCTTCCATTCGAACGACCAGTAATCCCCGGAACGGCTTATCTTGGACCAGAGGGGCAGCCAGTCCCCACAAAATACCCCGGCGACCGTGTCCAGCTTCCCCGGACAAATCTGGACAAAATACTCATTGCATTTGCATACGGATGGATGGGGATAGACCGCCTTATAGCCTCCAGTCATGTATCCGGCCGGTGCGCTTTCCATAGAAGCAGGAGTGGCGGGCATTGGTGCGCCGTATGGAGAGCTGCTGATGACGCCGCTTGATATCTGTGTTGAGCGGATGAAGGTTGCACTTGCCTGGGTCTGACTTGCCGGAGGGTATTGGTTGAAGTCGGGCATAATCAAACCCTCTCCACCAGGACTGGGAGGAGTGAGCCCTGCCGGATAAGCAGAGGACGTGCTTTCATAGATCTCAGTGGACGGGCTTTTATAGACCTCAGCCGATCCGCCATATCCTGATGGTCCAGAGGGAGGATAGACATAGATGTAGATGTAATTGGACCACATGCCGCTATTATAGCAGAGGATATGCCATCCCGGTACATCTCCGCCAAACCAGCCCTTCTTCCATCCCTTGGCCGTCCAGCCCAAATAATGCACATAGGGCTTGGACTGTCCCGGATACCATTCGTAAACAAAGAAGTTCCCGCTTGTTCTTATGTCTGCCCAGAGGGGAAGAGACCTACCATAGCCACATCCTCCTACTGTACGCAGGCCGGATGAAGTCTGCACATAAAATCGGTTTGAGGATGCCAGAGAGCTGGGATAGTACCAGGAATCTGAGACCCTCTCCGCTCTCTGGAAGGCAGGCTGAAGCGACGGCTGCATTCCCGGCTGGACGGCGGGATAAGAAGCCTCGGCCCTATCCATGCCCTGGAATGAGAGTGGCTCATAATCCAGCCCCATCCCGGCCGCATCACCGGGATATGATGCCGATACAAAGCCAAGGCTGCTATCGGGAGTGAATCCATCCATCTGGGGCAGGGACAGCCCAAGCATCTCCGGCGTAAGTTGCTCTTCAACCGGCCCCCTGATCTGGGGTGCCTGGCCGTAGAATTCCTCTCCCTTTGGATATGGGCCGGATTCAGAGCCACCCATATAGAGCCAAATCTGTTGAATATCCCTGCTGCAGCCATGGATCGGCTGTATTAGCCGTATCCGATATGCCTGCTCCACCCACCGAAGCCAGGGCGGAATTGACTATGACCAAGAAAGCAATCGATAATATTAGATAAAGCTTCATACACCCCACTCCTCTTTCTGCTCCTGCTAAGCTGTTTTGTTTATTTTAACGCTCTTTATCTATTTAACACTTGGGTAGATGATCCGAGATCAGCAAGCCATTTGACCTATATTAATAATATTTATTTATGCAAACACAGATTACTCAAATAAATAAAATAAAGATCTATAAAAAGAACTAAAGACCGCTGCCCCGGCTCCAGTTATTTCTGACCATCTCCGCCAGGCGGGGATTGTCAAACTGGTTATAGATATCAAGGTCTGTGGTATAGCCGATAAACGGATCAATGGTTCCCTTCTCCAGATTCATTATCCAGATCTGGAGATCTTTCTCCTCGGCCTGCTCTCCCTTCTCCCGGAAGAACTGGACAAAGGGCTCCAGGCTCTCGCTGCTGGGAACCAGGATGATGCAGTCTGCCCCATTCTCGACGTTAAAGTCGTCGATGTTCAATGATCTTATGCTTGCAGCAGCATAGACATCAGCCTTCCTTTTCTCCGCAGAGAAGGCCATATGCCCCCCGCTCTCGGCCTCTAGGGCATAACCGGCATCGGACATGAACTGCTTAAGTCTATACTTCATGCATTCAATGAGCATATCCCGAAGGGCAGGGACAGAGCGCAAAAGCCTGCTGGAGGCATTGGCGAAGTCCTGTCGGCTGAACTTTTTGGTATGGAGGAAATGGAAGATGCGGTCGTTCATCTGGGTATAGGTATCAAGAACCGGCAGATTGAAGAAGACTGGTTCCTTGCTCATTATGCTGGCAAAGATGCCCGGTGCAATTCTCGGTCCAATCTGTGCCGCCAACTCCTTCTCCTCCTCCTGGCTGAGATTGGCGGATCGGACTATATCATAGGTGCGAATCAGAAGCTCACATCTGGCAATGATCTCCCTCTCTCGGAGAAGCTCCCGGAGAGGTCCGGCTATCTTTTCGATCTCTATCATTTTGGTCTCCTCAATTCAGCTGCACCCTTTCACACCGGCCAGCTCCGCCCGCAGCTCGCCCATCTTGGCCGTCCTCTCAGCAAAGGCATTATGCTGATGGATGCTCTCCTCATTGATCTGCTTTAATGTGACCGCGGCATCATCGGGAAGATCAGAGAAGGCCGCCACCAGCTTCTGGGCCATGGTCCTGACGCAGTCCTCCACGAACTTGGGATTGCTGTGCGCTCTCTTCACCACCACTGCTTCGTCCGGACGTTTGAGCAGACCGAAGACCCTCGAGCTCATGGACTCCTCTATGATCTTGATGATCCTGTCTATGGATACGCATCGACGGTCACGAACCTCAATGGATATGCTTCCCCGGCCACGCTGATTATGGGTGGCGATGGGAAGCCTATCGGCCAGATCGGAGGCCTGCTTTTCCGATATTCCCAATTTGGCCAGCTCCTCTCGGACCTCCTCCTTCATGATCTCCTGGGCGCAGGGACATGCGGTCATGCCCAGCACCTCTGCCCCTACCGTCTTTCTGAGGTATCCGGCTGGCCCGGCCCTGGCCACGGCCTCGGCAAATATGTCCACCACCTCCTGGCCATTGGCTTTTGTCACAGGAGTCTGCCGGCGCACGATGTACTCGCTCTTCATCTTCACCTCCGCCCTTGTGGCGTACTCATGCCGGAGGAGCAGCCTCTTGGCTATCTCCCCGCACAGCTCTTCTATCTCATAAACGGGGCAGTTTATGGCCTCCTCCAAGACCTCGTCTATGGCCTCGAAATTGCGGGATAAATTGGCTCCCTTGCGGTCAGAGGGCAGATCGACGAATACCTCAAAATCGGATATGAGGACCACTGGGCGCTCATCATTGCCCCGTTCCACCTTGACCAGCTTCTTGACGCCGGTCACACCCACTCGGGTCAGGTTGAAGGGATAATCTGGCTCACAGGCTTGAACATCAGGCAAACAGTACACAGAATTCACCTTGAGATCGGATACTTATCCTCTTCATCAGGCTGCCGATCCACCATATCATCCAGACAGGAGATGAGCCGATCCACTTCCTGGATCATCTCCCCCAGAGTATCGCAGATCCTCATGTGCTGGTTTTCAGATAAAAGGAAATCCCTTTCCATCTCCGCCGCTAACTCTCGATCATCCATATCCAATAGCTGGCATATCCTTCCCTTTGCATCCTCGCAATGGGGCATAATGGAATCAGGCATATAGGGATATTTAAGCCAAGGATATTTGAGACTTTGCCAGGAAGCCGGCAGGAAGCCTCTTCAGCGGTCAGATATATCTATTCGAAGGCCCTCACTGGAAGAGATGGAGGTCTACTGATGATCAAGCGTTGCCCTCAGCACGGATTATTCAGGGGAGAGCATTGCCATTGCGGCTCTGCCGGCCAGGTGCTATTAGACGAGACCAAGACAGAGCAGCTGGGACGGCTGGTGGCAGGCAGCCTGAGACACTTTCCGGCAGACCTGGGCCTGGAGATGGACTCCCATGGGTGGGTGGATCTGGCAAAGCTCGGAGAGGTGGTGGCATCCAGGCATCGCTGGGCGGACAAGGACCTGATAATTGCCCTGATCCAATCCGATTCCAAGCAGAGATATGAGATCAGCGGCGAATATGTCCGGGCCAGGTACGGCCATTCTGTAGACGTCGACCTGGACCATCCCGTGAACAAGAGCCCTCTTCTCTACTATGGTGCCAGCGAGGAGGAAGCAGACAGGATACTGGAGATAGGCATAAAGCCGGCATCGCAGAGATATGTTCACCTATCAGCAACGGCGGAGAAGGCCTGGCATGTAGCCACATTTCGCACCGGCAATCCCAAGGTGATCCAGGTGGATGCAGCAGCAGCCCAGAACGCCGGGGTGAAGATGATGCGGGTGAGCGATGATATCGTCATCTCAGAGACTATTCCCTCAGTCTATCTCAGTCTTATTTCCAGCAGGAATATCTTAAGGCAGAATATGCCCTGAGAGGCTAAACTTGGGCGCTTTTAGCGTCCGAAGCGCCTCTCTCTCTTTTGACAGTCTCTAATGGCCCGCAGAAAATCGATCTTTCTCATTGCTGGCCAGTTGACATCGGTGAAATAAAGCTCTGAATAGGCCGCCTGCCAGATCATAAAGTCGCTCAGCCTCTTTCCGCCAGCTCTGATCACCAGGTCAGGCTTCTGGGAAAACCTCAGATGGGACTCTATGGTCTTCTCATCAATCCCATCGCCCTTTATGCTGCCTTCTTCCACCTTTAGCAGGATGCTCCTGAATGCTTCAACCACCTCCTTTTTTCCTCCGTAGCCCAGGGAAATATCCACCTTGAGGGGCCCTCCCGTTCCCGTTAAAACCACATCGTCTGCTGTATGCAGACTGATCTGGGCGGGATAGGAGGCCAGAAATTCCTTTAAAATGGGGCATAGTCTAGGCTGGTCATCGCTGACATAGAGTATCAGTGTGGAAAGGCCAATGGACCGGCTCCAATTTAAAAGCTGACAAAAGCGGCTCAATCCTTCCCTGGACAGATCAGCACTGCCCAGAACCACCGCCACGCAGCGGGGCAGATTGGCTCTTAAGATGCGGTACTGCAGAAGGCGCTCATAGATGCGACGTATCATAATTGAATCTCGGGTTATGATGCCATAGGCAAAGTATTTTTGTGAGCAATATAGTCCCCTAGTTTATGGCGCGAGAAGATGCCGCAAGGCTCACCATTGGATTGATGGTTCTGCTTCTTCCCGGCTTAGGAGCTTATACCATCATTCCTCTGGCCGCGATCTTCCTCCTGGATCGGGGAACCCGTCTGCTCTCGGCCTCCTTGGCTATGCTTCTGATCATGAGGCCGCTTCTCAGCCTTACGGACACCAATCTTCCCCTATACGTCATAGCCATGTCCTTTGTGGCGGCAGCCTTCTCCCCCCTTGCCTTCCGCAAGTTCGACTCCCTGGCCGGGAGCATCATCTACCTCTTCATCAACGTCGGCCTGGGCTACCCAATCGCGAGCCTGATCTCGGGAGGAGCCATCTCCTCCGAGAGGATACTCTTTCTGGCAATACTGGGCGGCCTGTCCGGAGCCTTTCTGCATCATGTCTCCAGGGAGCGAGACTTCACTGTGCCCTTCGGCACGGCCATGGTCATGTGGCTCTTCTCCTTTGACTATCCCCTTCCCGAGCTAGAGAGAATACTGCTCATCTGCATCTTTGCCTTGGTTCTGGGCATAGGAGCCTACTGGGCTAAAGCGGCGGACTCTGATGCCGTGCTCAGCGAGACCATAGTCTGCTTGCTGGTGATCCTCTTCGCCGGCCTCTCCTGGTTTGTACTGCTCCTGGCCTTTTATCTCCTGGGAGGGGCATTTACGCGCTATGGCTATTCCCAAAAGCATAAACTGGGGATAGCCCAGTCCCACGGTGGCCGGCGAGGCTATAAGAACGTCTACAGCAACAGCCTGGCTCCTTTAGCCCTGGCCATACTCTATGGTGTTTACGGCCATGATGTGTTCATGTTTGCCTTTATCGCATCAGTTGCCACTGCCAATGGAGATACCCTGGCCAGTGAGATCGGCGAGACCAGCCGTTCTAAGCCTCGCCTGATCACCACCCTTAAAGAGACTGAACCGGGGGTGGACGGAGGGGTAACTCCCCTGGGGGAGATGGCCTCCCTGGCCGGCTCATTGATCATTGGGCTGCTGGCTACGGGAATGGGCATGGTGGGCATCTCCGGGATCATAGTTGCTGCTCTGGGAGGATTTTTAGGCACTAACTTTGACAGCCTTATGGGGGCCACATTGCAGAACCGGGGCGTTCTGAGCAACAACGGAGTAAACCTGGCCGCCACCGTCTTTGGAGCCTTGATCGGCGGAGGGCTGTGGTTTATGCTGCAATTTATCTAGGAAAAAGGAGCATCAGTACTTACATGAAGATCTATGGCATCTTTGGAGATCCGATCGAACACAGCCTCTCGCCGGCCATGCAGAATGCAGCCCTCAAAGCCATGGGTATAGAGGCCTGCTACCATGCCTTCCGGGTAGGTGAGGATAGGCTGGAGGATGCCCTTCTGGGTGCCCAAGCCATGGGATTTTCCGGTCTGAATTTGACCATTCCCTTAAAAGAGAAAGCTATGACCATGGGCGTCCTCAAGCCGGATCCGCTGGCCAGGGACATAAAAGCAGTGAATACCATAAGCTTCTCCGACCGGGGTATCCTTGGCTATAATACCGATGGCTGGGGGGCGAGCCTGGCATTGCAGGAGGCAGGGGTCTCGGTCCGGGGAAGGAAGGTGCTCATAATCGGAGCAGGAGGCGCAGCAAGGGCCATTGCCTACACCCTGAAGCAGGAGGGAGCCGAGATCCTCATAGCCAACCGGAGCATAAAGAGGGCAGAGGAACTGGCGGCGCAGATTAAAGCAGCAGGGTACGATATAAGCCTTCTCAAGAGCCTTGCCGCCCGTTCAGAGATAATTATCAACTGCACCAGCGTGGGCATGAGAGAGGGAGATCCCAGGCTCCTGGAGCCGGATTCATTTCATGAGGGGCAGGCGGTATTCGATATAGTCTATAACCGGGAAACCGAGCTGCTGCAAGACGCCCGCAGGGCGGGGGCGGTGGCTCTGGACGGGGTGATGATGCTGGTCTATCAGGGAGCCATGGCTCTGGAGATCTGGACCGGCAGGAAAGCCCCGGCGGCAGTCATGGAGAGAGCGGTTCGTGAGGCTCTGGCTGCCAGACAAGAAGGGAAAGTATGATGGGGATGGCAGGGGATGCATTCTGAAATGCTTTTATCGAAGAGCAGAGACGGAATAAATTGAGCGGCACAATAACAAAGGGCAGAGCTAGGATAAAGGATAGGGAAATATGAGCCGTATACTGATTTTGGGAGGCACGGGTGAGACGGGATCCTGGTTCGCCCGCTACTTCAAGGATAAGGGCTATGAGGTGGCGGTCTGGGGGCCTAGCGGAAGAGTGGATGTGGCCGAGAGGCTGGGGGTGCGCTTTGCCCATGATATGATGGCTGAGGTGAAGAGAAGCGATATAGTCCTGGTCAGCGTGACCATAGAGAAAACTGTGGAGGTCATACGGCAGGTGGCACCATTGATGCGCCCAGGCAGCCTGATCATGGATGTAACCTCCATCAAGTCCGAGCCGGTCCGGGCCATGAAGACTTTTGCTCCTGCGGGAGTGGAGGCACTGGGAACTCATCCCATGTTCGGGCCAACCATGCCCTCCATGCGTGGGCAGACCATCATCCTGACCCCGGTGCAGGAGAAGACAGGACGTTGGCTAAACGAGATCAGTTCGCTGTTCCAGTCTGATGGAGCCCATGTGGAGGTCCTGGGCTCAGAGGAGCATGACCGGATCATGGCTGTGGTCCAGGCGCTGACGCACTTCGCCTACATCGGCATAGGCTCGACATTAAAAGCCCTGCAGTTCGACGTAGAAAACTCCCGTCGGTTCATGTCTCCGGTATATGAGATAATGATAGACTTCGTGGGCCGCATCCTGGACCAGAATCCTGAGCTGTATGCCTCCATTCAGAGCAATCCCCAGGCCGCCTCTGTCCGCCAGACCTTTCTGTCCCAATGCATGATGCTGTGCGAAAAGGCCGACTGCGGCGACATGGAGGGCTTCAAGCAGATGATGATGCAGGCGGCGGAGCATTATGGAGAGACACACCAGGCCCTGGAAAGGAGCGATCGGGTGATCAATGCCAGGATAGGAGAGCGGGAGGAGAAAAAGGCAGATCGTTGATTGGTTTCCTTTCCTGGGAAAATTTTATAGTCTCAGGATAGGAAATATCCATCATCTATTATGGAGGAATGCTATGAAAGCCCAGATAAAATTTGCCCTCATCATGATACTCCTCTGGATTGTGGGTGTGCAGAATGGGGCAGCCAACTGCGCCCCTGAATACAGTGGAGAGCACCATTCGCTATATGTCGCAGATATCAATCACCCTTGTCCTAACGAAGACACATATGCAGAATACAATCTCTATGGAGATGGGGGGGACTTCGACCTCTTTGTCCTTGACTCTTGGAATGATACCTGGTATTCATCGAAGACGGCAGGCAACAATGAATACCTTAAGGTTCCCATCCACTGTGGCTATGGCCACACAGCCTACGTCTGGGCCTACAATGGAAGCGGAAGCTGGACCGTATGCTCTCCCCATATCACATATGGAGCAGGCTTCCGGCGTATTGCCGACTCGGATGAGGCTCCAGATGCTGCCGCAACAACGACCACCACAACTACCACCACCGGATCAACAAACCCCGAACTTGTGGGGAGATGGACCCTTACATTTGACTGGGACTGCGATGGAAGTCCTGGGGAAGACGAAGTAATATTCAATTCTGACGGCAGCTTTGGAGACGATGAAAATTTCAATAAAGGAGAATGGAGCGCCGAAGACGGATCAATTCGCTGGGAGCATGAAGAAGATCCCAATGCACTATATCGTGGTTCGTTATCAGGCCTTTATATGAGCGGAACCATGTCCACCATTGATGGCAGTACCGGCTGCTGGACGGCCAGAAAGGCCGGGGATGCCTGAGAGAAGAGATGGCTCTGAAGGGATGAATTCTCTGCCATCCTCCTTAAAGCCCAGCCACTCCCTGACATCCTTTTTCGTCCTGCTGCTCCTCGATATCAGCATTTCAATCTGGCATTATCTATTTAAGGTCGAATCGAATTGAGTTCTCAGGGTGATAGATTGAAGAAGATAGTTTTATTGATTTCAGCATTCTGCTTCCTGGCTTTCATGGGTCTCTGCCTGGCCCAGAGCGATGAGGATGGCAGCGGCCAGAACATGACCGAGCTCAAGCAGGACAGCACCACCAATGCCTCTGAAAACGTTCAGCTCTATTCTGCCGGCGAGGACTGGGGATTGAACAGCTTCTTCTTTGGTGAAGCAGTGAAATTCGCTGCTCCAAAGCCTGGCTGGAAGTTAAAGCAGATAAAGGTGCTGGGATGGAACTACTACAACGAGACCAGCATGGCTGTGCCATCGCCCAGCAACTTCCTCATTGAGGTAAGAGATGGAGATTTGGATCTGCTATACCGGCTTGCGGACACACAGAACGCCTACTTTACCGATAAAGTGCCGGTTCTAAGGGCAATAAATATACCGCCCCTGCCTGTGACAGAGGCTTTTTATATCGTCTTCTATGATCGGAGCATAATGAAGATAGGGGTGGAAGTGGAGAACGGAACCGGAAACTCTTATGTGTACGATAGCATAAACAACCGGATGATACCCGCCGAATTCCGAATTGAGGAGTCCAATACCACCAAGGTCAATTGGATTATCAGAGCGGTAGGAGAATAGAAGGAGCAATACGGCCTGGAGAAGGACAAGAGAAGGGACATTTTAGCCGATGTAAGGGGCATCCCTCTCCGGCCATCTTTTCTCAGCAAGAGTAAGACCACGATCCAATTCTGCTTTAAAATCTGATCTAGACAACATGATCCGGAGCCTGAAAGCCGTCAGACTATGATCCATGAAAATCTATATAAAGGCAAGATTCATTTTGCCCTTGGTGATCAAGTGAAGAATATGCTTTTATCCATAGCTATATCCTGCTTGCTGGTTATATCTTTTATCGGCACATCCGTTGCTGCTGATTCCCAACCTTCGGAGCTCCAGGTGCTGTACTCCTATGAAGGAAATCTATCCGAGAAAAAGATCATCCCCATATCCGTGCTCTCCATTTACGGCCCGCCGGGGTTTTTTATTGCCGAAGCAGTCAAATTTGAAGCACCAAAAGACAACTGGAAGATCAGCGCCGTGCAGCTCTTCGGCTTTGACGGCTATAACGGAAGCCAGGAGTCAGCTCCCGAAGAGAGAACCATAGCTCTGGAAATCAGAGATAAGGATAAGAATCTGCTGTATAAATTTGCAGACTCTCAGATACCCTATTCCAACTACGCCCGCAATGCCACTCTGCTATATCCATTGACCATTGAGACACCACCGATTCTTGTCAGCGATGAGTTTTACGTGTGCTTCTACGATAGAGGAGCTATTGCTGTGGGCTGCGAGCTTCTGAATGAGCCCAGCAAGAATTCATATATTTATATAGAAAATGAATTATTGCCTGCTGTGCTTCCAGAGAGTGAGAATGTGAGCACACCCTTAAACTGGCTTATAGCAGTCAGCGGAAGATAGGAATATCCTGGGCTGAATTATGCGTGAGCATCTTTCAAGAGCCCAGAAAACCTTTTATTGCTTCTCTTTTTCTGATTTTATGTCCCGGCCGAACTAAAAAAGATCCCGCCGATATAGCATGAGATTCCTCTCCCTCGGATCATATTGTTTTTATCAGTATCTTTATATGGAATATCCTCATCTGATGAGCCAGGGGTGATCATTTGAATAAGAGTATGCTGTTATTTTCGTGCCTTTGCTGTGCGGCACTATGCATCTGCGCCAGCGGGGCGGACTCAACACAAGGACAATTAAAGACGCTTACAGGAAGCGATTTGAATTTTTCGGAGGCGAATTTCACCTTATTTTCTTCACTAGAGGTATTTGGCTCATTGGACATAGGTGAAGCAGTCAAATTCACCGCTCCGTCCTCCGGCTTCAATCTGCAAAAAGTGCGGATCTTAGCCTGGAGCCTATTCAATGAGACAACACAAACTTATCCAGCGGAGAGAAATATCATGCTGGAGATAAGGGATGAAGATCTCAAACTCCTCTATAAGTTCACCGATGGTCAGAATAATTATTTCCTATCCCCGGATGGGCCGGTCTTCGGAGAGATAGAGATACCGGAGATGAAGATGACAGGAGACTTTTATGTGGTCTTCTATGATCGGGGCGCTGCTCCCATCGGAGCGGCAGAGGTCGCTGATTCGGGCAACTCATACCTCTTCAATGGTGCCAGGACCTTGCCGGCGGAGTTCGTTGACCAGGACACCAATGATACCATTGGATATAATTGGATGATCGAAGTCGTAGGAGAGTAGGAGATTCAAAGCCCTGCGAATGCGAGGTCTTTCTCCATTCGGGCATCGGATCAGTTTGGCGAAAGAGTGTTATAGCAGCAGGCCAACCTCATCCTGATGTTCGAGTCCCGCTTTATCTGCATTTGCGGCCTGCCGGGGATAGGAAGCGTGGGAAAGATAGCTGCGGAATTCCTGGCTACATCTCTGCAATGCAGCAGCATAAAGCCTTTTTTTTCTTCCCACTTTCCCCCCCAGGTCATGGTATCGGAGGGGCTGGCCGCTCTTATGCACAGCGAGCTCATGCGCCCCAGGGAGAAGGAGAATCTTCTTATACTCTCCGGCGATGCCCAGCCCCTGGATGTCCCAGGAATGCATGAGCTGGCGGGGGAGATCCTCGAGGCCGTAAAAGAGCAGGGGGTCACAGATGTGATCACCCTGGCCGCCTATGTAGGAGAGACGGAGGAAGAGGTGCTCGGTGCAGCCACCGATCCGGACTATGCCGCGGCCCTGACCGAGAACAATATTTCCCTTCTGAAAAGCGGAGCCATCGGCGGATTGAACGGCCTTTTGGCCGGTCTGGCCCCCAGATATGGACTGCGAGGCATCTGTCTTCTGGCCACAACCTCCGGCTCGGATCCGGTGGACATAGCCGCTGCAGGAAGACTTCTCGCCGCTATTGAGAAGCTGCTGAACCTTGAACTGGATCTGTCGGTGCTCTCGCCCTTCGGAGAGGAGCAGGAGATCGAGACGCCTTCAGAAATAGATATGAATTACAGATAAACAGGAAAAGAAATCAAGCACAAGTATTTTCCATGACCTGATTTAAGCCGATTATATCGGCCTGGCCACCAGGCTTCCCCTGGGAGCGCCCACCGCTGCCGCCACCGGCTCGCATTTTGCCCTCATGATATATACCAGCCGGCCGGCGAGAGTTTCCTCATACTCGGAGATGGTCTCGTAGTTGCCCATGCCCTTGGATAGAACGAGCCAGCCTGGATCGAGAAGCAGGGATCGGGCCTCATCAGAGAGAAACTCCAAAGCCGTTCCCACCACATCTCCCGTAGGAACAGCCTTGACCCGGCTCAAGGCCGCGAGCTCCTGGACGGTGACATCATTGAGAACCGGCTCGGACTTCGATCCAACCACGATCCTTTTTCCCATCTCCTCCAGCCTGGCAATGACAAAGAGGTCGAATACCACCTCACCATTGTTGTCGGTGAGATAAAAGATATTGCTGAAGCTTTTCAGCCGCTCCTTTATCTCCTTTACATCTCCATAGAGCTTCTCGTTGAGCGTATCCGAGAAAACACCGGCAAAGGTTTTATTATCAAAGTCATGGCCTTTGACCCCGAACTCCATGGAGTTTGCTGCCGCTGCAATACGGATCAGAGCCTCGATCTTGTCATCTGACTTCTCGTAGAACTCCCTGGCCATGGGAAGAAGATCCCTTGCTACCTGGTTGCTCTCATCCTTAAATTTTCTATACGGATCGGGATTATTGCTGCGCCTCTTGATGATCCTCTCCCTCTCTGTGCCAACCAGTGCCGATACGCCTCCCTTGTGCCGGGCCATATAGTCCAGCAGCTCTTCCACTGCCGCTCTCTTCTCCTCCTCTTCGGAAAAGACCATATCGCACTCGAACTTGGCCCGGTCCAGGATGCAGGGATAGCAATTGGAGGCCATCTTCATGCTCTGCCCCTCCCTGCTAAAACGGCTATCACATCGGGTATGACCTGCTCCGCTACATGGATGCAGGAGCCGCCGCTGAGCACATAGACCAGTCCCTTCTCTCCTACCGCATCCAGGATCATGCGAGCCATTTTGGGATAGGCCTCAAAGCTGAGATCAAAACCTCCGTAGTCATCTTGATGGGAGTCGTGGCCAAATATGACAAAGGCCATCTGGAAATCAAAGTCCCGGGCCAGATCCAGGGCGCTCTTGAGGGCGGAGAGAAATCGCTCGTCTTTGGCCCCGAAGGACAGGCCAATATCGTAGTTGTTTTTCTCTGGATCATGAACCTCATCCTTTCCGCTGTGCATATTGATGTGGAAGACATCCGCATCGTCAGCAAAGAAGTCCCGGGTGCCGTCCCCGAAATGGGGATCGACATCCACGATGAGGAAGCGCTGCAGCCCCATCTCCCTCAGACGGCGGATGGTTATGGCCACATCATTGAAGTAGCAGAATCCCCAGCAGCTGCCCCTTGAAGCATGATGGCCCGCCGTTCCGGTATAAGCAAAGGCCCTCCGGGCCTCGCCCCTCGCCACCATCTCTGCCGCCATCATCACGCTTCCGGCAGAGAGCATGGCCACAGCCCGGTAGGGATCGTCCTTCATGTTCATCATATGTGCTGCCGTATGGCAGATCTCCACCAGCGCCATTGGAGCAGGCTTGGGCCGGAAGACCTGAACCCGATCTCCGTCCACCAGACCTGACTGCATCAGCTTCTCGAATGAGGGCCTGATCCTCTCCTTGAGCACGGAAAAGCCCTGGGCTGCAAAATCCTCATGATAGGTGATGGCAACTTCAGTCATATCCACCTCTTTTTAGAGCTCAGTCATGCGGGGATATCTCTCCAGAAGCATCCCTTCCACCACAATAGGCATCTGTCTCTTAGCATCCTTTACCGCACTCTCCAGCTCCCAGTCGGAGCTGGAGCAGATGGATATGAGGGGCTCGCCCTTCTTAACCCTCTCACCCATCTTCTTGTGGATGGTCACCCCGGCCATCTTATCAGCCGGCGCTCCCGCTATGCGGGCCAGCTCCACCAGTCGTTTATTGAAAAAGGCCACCACATAGCCGCCCGCCGGAGCCAGGATATCCTCGCAGTTCTCGCCGGTGACTATATCCTCGCTCTTGACCGCCGGGTCGCCGCCCTGGATCTCTATGATCTGCTTTAGCTTCTCCAATGCCTTTCCGCTGGTGAGGATCTCTTCCGCTGCGCTGTAGCCCTCTCCCCGCCCGGCCACGCCGCCCATCTCCAGCAGTATTCCCGCCAGGGAGAGGCTCTTCTCCTTGAGGCTATTGGGTCCGCCTTTGTTCTCTAAGACTGTGAGGGCCTCCTTTACCTCCAGGGCCGGGCCAATGGTCCGGCCTACCGGCGAGCCTCCGAAGGTCATGGCACACTCCACTCGGATGCCCAGCCTCTCCCCCAGATCGATCAGATCCTTGGCCAGGGTCCGGCCCGCATCCGGTGTGGTTAGCTTGGTTCCCGGTCCCACCGGCATGTCCATCACCACCGCATCAGCTCCCACGGCACCCTTCTTGGCCATGATGGAGGCGAGCATCTGGCTGTAGGGATCAATGGACAGAGCATACTCCGCCTTGATCAGCTTGTCGTCGGCAGGAGCGATATTTGTGGCTCCGCCCCAGACAATGACCCCGCCCACCTTCTCCGTAAGCTCCTTGATCTCAGCAGCGGAAAACTCAACCGGGGCCAAGATCTCCATCAGGTCTGCCGTGCCGCCGGCTCCGGTGATGGCCCGGGAGCTGGTCTTGGGAATGAGAAGCCCTGCTGCAGCCACTATAGGAACGATGAGAAGTGAGACCTTATTGCCGGGAACGCCCCCGATGCTGTGCTTGTCCATAACTGGATGGGTGTCGAAGTGGATCCGCTCACCGGTCTCGATCATGGCCTTGGTCAGCCACTCCACCTCCTGGCTGTCCATATCATGAATATAAGAGGCAGTGATATAAGCGGCCAGTTCTATATCGCTGAGGTTATTGTCCACAATATCCTGGACTATGCTCCGGATCTGGTCTTCAGAGAGCTTCTCTTTATCCATAAAGTTCTTGATATAGCAGAGCGAGGCCGGCTTGGGTGCGGGCAGGATGTCCACTGTAGAGGGACCCTTAAGATCCTTGAGGGCCTCGGTGAAAATCCCGATCTCTCCCGGCTTGACCATCTCCAAGGTGGTGTCCAGAATGGCAGTAGTTGCAGCTCCCTTGGTCCTCACTCTGACCCTGTCGCCGGCATTAAGGCCCCTCTCTCTGGCTTCTACTATATTGAGCATCACTTTGTGCTGACCTATCTCGATATCAAATGGGCGAACCTGTAACATATGAAAAACCTCGTGCAACTATAACATAAACTAATATTGACTCTCCATTAAAGTCAGAGATCTGATCCATTCTCCCCTGGCTTCCCGGGTGGTCCCCACCACCAGACGCAGGCCATTTTCCGTCTCTTCCAGCACCCCTTTGGCCTCTATGCTCTCACCGGGCAAGGCCTGCCCGGCATAGGTATGGGAGTAGCAGAATATCTCCTTTACCTCGGGATGGTCCAGCTGATAAATGGCAGGGCTGTCGAAGGAGAAGTCGGCATTGGTTACCCTGGCCTCAATCCGGGCTGCTCCGGCTGGCCTGCCTATAGGCTGCGGCTGTATCTGATCCCAATCACGGGTGAAGAGCAGGTCGAAATAGGTGCCCTCTACCATGCCCCGGTTGCCTTTTCGCTTCTCGTGGAGAATGAATTCCTCAAAGCCGATCTCCGGCTTTCGCTTTTGATAGATCTTCTTCCAGGTGGCGCGATCCAGCTCATCTATCTCTTTTCTTGATTTAGCCTCCGCCAGGATATCCCTGGCCTTCCACCAGGAGGAGCCATAGACCACGAAATCTATATCCGAGCTGGGCCCCTGCAGCCCCACCAGCAAGGAGCCGGTGATGCCCATCTGCTCCATAGGCACACCCCTCCCGGCCAGAATCTCAACAATCTTCTTGATCCTCGGGTCGGCCTGGGCTACGGCTGGCAGAGCTTGGTTGGGAGAGAAGATCCTTTCCACCTCTTCAGGCGGCACTTGATGCAGATCGGCCACCCAGTCCGGATGCTCCGATCGAAGAAATCGATAGGCATCATCGAAGTCCATCTTTTTATAGCGTCTGCCCCCCGCCTCTCGCTCACCCCCCGGGTCCGGAACATAGCGCAGGAGCGATCTGATGCCCTTTGGGTGGCTGTAATCGGATACAGCGAAAATCCAGCCCTGCCGGGTCTGGAAGAAGTCCCTGATTCGCAGCCTCAACCTATCGCCCTCATTGCCAAGTCCAGGCCTGCTCCCGGCCTGATTATCTCCCTTTTCTCCAGATCCAGAAGGGTGGAGGGCTGCCCGTAAAGGCATTTTCCACCCTCCACCACTAGATCCACCCGATCTCTGATCTCGGGAGAGACCGTTTCCGCGCTGTTGGGTGGATTTGATCCGGTGCGATTGGCGCTGGTTGAGGTGATCGGCCCGGCCAGATCGATGATCCTCAAAGCCGTCTCATGATCCGGATACCTGATGCCGACCATGGGAGAGCCGGCCGTGAGGATATCCGGGACTATGCTCCTCTTTCGGACCAAAACGGATACCGGTCCGGGCAGGATCTGACGCAATAGCTCCATATCCTGGCGGCTCACATCTGCCACCTTCTCCAGCATATCAAAATTGGAGACCGCCAAAAAGATAGGCCGGTCCAGGGGCCTCTTCTTGATCTGGTAGACCCTCATTATGGCTTGCTCATCCAGGGCATTGGCGCCCAGCCCATAAACAGTCTCAGTGGGGTAGACTATAACCCCACCACCAATGATAAAGCGGGCGGCTCTGGCGATCATCTCTCGGATTTCCGTCTGATGCTGGCTATGTCGCCCAGGGTCAAACCTCTACCGGATAGCCCGGATTTAACCCGGTCATCGCTGGCCTGGTCGGTGAGGGTGATCTTCAGCTCCCTCTCCAGCTTCTTCCGGACATCGTCCTCGGGAGAGATCTCCTCACGTTCTATCTTCCTCAAAAGGGTGGCCTTCTCTTTGATCTTGACCGCCAGCTCCTCCAGGGACAGATCCTGGCTCTCTCTGGACTCCCTGATCTTGCGCCCGAAATCGGGTACAATCTCCACCAGATCTCTAAAGTGATCGCGGGGTTTGGGCTTCTTTACGGTGAAAGCTCTCTCCGCAGGGACCATCTTCCGGGCCACGGGAGACCATTTGTCTTCCGGCTTGCCAAAGCGGGCGCAGCCTCTACAAACATCCAGCGCCGAGCCGTCTATCACAATCCTTTGGGGTGCTCCTGATATCTCAGCGCCGCAAATCTCGCATTGCTTCTCGGTCATTTCGGGAAACCTTTATAGGGGTCGGAGTTTAATAACCTTTGTAATTATGGAAAGTGGAGAAGGCATGAACGAGTCACAGGCCGGTGCGGATTTCTCGCGCTACATCCTGGACCGCATGCGCCAGCTGGAGGAGAGAAACCTGGCGCTGCGAGAGCAGAAGGACCGCGTGGAAGGAGAGAAGCGGCTGATAGAGAATCAGAAGCTCAAGTTCGAGAGGGAGGCCAGGAAGCTGCGAAGCGAGCTGGAGCGGCTGCGCGTCGGTCCTATGATCGTGGGCACCATAGTGGATGTCCTGGACGAGAACAGGGTCATTGTCAAGAGCAGCACCGGGCCGCGTTTCGTGGTAAATCTTTCTCAGTTCATAGAAGAAGAGATCAAGCCGGGAGCCCAGGTGGGCTTAAACCAGCAGTCCTTTGCGGTGATGTGCGTTCTGCCCTCGCCACGGGATCCGGCCGTCTTCGGAATGGAGATCGAGGAGGCGCCTGACGTACATTTCGAACAGATCGGCGGCCTGGACAGCCAGATCTCCGAGATCAGGGAGATAGTGGAGCTGCCCCTCAAGCGGCCTGACCTTTTCACCGCTGTGGGAATAGAGCCGCCAAAGGGAGTTTTGCTGCACGGCCCGCCCGGCACAGGCAAGACCATTCTGGCCAAAGCGGTGGCCCAGAGCACCGATGCCTCATTTCTCAGGGTGGTGGGATCGGAGTTCGTGCAGAAGTACATCGGCGAGGGCGCCCGGCTGGTGCGGGAGCTCTTCGAGCTGGCCAAGAGCAAGTCTCCTGCAATCATATTCATAGATGAGCTGGATGCCATTGGAGCCCGGCGCATGGATGGGGCCACCAGCGGGGACCGTGAGGTGCAGAGGACGCTGATGCAGATCCTGGCGGAGATGGATGGATTTGATGCCCGGGGCGAGGTCAAACTGATCGCCGCCACCAACCGCCTGGATATGCTAGATCCGGCATTGCTGCGGCCGGGGCGCTTCGACAGGGTGATCGAGATTCCTCTACCCACCAGAGAGGCACGGGAGGCCATATTGAGGATCCACACCTCGGGCATGAACCTGGATCCGGGTGTTAACCTCAAGCTTATATCGGACATGGCCGAGGGCTCCAGCGGTGCTGACTTGAAGGCTCTCTCCACCGAAGCAGGCATGTACGCCATCCGCGAGGAGAGGACCACGGTCTATCATAGCGACTTTGAGAATGCCGCGGCCAAGATACTGCACAAAGAGAGAAACATGGTCAGTGAGCCCGAGGATCTAGTTCAGCAGTACATTTGAGAGCCTGGTTGGTTCGATTTCCAAACTCCTTTTTTTCTGGTGAGTGAAAAGAGAAATCTCATGCTTCCGCGAGTGGTTCTTCATAATGCCGTCAGCCTGGACGGAAGGATAGAGGGCTTTCCCCTGGATCTGGAGCAGTACTATCAGCTGGCTGCCACCTGGAAGGAGGACGCCACCCTGGCCGGATCGCAGACATTTCTTAAGGCTGCCGATGAGGCCCCTCCGGAGGATGAGAGCGCGTTTCTCCTGCCTGACGCGGATCCGGAGGACAGAAGACCGCTTCTGGTATTGCCCGATAGCAAGGGGCAAATCCGCACCTGGCAATACTTGAGACGCCTGCCCTACTGGCGCGGCTTTGTGGCCCTCTGCTCCCGTTCCACCCCGAAAGAGTATCTGCAATACCTGCAGGAGAGGCACATCGACTGCATCATCGCCGGCGGCGAGCATGTGGACCTGCGGGCCTGCCTGGAGGAGCTCTCATCCCGCTACAAGGTAAAAGTGGTAAGAGTTGATGCGGGAGGAACATTGAACGGGCTGCTCCTCCACCAGGGTCTTGTTGACGAGGTGAGCCTTCTCATCTGCCCCAGCCTGGTGGGAGGGGAGAGGCAGAGCAGCATCTTCAAAGCTCCTGATCTTGCCGCAGCGGCAGGTCCGGCCTGGCAGGGGTCTGATGGCGCCATCTCTCTCCATCTCATAGATGCACAGAGGCTCAAAGGAGATGTGATCTGGCTGCGCTATATGGTTCAGCATTAAGGCCATCGTCCGTACGACACCCTATTTCAGCGGGAGCGGTATCTTGATCCTCTGCCCATGGCCTGGCCATAGGCCAGCCCCACCAGCAGCCCCACTATATGGGCCATGTGAGCAATGTTGTCTGCCGAGCCCATGCTCAGGAAATCTATCAAAGCGTAGAGCACAACGGCGCTTCTTATGGAGATTGGTATGACAAAGAAGAGCAGCACCGAGATCTCCGGAGCGATGATGGCCAGGCAGCCCATGACCCCATAGAGAGCACCGCTGGCTCCTACGAGGCTTCCTCCCGCCACCATCATCTGCCCAGCAGCCGCCACTATTCCGGACAGGATATAGATCTCCAGAAATTTCCTCTCACCCACCCGCCGCTCCAGCTCCATGCCGAAAAAGAAGAGCACGACCATATTCCAGAAGAGATGGTCGAAGTTGGCATGAACGAACATATGGGTTATCAGAGTCCAGGGCCTCTGCATCAGGTATTCTGGCCGGAGAGCCAAAAGTCCAAAGAGGCCGGGAACAACTGCCCCGAGAAAGAAGACGGCAATGCAAAGCAGCAATATAGCTCCGGATGCGGATATGGGAAGGCCGGAGGGAATCCTGCTTCTCCAGTTGCCTTGACTCTCCGGCTCGCCCCATTCATTCCTCTTCATTTCTCAGCCACCTAGATAGCAAGCTTCAACTCTCTCATTCGGTTACATACTGGCCGTTACGCAGAACTATGACATAATCGGCTGAGTTTCTGAGAGCCACAGAGAATCCCGGCTCAGCTCCGAAGATAATGGTCTCCTTGCCATGCTCCATGGCCTTGAGCAGCACGGGCTTGAGATCGGCATCCCGGGTGACCAGGGCCAGGGTATCTATGACCGGATTGTAGATCATATCCACGCCCTCCACCGCCATCCTCACATCCACATCGCTGGTGCAGATCACCGCCTCGAAGCCCTGATTTTCCACAGCCTCCACCAGCTTCTCTGAGGCATACTGGTTCAAGAAGACCTTGCCCATCTTGATGTCGCCATAATCCTTGAGCATATCCCGGATCTCTTCCAGATCCATCTGGAACTCCTTTCTGAGCATATTGGGCCCATCCACGAGCAGTCCGATCTTCTTTCTGCCCTTCTCCTTCTTTGAGCCGAGGTAGCTCATTATATGCTCAAATTGAATTGGCATCCTGTTCATCTTGACCATTTCTTTATGAATTCTCTAAGGTAGTGTACTTGATCGGATGTTATAAATTCGTTTGGTATTTTCCGCCGTTATCCTCGCCAGCTCCTGAGGCTCCATTCCTCTGATTCTGGATATGAGGCGAATGGAGTCCAGAACGAATGAGGGCTCATTGCGTCCTCCTCTGGGAGAGAGGAAGGGGCTGTCAGTCTCCACCATCAGCCTCTCCAGAGATACATTGCGGGCCAGTATCTGATGGCGGCCGGAGCGGCAGACATTGGTGGCCAGGGAGATGTAATACCCCCGGTCCAGTGCCTCTTTCATGGTGGAGAGAGAGCCGCTGTAGCAGTGGAAGACCACTTTATCCAGATGCTTGACCATATCCAGGGCGGGCTGCTCTGCATCCCGGGAGTGGATTACCAGGGGCTTGTCCAGGGACCGGGCCAGGTCAATGACCCGGCGGAAGACCTCCGCCTGCCGTCTTCTGCCCGCGGCATCCTTGCAGTGATAGTAATCTAGTCCCGCCTCCCCTATCCCCACCGCTCGATCGGCATTTTCCTCAATCTGCCGCAAGAGCATATCCAGCTCGGGCTCCCTGATGCTCTCCAGGGTGTTGGGCGAGAGGCCAACTGTGGCAGAGATGAAATCGTATTTGGCAGAGAGCTCCAGAGACCGGGCATTGGTGGATAAGTCGACCCCAGAGTTGATCATATGAGCTATTCCCGAGCGGCGGGCGCTGTCCAGTATCTCTTGGCGGTCCTTATTAAATTGCTTGAAGTCCAGATGGCAATGAGCGTCTATTGCACCGGAAATTGGCTTATCGGGCGATTGGATTCCTCCCGGTTGCAGCTTTCGCCTGGTTGGTTTTATCTCTTTTGGTGTGCCCGTAGCAAAGCCGGGAGAAAAGGCAAGAAGACCCATCTCGAAGAAAACAATTGATGCCAGCGGGAAATGAATTTATCCTGAAGGGTTATAAGCAGTGGTCAAATGAAACCTATAGATCAGGTAATACAGACCTCGGCCAGGATAAGCTCCATGGAGATAAGAGGAGCGGGCCGAATAGCCAGTGCCGCTGCCGCCTCTCTGCGCGACTTGGCCCTGGCGGCAGAGGCAGAAAGTCTGGATGATTTCAATGCCCAGATGAAGGCCGCAGCCCAGATGCTTCTGGAGACCAGGCCCACTGCGGTCTCTTTATCCAATGCCATACGCATGGTCATGAGATATGAGGCAGCCGACCTGCCCTCCGCCCGAGAGGCGGTTGTCTCCAATGCCAATCGATTCATAGAAAGCTCGGAGAAGGCTCTGGAGAAGATCGGCCAGATCGGCAGCCGCAGGATCAGAGATGGCGATGTGGTCATGACCCACTGCAACTCTCTGGCTGCCCTGTCGGTGATCAGCACCGCTCATAAAGCAGGCAAAAAGATCAGAGTGATCGCCACAGAGTCCCGTCCCAGATTCCAGGGGCATACCACCATAGGAATGCTGGACAGGCTGGGTGTGGAAACGGAACTGATAGTCGATTCTGCCGCGAGGAGCTTCATGAACGAGGTGGATCTGGTGGTGGTGGGGGCGGATGTGATAACCGCCAACGGAACGCTTGTAAATAAGATCGGAACCGCCCAGATTGCCCTATCTGCCCATGAGGCCAGGACCGGCTTCATGGTGGCGGCCGAGACCTATAAGTTCAGCCCCCAGACCATCCTGGGCGAGCTGGTGACCATAGAGGAGAGGGATGCGGCGGAGGTTCTGGCTGATCACAGCCGCTACAGCCATGTCCGGGTTCGAAACCCGGCCTTCGATGTCACACCCCACCAGTATATCGATCTGATATGCACCGAGGTGGGAGCTATACCTCCGGAGATGAGCTATCTGATCATCAGGGAGAGGTTGGGATGGGAGATGGAGAGCTAGACCTATATCCTCTTCCTGAAACTTCTCAAAGCGACCAGCAGGCCGAGAACTGCCATTGCTGCTCCGGGCATAGGAGCCTGTTGCAGCGCTTCACCGGCCTCGGCTTCCGCTCCTGTTGGCTGAGATGCCCCTCCGGAATTGTCTGAAAGTTCAGGCTCCGAATTGTCTGCACCAGACATATCCTTCAGATAATCGATCGTCGAGTCGTAAACAGCTTCAGCCTGGCTCTTTTGCTCAATTACATTGATGTAGGCGGTCATCCTGCCCGGTCTGGCTCCCGGAGCGGCTGTATCCACCACAAAGGAGTAGTTGCCGGGGGCAACATCGCCTGCCTTGACCGAGCATTCATAATCGGTGACGCCGGCAGGAAAGACATTCTTTATCATCTTGGGGCATGTGAAGTCGAAGCCCTCGCTCCGGTTCCTGAAGACCAGCTCCACATAGGCCCTCTCGCCGCCCATGCCCTTGACCGAGACGGTGAAGTTGGCCTCGCTGTTGGCCGTCATCTCTATGGCAGTGACATTGATCACCTTGAACCAGCCGCCGGATGCATCCGCCGGGCTGGCCAGGAGCAGGAGTGGC
>JADHEF010000684.1_pt1 | contig 30340 bp, 24 predicted proteins | sample 8952391 | NCBI WGS metagenome assembly JADHEF01 (sample SAMN16124439, study PRJNA663245) | bioreactor sludge metagenome | isolation source: sludge (nitrite) | place: India:Bengaluru | collected 2019-02-28 | reverse complement strand
CCTTCCAGCAGGATCTGTGCGGCTTCCCGCGTCTCGCCGACCACGCCGGGAACCGGAACCGGGCAGGCACCCGTGGATATCACCAGTGCCACCGCTGTGCCGGGCGCGACCTCTATGCCGGACACCGGGTTCTGGCTGATGACAAGACCAGCGGCCACCGTGTCGCTGCATTCTTCCGTCACCGTGCCCAGGGCAAGCCCCGCCGCCTCAATCAATATCTGCGCCGCCTCCTGCGTCTCGCCGACCACGCCGGGAACCGCAACCGGGCAGGCACCCGTGGATATCACCAGTGCCACCGCCGTGCCGGGAGCGACCTCAGCACCGGAAGCGGGGTTCTGGCTGATCACCAAGCCAGCCGCCACCGTGTTGCTGCACTGTTCTGTCACCGCGCCAACGGTAAGGTTCGCACCTTCCAGCAGGACCTGCGCGGCCTCCTGCGTCTCACCGACCACGTTCGGCACCGTCACCGGGCATGCGCCCGTGGAAACCACCAGCGCCACCGCCGTACCGGGTGCAACCTCAGCGCCGGAAGCGGGGTTCTGGCTGATGACCAGCCCCGCCGCGACCGTGTCGCTGCACTGTTCTGTCACCACGCCCACGGCAAGCCCCGCCGCCTCGATCAATATCTGCGCGGCCTCCTGCGTCTCGCCGACCACGCCGGGAACCGCAACCGGGCACGGACCCGTGGAAACCACCAAGGCCACCGCTGTGCCGGGCGCAACCTCAGCACCGGAAGCGGGGTTCTGGCTGATGACAAGACCCGCAGCGACCGTGTCACTGCACTGCTGTGTCACCGCGCCAGTGGTAAGGTTCGCACCTTCCAGCAGGACCTGCGCGGCCTCCTGCGTCTCACCGACCACGTTCGGCACCGTCACCGGGCATGCGCCCGTGGAAACCACCAGGGCCACTGCCGTGCCGGGCGCAACCTCAAGTCCCGCTGCCGGGTTTTGGCTGATCACCAAGCCAGCCGCCACCGTGTCGCTGCACTGTTCTGTCACCGCGCCCGCCGCAAGGTTCGCACCTTCCAGCAGGATTTGCGCGACTTCCCGCGTCTCACCGACCACGCCGGGCACCGCAACCGGGCACGGACCCGTGGAAACCACCAGGGCCACTGCCGTGCCGGGCGCAACCTCAACACCGGAAGCCGGATTCTGGCTGATGACAAGACCCGCTGCGACCGTGTCGCTGCACTGCTGTGTCACCGCACCCGCCGCAAGGCCGGCCCCGGTCAGTTCAAGCGCGGCTGCCGTCTGCGTCTGACCCGCCACATCCGGCACGGTCACCGGCGCGGGTCCCTTGGAAATCACCAGTGCCACGGAAGTGCCCGGATCAACCTGTTCACCCGCCAGCGGTGTTTGGCTGATGACCAGCCCCGCCGCCACCGTGTCGCTGTATTCCTGGGAAAGCGTCCCAACACTCAGGCCCGCGCCGTTGATGGCCCCCGCCGCCGCCATGGCACCCTGGCCCACCACGTTCGGGACAAGCACTTTTCCGGCTTCCTGCGACACCACCAAATCAACCGCCGTGCCGGCGGCGACTTCAACGCCCGCCGCCGGATTCTGGCGGATAATCTGTCCAGCCGGAACCGTCTCGCTGATTTCCTCCGTGATGACACCCACACGCAGTCCGGCCGCGGTAATGATGCCGTCCGCCGCCGCCGCCGTCGCGCCCGTCACGTCCGGAACCGTAACAGGCTGCGGCCCCTTGGAAATCACCAGGGCCACCGCCGTGCCGGGAAGAACGCTGCTGCCCGCAACCGGATTCTGGCTAATCACCAGACCCGCCGCGACGGTCGTGCTGTATTCCTCCGTCACCGCGCCCACGGCAAGTCCCGCGCCTGTAATCATCGTTTGCGCCAGAGCCTGTGTCTGGCCCGTCACATTTGGCACGGTCGCCGGGCACGGACCCGTGGATATCACCAGCGCCACCGCCGTGCCGGGGGCGGCCCCAAGACCCGCCGCCGGATTCTGGCTGATCACCAGTCCCGCGGCCACCGTGTCACTGCATTCCTCCGTCACCGCACCGGCGGCAAGCCCCGCCGCCTCAATCAATATCTGCGCCGCTTCCTGCGTCTCGCCAGCCACACCGGGCACCGTCACCGGACACGGACCCGTGGATACCACCAGCGCCACTGAAGTGCCGGGCGCAACCTCAAGTCCCGCCGCCGGATTCTGGCTGATCACCAACCCTGCGGCCACGGTGTCGCTGCATTCTTCCGTCACCGTGCCCAGGGCAAGCCCCGCCGCCTCAATCAATATCTGCGCCGCCTCCTGCGTCTCGCCAGCCACGCCGGGAACCGTCACCGGGCACGCGCCCGTGGAAACCACCAGCGCCACCGCCGTGCCTGGCGCAACGGACGACCCGCCCGCCGGGTTCTGGCTAATCACCAATCCTGCGGCGACCGTGTCGCTGCATTGCTGGGTAACCGTGCCTGTCGCAAGTCCCGCGCCCTCAATCAGTATCTGCGCCGCCTCCTGTGTCTCACCGGCCACACCGGGCACAGTAACCGAACACGGCCCCGTGGATACCACCAGAGCCACCGCCGTGCCGGACGTAACCTCAAGTCCCGCCGCCGGATTCTGGCTGATGACCAGCCCCGCCGCCACCGTGTTGCTGCACTGCTCGGTGACTGCGCCCACTGTCAGGCCCGCGCCTGTGATGGCCGTCTGCGCCGAAGCCTGCGCCTGGCCGCCCACGTTCGGGACGGTCACCGGCTGCGGCCCCTTGGAAACCACGAAAGAAACCGCCGTGCCGGGAAGGGCGTTGCTGCTGGCCGCCGGGTTCTGGCTGATCACCAAACCCGCCGCCACCGTCGCGCTGTACGCCTCTGTCACCGTGCCCACCGCAAGGCCCGCGTTTGTTATCGCCGTTTGCGCCGCCGCCTGTGTCCTGCCGGCCAAATTCGGCACGATCACAGGCTCGGGTCCGAGGGAAATCACCAGCGCCACCGCCGTGCCGGGCGCAACGGATGATCCGCCCGCCGGGTTCTGGCTGATGACAAGGCCCGCCGCCACCGTCGCGCTGTATTCGTTGCTCACCCCACCGGAGACAAGGCCCGCCGCCGTGATGGCCGCCTGCGCCGCCGTCTGCGTCTGGCCCGTCACATTCGGAACCGTCACCGGCGCGCGTCCCTTTGAAACCACCAAAGACACGGCGGACCCCGCATTCGCCGTGGCGCCCGCCGCCGGATTCTGGCTGATCACCACCCCTGCCGCCACCGTTTCACTGTATTCCTGCGTAACCGTGCCCACCGCAAGGCCCGAACCCGAGAGTGTCGTCCCCGCCGCGGCCTGCGTCTGCCCCACCACGTTCGGAACCGTTACCGGCGGGGGGCCAAGGGAAACCACCAGGGACACGGAGGAGCCCGGGCTCACGGTCGTCCCGGCTGTTGGGTTCTGGCTGATCACCAGGCCCGCCGCCACGGTCGCGCTGTGTTCGCTGGTCACCGTGCCCGTGGTTAGACCAACACTGGTGAGCGCCGTTCCCGCCGCCGCCTGCGTCAGCCCCACCACGTTCGGAACCGTCGGATTCACCTGCGTGTAGGTGCCCGTGGTCGTTGCCGTTGCGCTCACCGCAATGGTCACCGGCTGGTCGGCGGGGGCGGTCCATCCCGTGACCGCCTTGAACTGGATGGTTTGCGCGCCCACCGCAAGGCCGGAAACGGTGGCCCCGCTGTTCTGATAGGCCCCGGCGGGGGCCACGCGCCACTGCGCGCCCGCCGTCCGCGCGCCTGCGGGCTCAATGGTCACACTGACGGAACCCGTGGCCGTTGCGGGCTTGTCGGACGAATTGCCGGGAAAGGTCAGTGCGTTGATTTCGGCCAGATTGGAAAACCCGTCCCCGTCGGAGTCGAGCCCCTCAATTGCGGTGTAGCTCTTGCCGTTGTTCTTCCACGCCGAACCGTAACTGTTCCGCGCGCTGTTTGCGTCCGGATCAGCATTGGTGTGGCAGATCTGGCAGGTGTCGATGCGCGACCCGTTTGCCACGGGATAGGCCGTGCCAAAACCGTTCTGATAACTGCTTTTTGCAAACACCGCCGGGGTCAGCAGGAGGACCACCGTCATCAATAACCCAAACCGCTTCATGGGAACCGCTCCTGATAGTTGCGAAATCGTTCGATTGGTTCAACTAATGTCGCTCCCCTGCCAATACTTTACCCTGCGGATAAGTTTTTGCAATCAGGGTTTCATGGCATTGTTTGGCCCCCTCACTCCGTACTTATCCCGTATAACAGCCCTGCTGGACCCTCCGGTGGTGCTTTCGATACAATATTTTCGTCCTCCGAAGCCGTCCACCCCGAGGTGTTTCCATGTTTCCCGAGTTCATTCTGCCCGACGTGCCCCTTGTCCTGTTTTGGTCCTTTGTGGCGGTGTCGGTGGTCATTCAGGGGGTGAGCAAGTCGGGGTTTGCCGGGGGGGCGGGCATTCTGTCGCTGCCGTTGATGATGCTCGTGATGCCGGTGAACCTCGTGGCGGCGACGCTCCTGCCGATTTTGATCCTCTGCGACATCAACGCCATCTACCACCACCGGCGCAACAAGGTGTGGCGGCTGGTGCTGACCATCTTCATCCCCTCCATCTTCGGCACCATCCTGGGCACCCTTGTCTGGTACCGCGTCGGCCGGGACGGGGTGGAGCTGTGGGGCGGTTACATCAAGCAGTTCACGGGCGTGATTGCCGTGGTGTTCGCGCTGTACATTCTCGCGCGCGAAACCTCCATGAAGTGGGTGGAGGGGAGGAAGGCGGGCGTGAAAATCGGCGTGGCGGCCGGGGTGGCGGCGGGGTTCACCTCCACCATCGCCCACGCCGCGGGGCCGATTGTCAGCCTTTTTATGTTCTCGCAAAACCTCGGCAAGACCATGTTCACCGGCACCGTGGCGTGGACCTTCGCGCTCATCAACATCACGAAGCTGCCCTTTTACCTGTCGGTGGACCTGATTGACCGGCGGGTGCTGCTCTTTGATCTGGTGCTTGTGCCGCTGATTCCGCTCGGCTCCTGGCTGGGCAAGTGGATGCACGACCGCGTGTCGGAGTCGGCCTTCAACCGGGTGATACTCGTGCTCACCCTGCTGGCCGGGGCGCAGCTCATCCTCAAGATCAACCTCATCCAGCTCGGTCTTGCCGCGCTCGTGCGTTAAACCTCCGGAAATCGGAAAAAAACGTATCCGCAGACTGCGCGGGATGTCGCGGATGCTTTATCTGCGAATATCTGCGTAATCTGCGGATGCAATTTCCGGACTGTCCGGCTCAGTCCTTCGCCGTTTCTTCCGCCGGGGGCCCGTCCTTCTTTTCCGGGGCAGGGGGCGTGTCGGGCGGCGTGAATTTAGCCAGATAATCGGGCAGCTCGATGCCGCCCACGTCGCGCATCACCTGCATCATCGGCGGCAGGCTCCGCGCCATGCCGTGCAGGAAGCCCGTCGTGTTGTTCAGGCCCGCGCCCTTGTCGCCCGACTCCCACACCACGATCTTGTCGAACTTGATGTTGGAAATGGCCTGCGCCGACATCTCGGCCATCTTGTCGATGTGCTCCAGCATGAGCAGCTGGAACGCCTGCTCCGCCGAACCGCACGCCTCAATGATGCGCTGGAGGCCCTCGCCCTTCTTGGCGAGCATCTCGTACTGGCCCTTCGCCTCCGCCTCAAGGCGGGCGAAGATGGCCGACGCCTCGCCGATGGCCTCGATGCGCCGCTTCTCGGCCTCCGCCTCGGCCTGCACGATGATCTGCGCCTTTTCGGCCTTCGCGGGTGCCTCAAGGGCGGCGCGCCGCTCATATTCCACCTTCTCCGCCTCGGCCTTCGCGGCCTTGGCCAGCGCGTAGTTCTGCGCCTCCAGCACCGCCGCCTCCGCCTCGCGGCGGCGGCTCTCGCCGGACTGGTAGGCCTCGGCCTGCTTGAACTGGAGTTCCGCGTTGGACGAAGCCACGCGCGCCTTGGCCACGTTCTCGCCCTCGATGGCGGCGGCGTCCGCCTCGGCCACGGAGACGCGCATCTGCCGCTCCTGGTCCTTCACCTGCGCCTCGCCCTGGAACACCGCCGTCTTCTCGCCCACGTGCTGCTCCCGATCCAGCTCGGCCACGCGCACCGCCCGCTCCTTCTGCGCGTTCTTCTCGCCGACCTGCTGCTCCTTGTCCAGTTCGGCCACGCGCACCGCCTGCTCCTTCAGCGCGTTGCGCATCCCGATTTCCTTGAGCTGGTTCGCCTGCGCCACCTGCACCACCTTCTCCCGCTCGGCCTCCGCCACGCGCACCTCGCCCAGCTTCACCTGCTCCGCCACGTCGCCCCGCGCCTGCTGCACCGCCTGCGACGCCGCCTTCTGGCCGATGGCCTCGATGTAGCCCGAGGAGTCCGTGATGTCCGTGATGTTCACGTTGATCAGCACCAGGCCGATCTTGCTCAGCTCCGGCTCCAGCGAGGTCTGGATGTTGTGGAGGAACTGCTCCCGGTCCCGGTTGATGTCCTCGATCTTCATCGACGCGATCACCTGCCGGAGCTGGCCGAAGATGATGTCCTCCGCCTGCTTCTTGATCTGGTTGCTGTCAAGGCCCAGCAGGCGGATGGCCGCGTTGTGCATCAGCGCCGGCTCCGTGCCCACCGCCACAGTGAACACGCTCGGCACGTTCACCCGGATGTTCTCCATCGAGAGCGCGTCGCGCAGCGGCACGTCAATCTGGATCGGTTCCAGGCTCAGGTACGCGTAGTCCTGGATCAGCGGCCAGATGAACGCCGCGCCGCCATGGATGCACTTTGCCGTGTCGTGCGCGCCCACCTTGCCGTAGATCACCATCACCCGGTTGCTCGGGCAGCGCTTGTAGCGTTTGGCCATGAGCACCACCACCGAAATGAACAGGAACGCCGCCCAAATCACGATCATCCCGAGCCAGAAACCGGTCGTCATCGCCGCTTACTCCTTTTCCCCGTCCGCGGGCGCCACGGTCACCATGCCCGCGCCCGCCGTCCCGACCACCCGCACCGCCTCACCCGTCGCGAGCGGCGTCATTGTGGTGTTGATTGCCGTGTATTCCATGGTGCGGTTCTGCACCGCCACCGTGATTTTGCCCACACCCATGCCCTTCGCGGGGATGGTGAGATAAACCGTCGCGGGCATCCCCACCGCGTTCTCAATCCGCGCCGTGCCGTCCGCCCGCAGCCGGCTGAGCGCGCGCATCATCCCCGCCACCGTCGACATCACCGCCAGCCCCGCGCCCGACGCCACCGCAAAGGTCGCCCAGGGGGAGAACGCCGCCGAATTGGCCGCCAGCCCCGCCATCCCGAAAAAGGCCGCCCCCGCCGTCAGCGCCCGCGCGGAAATCATGCCGAAGAGGAACGACGAGTCGTGCGCCCCCTCGTGGGCCACGTCCATGTGGTCTATAGAGAAGTCCCCGTGGCCGATCTCCCAGCCGAACACCGACATCACCACCTGGATCAGCATCACCGTGCCGCCCGCGCCGGCGCAAACCAAATAGAACATGACCATGGCGTCCCGCCTCCCTGCGGAAAAATACCGTCCACCCGCGCAACATCACGGGACGGAACCGTCCCGTTCAAACAAAAAGGGCGGAAGGCTTAAAACCAGCCCTTCTTGGAAACAACGTAGGTCTGGTAAAACTCCTCGTCGCTTTTGGTCAGGTAGAGGATCCCCTCGATCAGGCCGATGATGCCCATGATCGCGCCGCCCATGCCGCAGGTCAGCAGCGTCACCAGCAGCATGATCACCCCCTCCACGGCGTAGCCAAGGATGAATTTGTGCACCCCAAGCGCCCCGAGCAGAATGCCGCACACACCCGCCGCAACACGTTTTCCGCTGTCCACTGAAAATCCCTCCATGATGGCGGCATTCCAATCTCCGCCGCTGTTTGCCTGCGGATTACGGTAGCACAGTTGCCCCTCCCGCGCAAGGACCGGACGGACTTTCCTGTTTCAGGGTTGACAAGGCGTTTTTTTCGCTTCCGGCCCCGGACCGGAAAAATTTAGGGGTTGGCCCCGTTCTTGTTTATCCTGTTCTTCCTGTGGTTTGCGTTTCAAAGGTTTTGGCGTTGCCGTGGAGGAATGGCCATGCGGTTTTATTCATGGGTGCTGCCGGTGCTGCTGGCGCAGTCGCTGTGTCCGGGGCAGGAGTTCGCGCCGTCGCCGGGGGATGACCGCCCCCTGCGGGAGCGGTTTGCCGTGCCCCCCGCCGGGGTGCGCATCCTGCCCATCCGGCACATCCTGCCAACGGAGCCGGACGCGCAGGACGCAATGCTCCGGGACATGGCCGCGAAGGGTTTCGGCGGCATGGCGACGAATGTAAATTTTGACCAGTACCTCAAGAGCGACGCGTACTGGGAGGATTTCACACGCGTGCTGGGGGAGGCGAAAAAATTGGGCATGTCCCTGTGGCTGTATGACGAGCGGGGCTACCCCTCGGGCAACGCGGGCGGGCAGACCATGGAGGGGCATCCTGAATGGGAGGCGCGGGGGCTGATGATCGCCCAGGCGGAGAGCCGGGGCGGCGCGGTGGCGTTGGACTGCCCGCCGGGTGATCTGTTCCGCGCGGCGGCTTTCCCGGTGAAGGAGGGCAAACTGGATTTGGCGGGGGCGGTGGATTTGGGCACGCACGTGGCGGAACGCAAACTGTCATGGAACGCCCCGGAGGGGCTCTGGCGGGTCATGGCCATCACCGAGGGGCCGCTCTACGAGGGCACCCACGCCCAGGTGAGCCTCTGCGACAAGCTGCCCTACGTCAACCTGCTCATGCCCGAGCCGACGGCGCGCTTCCTGGAACTGACCCACGGGGCCTACGCCGCCCGCCTGGGGGACGACCTCGGCCAGTGGTTCGTGTCCACCTTCACCGACGAGCCCTCGCTGATGAGCCTGTACATGCGGCCCCAGCCGTGGTCGGTGCTGCCCTGGGCATCGAACCTGCCAGTAGAGTTTGAGAAGCGGCGCGGTTATCCGCTGGCTCCGGCGGTGCCGCACCTGGTGTGGGGCGGCGGCGCGGAGGCCGCCAAGATCCGGCACGACTTCTGGAAGACCGTGGGCGAACTGGTCTCGGAGAACTATTTCGGCCAGATTCAGGAGTGGTGCGCAAAACACAGGATCCGTTCCGGCGGGCACCTGCTGCTGGAGGAGGCCATCCTCACCCATGTGCCGCTCTACGGCGACTTCTTCGCGTGCCTGCGCAGACTGGACGCGCCGAGCATGGACTGCCTCACCAGCATCCCCGAAGAGGTGCCCTGGCAGGTGGGGCGGCTGGTTTCCAGCGCCGCCGGTCTCTGCGGGCGGGAAGTCACGATGAGCGAGTCGTCGGACCATTCCCAGCACTGGCGGCCCGAGGGCGACACCCGGCCCCGGCGGCTGGTGACGGAGGCGGAGGTGCGCGGCTCCCTCAACCGGCTGCTCGTCAGCGGCATCACCACCTTCACAAGTTATTACACCTTCAACGGGCTGACCCCGGAGGAACTGGTGCGGCTGAACGAATGGACGGGCCGCTGCGGCGCCATGCTCAAGGGCGGCGTCCAGGTTGCGGACACGGCCGTGCTCTATCCCGCCGAGACCATGGCCGCGCGGTTCCTGCCTTCCCGCGACTGGGTGAGGGACGCCCCCGCCGGGGCGCGGCAGGTGCAGGAAACCTACGACATCGCCTCGCGGGCGCTGTACCTGTCGGGGCGTGATTTCACCTACGTGGACGGGCGCGCGCTGGCGGAGGCGGAGGTGCGGGACGGGACGCTGCGTGCGGGCGGAATGGCCTGGCGTGTGGTGGTGCTTCCCTGCGCGGACACGCTGCCGATTGCGGCATGGCGGAATCTGCGCGCCCTGTGGAAGTCCGGCGGCGCGGTGGTCGCGCTGGGCGCGCTGCCCGAAAACAGCGAAAGCGAATTCCCCTGCGCGGAGGCGCGCGGGCTCGCGGCGGAAATGTTCGGGGGCAAACCCGCCGGAACGGCCAACCCCGGCGCGGCGGGCGGTTTTGCGCTCCTGCTGGATCACGGCCAGGAGGGCCTGCTGGCCCGAGCGGTGGACGCCGCGGCCCCGCCCCATGTGCTGGTGCCGAAGGATTCGCCCCTGCGCACCACCCACCGCCGCATTGACGGGCGCGAGGTGTATTTCATCATCAACGACGGCGGCGAACCATGGGGCGGCGAGATCGGCCTGCGTGCGGAGGGCGCTGGCGAACAGTGGAACCCGGCGGACGGCACCGTGTCTCCCGTGGCGGATCCGGCGGCCATTCCCCTGCAACTTGAACCCCACGGCGGCATGCTTTTCCGCTTCGAAAAGGCCGCCGCGCCGGAGCGTGGCGCATCCGCCCCCGTGCTGCTGAACGGGTTGGCTCCCGCGCCCCTGCCCCTGTCCGCGCCGGTCGCGGGCATGGGCGCGCACGTGGCCGGAACGGTGGAACCCGCCGCGGTGGAGGGACGCTGGACGGCAAAGGCCGCGCTGACCAAAGGCGGCGTGGACACCTTCCTGTTCCTCACCTTTTCCAGCGGCGGGGACATGGCGCTGGCGGACGGTGAATTTCTCGTCTTTGATGTCGACATCCCCGCGGGGCAGGAATGCGGGAAGACACTGCTTGTGATACTGCGCGACGCCAACGGCGTGGAATACCTCGCGGACACCCATGTGTTGATTGGCGGTGGGGGTGCCGTGCGGATTTTCACGCCGCTCAACCAGTTTGTCCGCGCCGGATGGGAAACCAACCCGCCGGGCGCGCTGGACTGGGCGCGGGTGCGCGACATCCGCGTCGGCTGGGGCGGATACACCGGGCGCGAGGGTGAGACCGTTGTCTTCACCACCTCCGCGCCTGGATTGGTGAGGTAGGCCTTCCCCGTCCGCGCCGTTTTGGGGCGGCGGTTTGACACGTTCCGGCCCCTTCTCCGATCATTTTGGCGTGAACAACCAGGGAGACTCCCGGATGATGGGACGAATCTCATGCCTTCTTGCCGCATGCGCGGCCCTTCTGCTCCTGTGCGCCCCCCGGGCCGCCGCCCAGGGCGGCAACCCCGTGTCCTCCGCCGTGTCCACCCTCACCGGCCAGGACGGGGGGGCGCAGGCCGCCGCAACGCCGCCCCCGGCCGCCCCCGGCCTCCAGGACGACGCGGCCATCGCGGCCGCGATGGAGGAGGCGGCCGCAAAGGCCGTGGAGGCGGAGGCGCTCCTCGGCGCGCAGACCGCGCTGGAGTCCGCCCCCGAAACCGCGCCGCCCGGCGTGGGCGCCGGGGATCTTCAGGCGCGCACCGCCGCGCTCCGCAACCTGCTCGGCGCGTGGCAGCAGCGCGGCTCGGTGCTGCGCGAGCTTCAGACGGCGCGGGCCCAGCTTGTGAAGGCGGAGGCGGACCGGGACGGGTTCACAAAACTCACGGAGGAGCCCCCCCACACCTACGCCTTTGTGGACGGCATCCGGGAGGAGGTGGCGGCGAAGGACCTCGGGCTGAACGCGGAGCGGATGAGCCTCAACTCCTGGCGGGAGTCGCTGGCCGGGGCGCGCAAGGCGGCCGAAACCGCGAAAACCGTGCTGAACCAGGCGAACGAGCAGGGGCGCGGCGCGGCTACCCCCGAGGAGAAGAACCTGGCGGACTTCCGCTTTGAGACGGCGCGCATCGAACTGCGCGCCGCCGAGGCGCTGAAACCGGACGCCGAGGCGGTCATCGCGCTGGAGGAGGCCCGCATCCGCAGGATGGAGGCGGAAAAGGAGCTGGCCCTGCGCAGGCTGAAGGCCGCCAGGGCCCAGGCGCTGTTCCGCCCCCAGGAGATGGAGGAGGTGCGCCAGCGCTGCCAGACGGAGGAGGCCCGGCTTGACGGCGAGGCCCAAAAGGTCCGGCGCGAGCTGGAGCGTCGGCGCGCACGCGTCACGGAGCTGGAAAACAGGGCGGCGGGCACCACCGACCCCGCCGTGCTGGAAACGCTCAACTACGAAATTGACACCGAGCGCGCGCGGCTCGAAACATCCCAGATGATGCTCGACGCCCTCGAGGGGCTGGGACGCTGCGAGGCGCAGGCCGCCGAGTTGTGGCAGCTGCGCTTTGACACCGCCAACCCCGGATTGGGAAAGACCGGCCTTTCCCTGATTGACATCAAAAAGCAGGCGGAGGAGCGCGCCGCCCAAACCGACGCCGACCTGTCCGTGGTGGAGCAGCGCGCGCGGAGCCTGCGCGCGCAAATCCAGAGCTATCAGGCCAAGTTCGACACGCTGACCCCAGAGGATCCCAAGCGGCCCTTCCGCCAGAGGCGGCTTGAGTCGCTGCAGGAGCGCACGCCCTACTACGACCGGCTGGTGGCGGGGCTCTCCCGCGTCCAGTCCCTCGCCGCCACCGCCGCCGCCGAGGCCGCGGAGCGGCAGTCCATGCTCACCCCCTCCCAGCGGCTGGGGCTCGCCCTGGACTGGGCGCGCGGCCGCGCCGCCATGGTGCTCGACCGCGAACTGGTGGCGGTGGGCGGCGAGTCCATCACCGCGCGCAAGCTCTTTTACGCGATGCTCATCCTCGTCGCGGGGTTCGTGTTCAACAAGCTCTTCACCCGCTACCTCACCCTCATCGCCTTCCCGCGGCTGCGGCTCCGCCCCAACATCGCCTTTGTGGTGGAGAACCTGACCAAGTACGCCCTGCTCTTCCTCGTGTTCTACGCGGTGCTGGGCTACCTGAACATCTCCCTGACCGTGTTCGCCTTCCTCGGCGGCGCCGTGGCCATCGGCGCGGGCTTCGGCTCCCAGAACCTCATCAACAACTTCATCAGCGGCCTGATACTGATGGGCGAGCAGCCCATCCGCGTCGGCGACATCGTGGAGGTGGACGGGAACACCGGCACCATCACCACCATCGGCGCGCGCGCCTCCCTGCTGCGCACCTTTTCCGGCATCGAGATGCTCGTGCCCAACAGCAAATTCCTGGAAAACACGGTGATCAACTGGACCCTGTCGGACTCGCGCCGCCGATTTGACGTGGCCGTCGGCGTCGCCTACGGCTCCCCCGTGCGCGAGGCGTCAAAACTCATGATGCGCGCCGCCGTGGAGCACGGCAACGTGCTCAAGGATCCCGAGCCGGTGGTGGTGTTCGAGGAATTCGGCGACAGTGCGGAAAAGCTCACCCTCTACTTCTGGGTGGAGCTGACCAAATGCGACTCCCGCGTCGTGCGCAGCGACCTGCGCTTCAGGATTGAGAAAATGTTCGAGGAGGCGGGCATTGTCATCGCCTACGCGCAGCACGACGTGCACCTCCACACCGCCGATCCCGTCGGCGTGCGCCTCCTCCCCGCGGAGGAAAAGGAACCCCCGGCCGCGGCCGGCAGGCCGCATCTGCCCTGACCCGTTCCGGCGTGTCAGGCGTTGTCGGAGCCGAACACCTGGGTGATCTGGGAGATGATCCCCAGCATGCCCACGATCACGCCGATGATCTGGAGGATGACGTCCAGTATCGTCTGGATGTTCTGGGCCCGCGCGGGCCGGCGGACAATCACGTTGCTTCGCATGGCTGCACCCTCTTTGCCGCGTTTATGCCTCCCGCACCGCGGGCATGGCCGCTTACAGTATATCACACCCCGGTACGCGCCGCCGCTCAGCCGAAGGCCACGTCCAGCATCATCATGACCGCGAATCCGCCCAGCACGCCCACCGTCGGAATGTCCGTGCCGTTGCGCTGCGACTCCGGGATCAGCTCCTCCGTCACCACAAAGATCATGGCGCCCGCGGCAAAGGCCAGCGCGTAGGGCAGGATCGGCTGCATGAACACCACCAGCGCCGCGCCCAGCACGGCGGCGACCGGCTCCACCACCGCCGAGAGCGCGCCGTAGCCCGCGCATTTCAGCGGGGACATGCCCTCGCGGCGGAGCGGCAGGGAGACAGCCGCGCCCTCGGGAAAATTCTGCAGGCCGATGCCCACCGCCAGCGCCACCGCACCCGCCACCGTCGCCGCGGGAATGCCGCTCGCCGCCGCGCCGAAGGCCACCCCCACCGCAAGGCCCTCGGGGATGTTGTGGATCGTGATCGCCAGCAGCAGCAGCGTGCTGCGCCGCCAAGACGTGTGCACGCCCTCCGCGTCCTTCATCGCCAGGTTCGGGTGAAGGTGCGGCAGCACCCGGTCTATCCCCAGCAGGCACGCGCCCCCCAGCAGGAAGCCGATCACCGCCGGCATCCACGGACTCATCCCCATCTGCTCGCTCATCTCTATCGCCGGGGCCAGCAGTGACCAGAAACTCGCCGCGATCATCACCCCCGCCGCCGCGCCAAGGCACCCGTCCAGCAGGTTCTTGTTCACCTCGCGGGTGAAGAAAACCAGCATGGAGCCCAGCCCCGTCATGCCCAGGGTGAACAGCCCCGCCACAAGCGCCTGCGCCACCGGGGGAAGTCCGTTGAAATACGCCGTCATGCGCGCCGCCTCCTTCGCGGCTCCGGCGCAAATGATACCCGTTCCCGGTGGGCGGAGCAATTGCCGGACAAGCAAAAAGCGCCCCGGACGGGCGTTCGGGGCGCGAAAGGGTGTGTGTGGGCCGGGCTTACCCGGCAAGCTCCTTGATCTTGGCCAGGATGCTGTCGGGGTCGATGCCCTGGTGGAACATGTGCTCCGACAGGCCGCCGTGGCCGGGCTTGCCCACGCCGAGGCGAGCGAATTTGGGCGACAGGCCGCGCTCAAGCAGCCAGGAGCCGAACCTGGAGCCGAGGCCGGTCTTGATGTTCTGGCTTTCGGCGACAAGCACGAAGGGCGCCGCGCCGATCTTTTTCATCATGTCCTCGTCCACGACGTTGAGCGTGGGCTTGTTGATGAGCCCCACGTCAATGCCCGCCCCGCGGGCGCGCTCGACGGCGTCCAGCGCGCGGCAGAGCATGTCGCCGTAGGCGACGACGTAGCCCGCCGAACCCTCGCGCACCACCTCGTCCTTTCCGGGGACGAACTGGTAGCCGGGGCCGTACAGCTTTTCACCGGCGGCGTTGAGGATGAAGGGCACCACGCTGCGCAGCGTGAAGATGAAGCGGACGCCGGGATCGTTCCACACGGTCTCAACCACGCTCTTGAGCTGGAGCGCGTCCGCCGGGAAGTAAAGGCGGGTCTTGTCGCCCTCGGCGATGCCCGAGTCGGCGAGCATCACGTTGATGCCGTAGTGGCAGGTGTTGTCGGCCATGTCGTCCACGCCCGCGTGGGAGAAGTGGCAGATGGCGCGGGCGTCGTTCAGCCGGGCCATGGTCAGCTCGGAGATGATCATTTCCAGGAAGGCGGAGAAGGTGCTGAAGATGCCCTGCTGCCCCGCCTTGAAGCCGAAGCCCGCCGCGGCGGAGAAGTTGCCGCGCTCCTGAACGCCGCCGTTCAGGCACACTTCCGGGTGCTTCGCGCGGATGCCCTTCAGGCCCGTGGACCCCTCCAAATCCGAGTCCACCACAAGCACGGACGCCACACGCTCCGCCTCGCCCATGCCGTCGAGGATGCCGTTGACGATGTTGCCGAATTCGGTGCGGTTGCTGGCCGTCTCGGCGGTGCAGCCCCTGAAGCCGCCCCCACCGGAAACCTTCTTCACGCCCTCAAGGAACGCCACCGCCGCGTCGTGGCCCTTCGCCTTGAGGTGGTCAACGGCGAGTTCCTTCTTGATCACGTCGTGGCCCGCATGGTTGCCCTCGAGCCCCGCGATGCCCGGCGCCATGGGGCGCTTGTTGATGAGCGCCACCGGACCCGCGGTCCGCACGGCCTGGATCATCCGGCCCAGCAGCGCCTCCACGTCCTCGCCGTCGCCGGTGCACACGGGCAGGCCGTGGCCCGCGAGGGTTTTGCCCACGTCGTAGCCCGGCAGGTACTTCGACGGATGGCCGGAAATGGTCACGTCGTTGTCGTCCACGACCACCTTCACGTTGGCCTGGTGGGCCACGGCGAAGCGCGCGGCCTCCGCGTCGTCGCCCTCCTGCTGGGAGCCGTCGGAACCGAAGAGGAAGACCACCTTGTCCGGGTTGGCCTTCGCCACGCCGTTCACAAAGGGCCACAGGTGGCCGAGGCGGCCGGAGGCGAATTTGATGCCCAGTTCCGGGTCAAGCTCGGGGTGGCCGTAGAGGCCCTCGTTGGCGGCGCGGTACTGGAGCAGCTTTTCCATCGGCATCTCGCCGTTGAAGGCCGCCATGGCGTACTGGATGGCCACGCGGTGGCCGCCCTCGTCGAAGTAGACGGGGTAGATTTTGTCCGAGCCCTTCATGAACGCGTCGGCGATGAGCACCTCGGGCACGATGCTGTAAGCGCCGCCCGTGTGGCCGCCGAGGCCCTTGGCGCCCGCCACCGCCGTGAAGAAGATGATGGTGTCGCGCACCACCTGGATGTTCTCGCGCAACTGCGCGATTTGTTCCGGGGTGGCTTCCCCGGCGAACGGATCAATGGCCACCGGTTTGTACTTGTTCACATCCAGCGGAAAACTCATGGCACGCTCCCTTTCGCCTGCTTGACCGTTGATTGCTGCCCGCGCCGCAGTGCCGCACCGCGTCCGGGGGGATGGGGTTGACCGGCGGGCCGCTTCAGCAGGGCCGCCGAAACCGGTCACGGCGAGTATAGCACGGGCGCGCCGCCCTTGCCAAAAAAAGGCCCTCCGCGGGTTGTGTGTTTTTGTTGTTTTGTGTAAAATTGCCGGGGGCAAAGAAACCCCGCAAGGAGGATCCTGAAACATGCTCGACACAATGCTGACCGTTGAGGAGGTGGCCGCCATTCTCAAGGTGAAACCGCTTACGGTGCGGCAGATGTTCCGGGAAAAGCGCCTGCGGGGGTTCAAGATGGGCAAGTCCTGGCGCACCACCCTCCCCATTCTGGAGGAGGATGTGCTCTGCATGAGCCGGGGTACCACGCCGCCGCCGCTGAAGCAGGAGGGTGCGGAAACCGCCGCCGCGCCCGCAAAGCGCCGGGGCAGGAAACCGAAGGTGCGCGAAGAGGCGGTGGCCCGGGAAGCCGCCGCCGTGGCGGACGCCCCCGTGGATGATGATTCCATCCCCGCCACAGACCCCGAAACCGGCCCCGCCCCGGATTCCGTTGCGGAGGAAACCGATGAAACCGCACCCGCCGGGGGCGGGCGGAAAGCCCGCAAGACCCCGGACGTGCCCGAGGACCAGCAGCTGCTGTTCTAAAGCCGCGCTTTTCCGGGGATGTTTGCGTCTGGTTCCGGGTTTCGTTTTTCCTGTTGCTGGAGGGGCTTCAGGCTGAGTTCGACAACGGTGGTGGCGCCGGTTTTTGCGTAGGTGATGAGGGTCAGTTGCCGTCCGTCCTTCTCAAAGCACACGGTCTGGGCGTCCGTGTCTTTTCCCGCGTGGGAGCGTTCCCTCCATCCCAGCCGTGCGGCTTCGGCCTTGTGCCATTCCGCCACGGACCGGGGCGCTTCGGTGGTGACGGCGGTGAAACCAAATTCTTTGCTGTCATCATGCCATGAAAAGTATCTTTCAGAAGTGGGGGGCATAAAGGGGAAGTCTTTGGGATACTCTTCCGGAAGTGTTGCATTCTCCCCGGCGGTGAAATGATGCAAACTTCCGGTGTCAGATCTGATGGTCCCGTCCGCATTCATGCGGGACCGGTGTTTGGTGAACTGGCCGGGGCCTGTTTGGGTGGGGACAACAAGTTCGACGGACCGCTTCCATGTCTTTGGGTCAATGGTTACATAAATACGGTCATCAGCCCCCTGCAGCTTGAGGATCAGGTTTATCGCAAGGGTTTGGGTTTTGGCGTAGACTTCCGGCACAGAACCGCCGAGGAGGGGTATTCCAAGCCAGCCCAGGACAATGAGGGCAAAAAGCATCGCCAGGCAGGCATTCACAGCGATCTTGGCCGCCTTCCTCCATGCAGTCATTTTCTCATCCCTCCCTGGATGATGGTTTTTCCGTCAGATGATCTTCGATTACACCCCGCCGTCCGCGCGGCGCTGGAGCAGTTGCCGGAGATAGGCGGCGTAGGCGCTTTTTCCCATGCGGTCGCAGGCGGCCTTGACCTGATCGGGGCCGATCCAGCCCTGCCACAGGGCGATTTCCTCCAGGCAGGCGATTTTCAGGCCCTGCCGCTCCTCGATGGCCTGCACGAACTGGCCCGCCTCCATGAGGCTGCGGTTGGTGCCCGTGTCGAGCCAGGCCACGCCGCGGCCGAGCACCTCGACGCGGAGCCGGTCCTCGTCCAGGTAGAGGCGGTTCAGATCGGTGATTTCCAGCTCGCCCCGCGCCCCCGGCTTCAGGTTCCGCGCCTTCTCCGCCACGTCGGGCCCGTAGAAGTAGAGGCCGGGCACGGCATAGGGGCTTTTCGGCTTTTCCGGCTTTTCCTCCAGCGACACGGCCCGTCCCGCGCCGTCGAATTCCACCACGCCGTAGCGTTCGGGATCGCTGACATAGTAGGCGAAGATGAGCGCGCCGTCGGTGAGTTTCGCGGCGTTTTGCAGGGAGCCGGTGAGTCCGTGGCCGTAAAAGATGTTGTCGCCCAGCACCAGCGCGGCGGGTCCGTCCGCGAGGAAGTCCGCGCCGATGACAAAGGCCTGGGCCAGGCCCTCGGGCCGGGGCTGCTCGGCGTATTCGATGGAGACGCCCCACTGCGCGCCGTCGCCCAGCAGCCGCCGGAAGAGCGGCAGGTCGTGGGGCGTGCTGATGAGCAGGATGTCGCGGATGCCCGCGATCATGAGCGTGCTCAGGGGGTAATAGACCATCGGCTTGTCGTAGACGGGAAGCAGCTGCTTGCTCACCGCCACGGTGAGCGGGTGCAGGCGCGTTCCCGCGCCGCCCGCCAGCACTATGCCTTTCATGGGCGAATCTCCCGGCCGCATGCGCGGCTTGAAACCATTGTCCCGCCGGGCGCGCCCCAAGTCAACCGTGGGGGCGGCCCTTTGAGGGGGTCTTGCGGGGTTATTTCACCGGCGGCGACACCTCGGCGGTTTTCGCGGCGAAGTCCACGGTGACCGTGGTGCCGTCGGCGAAGGTGCTCCGCTGTTTGCGCATGGACGCGTCCAGGAACTCGTGGTTGGTCATTTCGCTGAAGGCGCAGCGCTCCGCGAGCGCGGCGGCCTCCTTCACCCGCGCAACCGTTGCCTCGTCGGCGCCGGGGCCGATGTAGGGCAGGCCCGCGTTCAACAGGCAGTGGACACGGCCCGCGTCGCCGTTGGGGATGCCCCAGCCGCCGTCCTCGCCCATGTCCCAGGGGGTGAGCAGGCTGTCGTGGTACACGAGGTTGAAGAGGGGCGCGGGGATGCCGCAGGCGTCGCCGCCCCCGATGTTGGGCAGGGTGGGATAGGGGCCGTGGTGGACCAGGTCAATGGATCCGGCCAGGTAGTCCGTGGGCTCCTCGGAGCTGACCACATACCCCCGCGCGCGGAGCAGGTCGAAGCAGTCGCGGCGGTGTTCGGCGCATTCGGCGCGGGTCATGGGGTGGCCCGGCTGGGCGCTCTCCTCCAGCGGCACCACGGAGAACACGTCCAGGTAGGCGCCGCGCACTTTCACGCCGTTGGCGGCGAACCAGTCGTGGTTGCGGCGCACGTAACCGGGGGAGAAGCGCGGGCTGATGATGGTCTGGGGACCGCCGCACCAGGTGCTGTGTTCCTCCCGCGATCCGTCCAGCCGGGTCACGGTGAGCCGGTCGTCAAAGGAGGCGGCGTTGTAGTAGAAGTCGCGGTACTGGTCGTGCACCGCGAAGAAGTAGTTCATGGCGGCGCAGGTGTCGGCCAGTTTGCGCAGCCCCTCCACGCCGCCCTGCTCCGCGCCCGCGGGCATCACATCGGGATGGGCGTTGTCATAACCGTGGAAGCCCCAGCCGTCGAGGTGCACATAGGCGGAGCCGAGGCCCTTCGCGTGGAGCCCCTCCAGGCTTTCGCGGATCTGGTCGAAGGTGGTGAGCGCGTGGTTGTTCTCAATCTTCTCCTTGTTGAACAGCGACGCCTCGGGCACGAAGTGGTAGAGCGCGCCCACATGCACCACCGGGCGGCCGATGACCTCCGCGAGGCCGGGCGTGCGCGCCAGTTTCTCCCGGAGGGACACGAAATCACCGCGCTCGATCACATGGCGGCGGTAGCGCTTGGCCATGGTGACATAAGTCGCGTTTTCACTGAAGACGTAGCGGATGGTGCGCAGGTGGCCGAAGCGGCCCAGGGTGGGGAACCAGCGCGGCGCGATGCGGGTGGGCCCGCCCTTCAGGTGCCGGTAGGACGCGCCCCCGTCGCTCGACGTTTCCAGGATGGCCTGGACGCCGTGGCCGTCGCGGATCTGCCCCCACCAGGGCATGTACAGGCTGCGCGAGTTGCACAGGTCGGCGGCCGTGATGGCGCCGGGCCAGTCGCCCGGCAGGAGCATGCCCTGCATCCGGGGGATGACGGCGAGATCGGCGGCGGTGTTCCCCGTCTCCACGGCCTTCGGCCATTCCAGGATGCCCGCCTCCTCGCCGGTGTCCTTCGCGGCAATGTCCACCACCATCTCCCCGCCGGAAAGACCGTGGGTGATGCGGATTTCCAGCCCGGGCGCGGCCTCATAACCGGACAATGTCAGCATCATGCCCGCGCTGTAACCGGTGAAAAATTCCGCCGCCTTCTTCTCCTTCGCGTCGGCCAGCGCGACCTTTTTGCCGCCTATTTCCAAATCCTTGTCGTCCGAGGGGAAGAATTTCCACTCGCCGCCCGCCGCCGTGCGCACGGTCATGGCCAGGTCTTTGGCCGAAATTTCCAGCGTGAACCCCGGCGATTCTGTCTTCCAGGCGTCGGTTGTTTCCGAAAACACGCCCGGTGCGCGGGAGGGCTTTTCCACCGTGTTGGCCAGCAGCCACTGGCGCACCACGTCTATGTCCATGTACAGCGCGTTGAATGCGGCCCCGTCGGCGGCCCCCGCCGCCACCTTTTCGCGGAGGCCCTTGATGCGCGCCGTCTTCTCATCCGCGAGTTCCTGGCCCACGGGTATGGCTTCCAGCCGTTCCACATAAAAGGACAGGGTCTCCAGCCGGGGCGCGAAAGAGGCGTCGGGCGCGGCGAGCACCGCGCCAAGCATGAGGAATGCGGCAATCATGGGGGATCTCCTTGGGTTTACGGCGCGGTCACCAGCGCGCGCACGGCCTCAAGCCGCTTGTCGCCGATGCCGGAAACGTCGTTCAGCTCGTCCACGGTTTGGAAGGGACGGGTCTGGCGGTGGGCGATGATGCGCTGCGCCAGCGCCGGACCGATGCCCGGCAGGGTCTCCAGTTCCGCCTGGGTGGCGGTGTTCAGGTTGAGGATGCCGCCGGACGCGCTGGAACCGCCTGTTGCGGCGGCGGGAACACCGCCGTCCGCAGGCGGCGGGGCCGGTGCGGGTGCGGGCGCGGGGGCCGCAACCCCCAGGTAGGCGGCGGGGTTGGACGCGGCGGTGTGGGAGGGGCCCCGCGCGATGATGCGGTCACCGGCCCTTTCAGCCGTCGCCGCCACGGGCACGGTCAGGGTGGTGCCGTCCACCAGCGGCGCGGCGAGGTTCAGTTCGGAAAGGTCCGATCCGGGCGCGGCGCCGCCCGCCTCCATGATGAGATCAGACACCCGGCTGTCCGGCGGCAGCCGGTACAGTCCCTCGCGGCGCACGCCGCCGCGCACCGCCACGGCAATGTCCTTCTCCGGGGGGGTGGGGGCGGCAACCGGCACGGCCTGGGCCGCCGGCTGGACCGGCGCGGGGGGCATGGCGGCCTGCGGCGGGGCTGTGGCGGGTGCGGTCTGCGCCGGGGTTGTCTCCGCGGCCGGGGCGGCGGGGGTGTTCATGCGGCGCGCCTGCCAGAGCAGCGCGCCCGTGCCCGCCAGCACCACCAGGGTGAAAATGGAAAGCAGCGCCTGTTCCTTGCGCGTCAACAGCCGGTTGGGAGAAAACATGCCCCTTGCTCCAATGTCCCCGGTCCAACATCAAACCCCGTCCGCGCGGCGCGGGCGGCGCGCCCCACTATCGCATGATATCCGCCCCGTCCGCAACCGGCGCGGCTCAGCCTGCCAGCACCCGCCGCACCGCCGCGAGGGCGCGGTCATGGAGCGCGCCGTTCGACGCGAGCAGTCCCGTGTTGGCCGCGAGGGTGCGGCCGTGGGAGAAGTCCTGGGCTTTTCCGTAAAGGTCGGTGACCCTTCCGCCCGCCTCCTCCAGCACGATGGCCCCGCCCGCGTGGTCCCAAATCTTCTCCTTGTAGTCGGGCCGCGTCGGGGAGAGGAGCCGTAGCAGCAGCTCGCCGTGGCCCGCCGCCAGCACGGCAAACTTCGCCTGGCTGTCCATGGGCACCGGCTCCCCCGCCAGCCCCATCTCCCGCGCAATGGCGTCAATCTGGCCCGTGTCCGTGTGGGCCGCCTCCATGGACCGCATCAGCCGCGCCGCGCGCGGGTCGTCGCATTCCGAAACGCGCAGTTGACGCCACGGCGCGCCGTCGAGGTCGGCGCAGCGCCACGCGCCCTCGCCCCGCCGCGCCAGCGCCACCATGCCGCCGCCCGCCGTGGGCGCGCATTCCGCGTCGAGGGCCGGGCAGGCAAGCCCGCCCAGCACGGGCCGCCCGTCCTCCACCAGCCCCAGCGCCACGGCGTACTGGCCGCCGCGCAGAAAGCCCTTCGTCCCGTCTATCGGGTCCAGCGTCCAGAAAACCCGGCCCGGCTCCGCCGCGCCCCGGTCTATCCATTCGCACACTGCCGCGTCCGTGGCCCCCTCGATGAAGGCGGACACAAAATGCACCACCCGCTCCAGCACCGGCGCGCCCTCCGGCGCGGACAGGGCGCGCGCGTCCTCCTCGGCCACCAGGGTCATGCCGGGAAAGGCCCCGCAGAGCCGCTGACCCGCCAGCGCCTGGATGGCATAGTCCGCCACGGTCACCGGCGACAGGTCGCCCTTGGTGTGCCGTTCCACCGTCATGCCGCCCTGCACGCGCCGCGCCAGTTCCGACGCCTCGCGCAGGAAGGAATACATCACCCGCATTTCATGGGAGGACAGGTCGATCATGGGGAGTCCCCGGGGGTTGGCCCCCGCGTTGCATGCATCGCGGGGAATGTTGCGGTTTTCTATGGTTACTATAGCACAGCGGGACCGGGCGGCTTTGGGTTACAATACGGGCATGGAATACGCGCTTGCACAGGGTGAGCCGCTGCGGGACGGGGCCGCCCGCGTCATGGCGGAGGGGCTGGCCGCCGCCGCAGCCGATCTGCGCCTGCCCCCGGATCAGCGCGACCACGGCGTGCATGAGTGCCGCAAGGGCCTGAAAATGCTGCGCGCGCTGGTCAAGCTCGTGCGGCCGGGCATGGAGAAGCAGGATTTCCGGCGGTGGAACTGGGGACTGCGCGACACGGGCCGCCTGCTGTCCCCCGCGCGCGACCGTGCCGCCCTCGCGGAATGCGCCGACTTTCTGTTGCAGGCCGCCGGAGAGGGGGAAGAGCGGGAGGCGCTGGCGCTGCTGCGGGAGGGGTTGTCCGGGGGCGGCGACGACACAACGGATGGAGGGACGGGGGAGGCGTTGCCACGGCTTGCGGAAATGACGGCATGGCTTGGGACGCCCCTGCTCCGGGGCAAATGGAAGGAGGAGGAGGTTCTATTCGACGGGTTGCGCCGGTCATACCGCAACGGACTGGCCGCGCGGAGGGAGGCGGAGGCGTCGGGGGGGGTGGAGGCGGCCCATGAATGGCGCAAGCGGGCCAAGGATCTGCGCTACCAGCTCATGCTGCTCCGGGGCGCGTGGCCCTTGTGGTGCGACGCCCAGGAGGCGGAGCTTCACCGGCTGACCGACGCGCTTGGGCGGCTGCATGACTGCGCCGCCCTCCGGACGGCGGCGGAAGGCGCGGCGGGCGCGGCGCTGCTCACGGCGCAGCGCGCCGCGGTTTTGGCGGCGGCGGACCGTGCCATGGAAAGGGAATGGGCGCGGGCGCAATGGTGCGGCGCGCGTGTCTACTGCGGCGGCCCCCGTGGTTTCGCCCGGCGGCTGGTGTCGTGGCGGCGCGAGGATACCGGCTGAAGTCTTTTTGCGCTGGCAATGGGGGCGCGGGGCGGGTTACCATCTTTTCCGGAGAAACATGCGCGGGGTTCCGCGCCTCACAACCAAGGGAAACGGAGCGGCATGGCGGACGAAGGCCGGATTATGGGACTGGACATCGGTGATGTGCGCATCGGCGTCGCGCTGAGCGATTCGCTGCGCATGATGGCCAGCCCCCACAGCGTGGTGAAGGAACCCTCCCGCGAGGCGGCGGTGCGGACCATCAAGCGGCTGGTGGAGGAGACGGGGGCGGTGCTCATCGTGGCGGGCGTGCCGTTGAACGAGGCGGGTGGCCAGGGCATCCAGGCGGAAAAGACGCTGGCCTTTGTGGAGCGGCTCCGCGCCGAGGTCTCCGTGGAGGTGGTGCTCCAGGACGAGCGGTACACCACGGCGGCGGCGGAGCGGATGCTCATCGGCGCGAACCTGCGGCGGGACCGGCGGCGGCAGGTGGTGGACAAGATTGCGGCCACCCACATCCTGCAAACCTACCTGGACCGGGAGGCCGCGCGCAGGCGCGGCGCCGAGTAGGCCATGGGGGGGCGCGCACCGGACAGCGGCAACCCCGGCGCGGTTCGTCCGCGCGGCCGTTTTTTGCGTTTTGTCACCACCCTGCTGCTCTACGGCGTCGCGGCGCTGTGCCTCGCCGGGGTGCTCGCGGCGGTGGTGGGCTTCGTGGTGTACGACCATGTCACCCAGCCGGGCATCGAGGGCCCGGAGATTTCCGTGGAGGTGCCCCAGGGCTCCACGGGCCGCGACATCGGCCGCCTGCTGGTGGAGCAGGGGCTGCTGGAGCATGAGGTCTTTTTCAGGCTCGCGCTCCAGCTTGAGGGCGGGGGCCAGGACATCCGCGCCGGCGTCTACAGCCTGCACCGGGGCAACTCCGCCGTGGACCTGCTCCGCGCCCTGCGCAGGGGCCCCGCGCGCCAGCTTCTTGAGGACCAGTTCAAGGTGACCATTCCCGAGGGGCTCACCATCAAGCAGGCGGCGGAGCTGACGCCGGATCCCAAGGGCTTCATCGAGGCGGCGCGGAACCACGATCTGATCGCGCGGCTTGGGCTGGACACGGAAACCCTGGAGGGCTTCCTCATGCCCAACACCTATTTCTTCGACAAGCCGCCCGCGCCGGCGGAACTGGTGGGGCGTATGGTGGACCAGTTCGAGAAGGACTACAAAAAACTCACCGCCGAGGTGCCCGGCGCGGACAAACTGGACAAAAAGACGGTGGTGACCATCGCCTCATTGGTGGAGGAGGAGACGAAGGCCGACGAGGAGCGGCCACTGGTGGCGCGGGTGATCTACAACCGGCTTGCGGAAAAGATGCGGCTCCAGATGGATTCCACGCTCCAGTTCGCACTGGACAAATACGGCCAGCGCCTGCTGTACGAGGACCGCGAGGCGGAGTCGCCCTACAACACCTACCTGAACGCGGGGCTGCCGCCCGGTCCGATTTCGAGCCCCGGCCTGGCGAGCCTGCGCGCGGCGCTGCGGCCCGCCGAGGGCGCATACCTCTATTTCGTGTCCAACGCCGACGGGCGCACCCACACCTTCAGCGCCACCGAGGAGGAGCATGTGCGCGCCGTGAACCGGTTCCGCCAGGAAATCGCGCCGCAGCGCAGGGAGCTGCGGGAGCAGCAGCGGCAGGGCGGCGCGCCCGCACCCGCCGGAGAACTGACCCCGGCCACGCCGGAGGAGGACACCCCCTGATGCAGGAAGACGGCAGCATGCCCCCCGCAGCCGCCCCGGACAGCACCGAGCGCGGCGCGCCCGCGCTGCGGCTGGCGGCGTGGCTGGTGCACCTGCTCACCGCCAGCGGGGCGGTGTTCGGGCTGCTGGCGCTGGTGGCCGCCGCGCGGGGCCAGTGGCTCGCCTCCTTCCAGTGGATGACGGTCACCCTGGTCATTGATTCCGTGGACGGGGCGCTGGCCCGCTATTTCCGGGTGAAGCAGCGCGTGCCCGGCGTGGACGGGGCGCTGCTCGACAACGTGGTGGACTACTTCACCTACGCCGCCGTGCCCGCCTTTTTCTTCTGCATGTCCGAAAGCCTGCTGCCCCACGGCACGCGCGTCCTCTCCGCCGCCGCCATTTTGCTTGCGTCGTCCTACCAGTTCTCGCGCACCGACGCGAAAACGCCCGACCACGCCTTCAGCGGATTCCCCTCCTACTGGAACGTGCTGCTCTTCTACCTTTTCGTGTCGGACTGGCCCCCCGTGGCGAACCTGCTGGTCATCCTCGCGTGCGCCGTCATGTCCTTCCTCCCGCTGCGCTGCCTCTATCCCAGCCGCACCCGCGCCTGGAGGCCCTTCAACCTCGCCTTCGGCGGCCTTTGGGCGGCCAGCCTCATGGCGGCAATCCTTGCCTACCCCGAAAACCACCGGCCCTTTGTGGCCTTTTCATGGGCCTATGTGGCCTATTACTGCGCCTTCAGCGCATGGATGACCTGGCGCGGACTGGCGGGGACCGTAAAACAGGACTGAGCGCGGTTCAGGTGTTCCCGCCGCAGGGAGGGGTTGCATTGGATTCCAAACAGGATTTGCCGGAACAAAACAAGCCAAAACGATCAAAGTTCATCCCCGTCCTGCTGTGTGCTTTGCCGGTGCTGGTGATTCTGTATGTTGGCAGTTATTGCGCTTTCAGCCTGACGGGGGAGTATGTACTGGTTGACAAGAATGGGCTTATGTACAGGGAATGGTGCCCCCGGTTCCTTGCCCGCCAGGACGGGTCCAATATCCCCGACGGACCCCGCGTCGAAATTACCCGCCTGGGCTCGTGTTATATGCCGCTTATGGCGGTGGATGGCCTGTTTTGGCATAAATCCATCCAGGACCACCTGTGGCCTTGAGCGGTGGTCCCCGTGGGCGTTGTTTTTTATGGGTGTGAAAAACGCGCTATGCTGTGTCCGGGGACGGCGGCGGGCCGGTTCCCGTGCTTTTTGTCCTTCAACCCGACGGGGAGGTGTTGAGCGATGATTATCGGCGTGCCAAAAGAGATCAAGGCGGGGGAGGCGCGGGTGGCCATCGTGCCTTCGGGGGTGGCGGCCTTCAGGGCGCACGGCCACCGGGTGGTGGTGGAGAAGGGGGCGGGCGCGGGCAGCGGCATTTCCGACGGGGCCTACCGCGAGGCGGGGGCCGAACTGGCCGCCTCGGCAAAGGCGGTGTGGGCGCGGTCGGACATGGTGGTGAAGGTGAAGGAGCCCCTTCCGGCGGAATGGCCGCTGATGCGCCCCGGCCAGATTTTGTACACCTACCTGCACCTCGCCTCGAACGGGGATCTGGCGCGTGAACTGATGCGGCGCGGGGTCACCGCGGTGGGCTACGAGACCATCCAGCTCGGCGACGGCTCCCTGCCGCTGCTGACGCCCATGAGCGAGGTGGCGGGGCGGCTGTCGGTGCAGGCGGGGGCGCGCTGCCTGGAGGCGCCCGTTGGCGGGCCGGGCATCCTGCTGGGCGGCGTGTCGGGCGTGAAGCCCGCCGAGGTGGTCATCCTCGGCGCGGGCGTGGCGGGAAGCAACGCCTGCCAGATCGCCGTGGGCATGGGCGCGCACGTGACGGTGATCGACATCAACCCGGCGCGGCTGCGCTACCTCCACGACATCATGGGCGGCCGCGTCACCACCCTCATGTCCAACCGGGCCAACATCGAGGGCGAGGTCTGCCGCGCCGACCTGGTGATCGGCTCCGTGCTGGTGCCCGGCGCGCGCGCGCCCCACCTCGTCACGCGCGGCATGGTGCGCCGGATGCGGCGCAACTCGGTGATTGTCGACATCGCCATCGACCAGGGCGGCTGCGCCGAAACCTCGCGCCCCACAACCCACGCCGAGCCGACCTTCCGGGTCCATGACGTGATACACTACTGCGTCGCCAACATGCCCGGGGCGGTGCCGCGCACCTCCACCTACGCGCTCACCAACGCCACTCTGGGCTACGGCCTGAAGCTCGCGGACCTGGGCTTCGCGCGGGCCGTGGCGGCCGACGCCGCGCTGCGCCTGGGCGTGAACGTCCACAACGGCGGCGTCACCCACGGCGCGGTGGCCGCCGCCCTGGGCATGGAATGCGCGGAAATTTAGGCACAACACGGAAAGAGCAGCAGTGAACACGCGGATTGCCGAAAACATCCACTGGGTGGGCCATGTTGACTGGCCCGTGCGGGACTTCCACAGCTACGAGACGGAGCAGGGCACGTCGTACAACGCCTACCTGGTGGTGGACGATGCCTGTGCGATTATCGACACGGTGAAGGCGCCCTTCGGCGCGGACCTGCTGCGGCGCGTGGCGGAAATCACGCCGCTGGACACGGTGAAACACGTGGTGTGCAACCACGCGGAGCCGGACCACGCCGGGTCGCTGCCCGAGGTGATGGCCGCGCTGCCCAACGCCGAGCTGGTGTGCAACAAGAAGTGCGCCCGCGTGCTCTGCCAGTATTTCGGTAATCCCGGCTGGAAAATCCGCGAGGTGTCGGAGGCCGACACCCTTTCCACGGGACGTTTCACCCTGCGCTTCCCCCAGACGCCGCTGGTGCACTGGCCCGAGTCCATGTTCACCCACATCCCCTCGACGCGTACCAGGCGTGGACCTCGGGCGTCCAGGCGGCGAAGGTGCTGGTGATCTACGACACCATGTGGGAGAGCACGGCCATGATGGCCGCGGCCGTCGCGGACGCGGCGAGCGTGCCCGGCGTGACCGTGCGGATGATCCACGCGCGGCGCACGGGCCTCACCCAGATTGCCGCGGAGATGCTCGACGCCGCCGCCGTGGCGCTGGGCTCGCCCACGCTGAACGGGGCCATGATGCCCTCCATCGGCGCGCTGATGACCTACCTGCGCGGGCTTAAGCCGTCGCCCAAGGCGGCCGCCGCCTTCGGGTCCACGGGCTGGGCCAGGGGCGGCGCGGAGGACGCGCACGAGGCGCTGGCGGCGCTGAAGTGGGATGTTCTCCAGGAGCCAATAAAGGCGCAGTACCGGCCCACGGACGAAATCCTGGGCAAGTGCCGCGAACTGGGCGCGCTGCTCGCCGCGAAGGCGCTGGAGCGGGCCGGAACGGCCTGATCAGCGGCCCCGCCGCAGCCAGTGCAGGAAGGGCCTGCGGAACTCCGGGCAGTTGTTGTCCCGGTTGATCACGGCGCACACGGCGGGCACCATCTCCAGCCGGTGCGCCCCCTCCGAAAAGGAGCCCTTCTGCACCAGCCGTTTCCGGCAGCGGGCCTCCCCGTTTTCCCCCCGTTTGTGCCGGCATTCTTTGCACTGGTCCATTGAAAAATTCCCCCAAAAATGACCGGGGCGCGGGGATCGCGCCCCGCGCCCCGGCAGCCTGTGTTATCCCTCGCGGATCTCGCGCTTTTCCGCGTCGAATATCATGCGGCGGTTCGCGTCAAAGGCGCGCATGGCCAGCACCACCGCCACGGCGTGCTGGTAGCCCGCGTCCATGGACGCGTTGGGCGTGCCGCCGCTGCGGATGCACTGGAGCCAGTCCTGCACGTGGTCGGGCATGGCCGTCTCCTGCACCATCACCTTCTCCGCCTTGCGGCCGTCGGGCTTGCCCGCGCCCTCCGAGGTCACGAAGGGGTGGTCCCAGTCCACCAGGTCCATGCAGGCCTGGCTGCCGAAGATGCGGAAGCTGTCGCCGCTGCCGTTGCCGCAGTTCGTCGAGTACGTCACCTGGAATTCGGGGTAGGTCCAGATGGCCTGCACGCAGTCCGGGCAGTCGAAATTGTTCTCGTCCTTCCAGGTGTAGGTGCCGCCCATGCACACCGCGCTGATGGGGAACTGCGCGCCCGTGATGAAGTGGACCAGATCAATGAAGTGCGCGCCGTAGCCCGGCACGGTGCCGTCGGAGAAGGACCGGTAGCCGTACCAGCCGCTGTAGCGGATCGGGTGGAAGGGCTCCATGGGCCGGTCGAGGAGGAATTCCTTCCAGTCCACGTCCTCCTCCTTGACGTCCGGCTTCATCCGCGAGTACCAGTACGGGCGCGGATCGTTGCGCATCTGCTCGATGCGGCCCACCGTGCCCAGCGTGCCGGTCCGGTAAAGGTCGCGCGCCCCCGCCATGCTGGGCAGGCTCCGGAGCTGCGTGCCAATCTGCACCACCACGCCCGACGCCTTCACCGCGTCGTACGCCGCGTTCAGGCTCGCGATGTCCATGGAAAGCGGCTTCTCGCAGTACGCGTGCTTGCCCGCGTCGGCGGCGGCCTTCAGGTGCGTCGTGTGCTGGTGGTCGCACGAGGCGATCATCACCGCGTCCACGTTCTTGTCCGCAATCAGCTCCCGGTACGACGCGTACTGCGCCGCCTCCCGCCCGTACCAGTCCTTCGTCATCGCGGCGGCCTCCCTCGACGCCACCTTCCAAACGTCGCACACCGCCGTGATTTCAAGGTTCAGCTCCTTGTCCCATCGGTGCGCGCCCGGCATGTGCGCGCCCCGGCCGCGCTCGCCGCAGCCGATGACGCCCACGCCGATGCGGTCGTTCGCGCCGATCAC